>Ga0302179_10002460_pt1 | contig 10788 bp, 6 predicted proteins | sample I_Palsa_E3_1_FD_198788 | JGI IMG/M metagenome (GOLD analysis project Ga0302179, IMG submission 198788) | Peat permafrost microbial communities from Stordalen Mire near Abisko, Sweden - I_Palsa_E3_1 | ecosystem: Environmental > Terrestrial > Soil > Palsa > Peat permafrost | place: Sweden: Abisko...
TCAAGCTTGGCCATGAAATCGGAGTGGTTCAGGAAGTAGTCGTCGACCGCGCTGTCGAAGACCACGACCCTGACATGCTCGTCGGCCTCGAGAGCGCCGATGACTTCCTGGAACTGCTTGACCATTTCCGGGCCCATGACGTTGATCGGCGGATTGTCGATCGTGACACGCCAATAGGCGGGCGACCGCCGGGTCACGCGAATCTGTGCGGGTTTCGTAGGTGCGTTCATCTGTGTAGGTTTGGCAGGTGTGCTTATAGTTGCCATGGGATTTCCTCCGTATTTGTTAGTCTCAGAAGCCGCTTGATTAAGGCCGACAATGACCGCCGGCCGTTTGCAGTTCGTTCGTCGCAGCAAATGCACACATAGCCGACGACAATCTCAAGAACTTAGAAGTTCGATCCGAAATAGTCGCTCGGGTGTATACAAACCACCCGGAGACGTATATCCGTCGCCATTTAGCCAGAACAAAATGGGCCGCGCAATTGGACGATGGTATTGCCCATACTTTCGTATCGACTGCAGTGTTTTCCGCCTGAGGCGTACGGCTTTTCTTCATCCAGGCAGTCCTAAAAACGACAAAGCGAAGGAAACCTCCTCCTGCACACTTGTGATACGAAGGTATCGTCGATACCATGGTCCAATTGTTTTGCGCCCCTCACGTCTGGTTTAATCGCAATCGTTCAAGACGCACGTTGATCGGGCTTAGAAGATTTTTTTGTGAAGGAGAACGCACCATGTCTCAACTTGTGACGAAATCTGTGGCGCAAGAACAGAAGATAGAAACACACACCGGCGTGGAACCCATCGCCCGGTTTACCATCGTTGCGACAGCCGTGGCAGTGCTCGCCGTCCTCGGCGCCGCCGCCCTTTTCGCGCAAGGCCAAAACAAGGACAAGTACTCGCTGAAATCGCCGAGTGGAATCGCGTTCTCCGACTTCAGAGGATACGAGGACTGGGCTGACGTCTCTTCCGCCCGAACCGACGAAATACTCAAGGTGATCGTCGCCAATCCGAAGATGATCAAGGCGTACAAGGCCGGCATTCCGGGCAACGGCCAGCCTTTCCCGGAGGGCTCCATGATCGTTAAACTCCAGTGGAAGCACAAGAAGAGCACGGAGGCCCCTTTTGTCGTGGAGGTCCCAGACGTCTTTAGCCAGGCTTTCGTCATGGAAAAGGACAGCAAGAGATTTGCGAAGAGCGGCGGGTGGGGATACGCGGTATTCAACTACGATGCCACTTCGGACAAGTTCACGCCCGATCCCAAAAGCCTCTCAGACTGCGGATTCGCATGCCATACGCCGGTGAAGGCTAAGGACTACATCTTCCACCCGTACCAGAAGCGTTGAATCGCGCGTGCCCCGACATCAAGTACCCCGCGCAAATTGGCTCGGTTTCAATTTGATTCTGTCCGCCAGCATTCCTGCGTAACGCCAGACGTTCCCACCTCATTTCTTGGCATTTGAGACGCTCAGCGGAAAGGAGGCAATCAGATAGTTGCCTTGATCAGAGTCAATCGGATCAAGCTCTAACAACTCCACACTTCGCGACATAACGAGTCGTGTGCGGTAGTAGTAAACCTTCCCTGCCTCTGCTGTGAAATGCGCGAGTTCCATTCGCTGCGCGACCAGAGAGGACTGCAAGGTAACGCACACACGATGCTCTCCCGGCTCGATGGAGACGGAGAAATAGGAATTGCCGTGGTTTGCGCCTACCCATGCTCCGTCCATCCCGAGCTTCACCGTTGGATATCCAACGGTCATGGATGTACCGGCATCGTGAAAGAAGTAAACCCGCGCCTTCCCCGGCTCGGGCTGCGCCAGCACGTGTTGGGATTCGTCCAGCTTCACTTTGAAGCTGACCTTCTCGGAGCCGCAGGCCGGCGTAGCAATGGCAGCTGGGGCTTGGGCAAGTGCGGATGATGCAAGAAGCAGCGTGACCAGAACGATTTTCATGACTTCCTCTCAGACGAACGCTCCACCCGCGCGGAGCCTCCAGCTTAATGAATGTGTGAAGATCATTGCACCCTACTGCCGATAGCGCGCACAGGATTGTTGCATTAATCCCGGCGATTACACTAACTGGGAATTTCAGACCAGCCAATTTGATTTCAGGACAGCCTCGCTTTCCCCAGTTACAATTGCGCTTCCGCAATGCAGCCTCACTCTTGCGCTGCTCATATAATCATAAGATCATGTCTCAGCTTGATCATTCTGCAATGTTAGAGGTGGCGTTGGCGGAAGCCCGGAAGGGGCTGGCCGAAGGAGGCATCCCTGTCGGAGCCGCGATCTTTGATGCCGCGGGCAAACTCGTTGGCTCGGGTCACAACCGCCGCGTGCAGAACGCGGATCCATCCCTGCACGGCGAGACGGATGCGTTCCGCAATGCGGGGCGCCAGCGCAGCTATCGAAGGCTTACCCTGGTTACCACGCTGGCGCCGTGCTGGTATTGCAGTGGACTGGTGCGGCAGTTTGGCTTCGGTGCCGTGGTAGTGGGAGAGAGCCGCAATTTTCAGGGCGGGCTGGAGTGGCTCCGTTCGCTGGGAGTGCGAGTTTTTGATCTTGATTCTCCCGAGTGCGCCTCGTTGTTGAGCGAATACATCCGCAAAAATCCCGCAGTGTGGAATGAGGACATCGGGGAAGAATAACGGCAAGCGTCGGGAGCAGTCTTAGCAAATCAAGAACCGGCCACGACGGCTAAAGCCGCTTGAACTTTTGTAGCATTACGCGGCGCTGACGCGCCGCTGTTCCACGTGACTGCCCGCGGCAGCTCAAAAATTCACCCGCAGTGTCATCTGGATCTGGCGCGGGCTGCCGATGGTTTTGTTCACGGCGCCCAGCGAGGCGGGCGGGTTGTAAAAGCTACCGGCTCCCTGAGAAGGAAGGGCCGGCTGCCCAAAGACCGGAAACTGGTTGTAGAACTGGTTTTGCGACACGTCGTCGATGGGAACGTCAAAGCTGGCAGTATTGGTTACATTGAAGACGTCAAAGGAGTATTTCAGCACGACTCGCTCGGTAAGCGGAGTGACCTTCGCAAGTGAAATGTCGACGCGCCTTTGCCAGGTTTGCCGGAAGATGTTGCGCTGGCCGTTGGTGAAGTTGGTCTCGAAAGTATCGCCGGTGGGAATTGCGCCTCCGAGAGCATTCTGGTCGAGCAAAGGAAGAGTGAAGCAAGCGGGGTTGAGGGCGGTCTGGTTGGGATTGTAGTAAGCGTTGGCGCCGGAGTAACTCGTGCGGGCACTTTTGGCAGTACAGCCGGGAGCCAGCGGCACGACGGGATTGGTGATGCCATCGTAAACGCTGTAGAAGATGCTGCCCACGGCGCCGGTATAGTCGATCACGCTGTAGGGCTGTCCGCTCTGGAAAACGGAGCTCCCGTAAAGGCCCCATCCGTTGGCCAGTTTGCCCTTCAGCGTGGACCCGGGGAAGAACTTCGGCAGTTCGTAGTTGTAGCTGAAGTTGAACACGTGAGTGCGGTCAAAGTCAGATGAACCATAGGCGGAGCGCAGGTTCAGCGGATTGTTGCCGTTGAAGAACAGGCCCATACCGCTCTGCTCATCGAGTGCGTGGGAATAGGTGTAGGAGAAGCCCAGCTGCAGCCCGTGGCTCATGCGCTTTTCGATGTGCGTCTGCAGGGCGTTGTAGGCCGAAACACCGGCCGCTGTGTAGCTCTCCGATTCCGCCGAGTAGCCGAGGTAGGGAACGCGCAGGTCGACGTTGCCGCCTTCGTAGTTCACTGCCATCTGTTGCCCGTTGGGCAAATTGATGGCGCAAGTGTACGGGGACACAGTACAGCCGGGCGTTTGCACAGTATAGCCATAAGTATATGACTGCGGGTTCTGCGAATTAGGGTGGAGGATATTGCTGGGCGAGGCGATTCCGGGCTGGTTGAAAGGAATGGGAATGACTCCGTGCCGGCCAAAGTTGCCGACATAACCGATCTCGATGGCCAGATCGTTTCGCGGCTGCCATTGAAAATCGAGCGTGTCATTGATGGTATAGGGCAACTTGTTGGCGCGGTTATAAGTGGCGAAGGAAAAGAGCTGCTCCCCGTCCAGGATTCCTGCCTGTATTCCGACTCCGGGCGCAGTCGTGTATGGCAGGTAATTGTTGACGTCCATCGGATTGCCTGTCGGAGCGGGACCCAGAGTAGGGCCCCAAGGGCTGGAGAGATTGTAGTTGGGAACACCAGCAACCCCTGAGGGACAGGTAGGGATGTAGTCCAGATAATAGGTAATGTAGGGAGCGGCGGCTGGATCATTTCCGCACGACTGCGCGTTCACGTATGGCGGAGTCTGGTTCACGCCGAACGGTCCACCATTGATCACGCCTTCCGCGAAGCCCGGGGAAAGATAGGAGAAGAGTTCGCCGCGGTCGTAGTAGATGCCGGTTCCGGCGCGGACGACAAGCTTGTCGTTGAACTTCTTCGGACTCCAGGCTACGCCCAGGCGCGGGGCGAATCCCCATTGCCGGCCAGTGAGGGTGGTATTGCTAACGCCTTTGGTGGGAAACAGCTTGTTGTTGCCCGCGATGATGATGCCGTTGGATGTGAGCGTATCGGTCGCGTCGTCATAGGAATAGCGCGAGGGATCGAAATTGTAAATGCGGCCGTATTTTTCGGTAAGGCCCCCGTCCCAGTCCCAACGGAGTCCCGCAGTCAGGCTGAGATTGGAGCGGAACTGAAATTTGTCCTGGAGATAAGCGCCCGATTGCCCGGCGCGAAGGTAGCGATTGGCGTTGCCCTGCAGGAATTTGGTGGTGGTGAAATCGTCGTTCGTGGTCACGAAGCCCTGCAGGAACTGCCCGAAGTCCGCGGAAGAAACAATGCCCTGGTTCGTTCTTTCGTCGCGCGTGTTGAGCTGAGTGTAGGCATAGCTGCCGCCGAAGGTGAAGGTGTGCTTGCCGTGCGACCAGATAGCATTGGCGGAAGGCATGATGCGATTCTGAAACACCCCGGTGAAGGCTGCCTGCGAGGCGGCACCCTGGCCGATGTTGATAAAGTCGTTCGGAACGGGCGATTCCCCGGTAAGAATATTCACGATGCTGATTCCGGGGAAATAGGGCGAACCAAAGGTATTGACCCCTAACTGTTGCGGCGTGAACGGCTGAGCGATCGTGCTGTAGACCTTCTCGCGAAGAATGCCGAGGACTTCCACGATGCTCAAATTAGGCCGCAGGGTTTGCGTGTTGGTGAGCGAGGCAACCTGACTGCCGGCGTCAAGATGTTGCGTGAAACCGGCGACATTAGAGTAGGCGTAAGGAGCGGAAGTGGGGTCGAGCTGATAATAGTATTTGGCGGAGAGCGTGTCCTTGATGCTCTTGTTCCAGTCGAGATTCGCGACCGCCTGGTGGGCGGTGAAATAGGCTGTGCCGGGGATGGTGGCGTTTTCCGGGAAATCCGGCGTGGGGTTGACGCCATAGTTGGACCACGGGATCAGATACTGTCCATTGGGAAGCTGGTATTGAAGCAAAGAAAGTGCGACCGGGCTTAGCGGTGCGCCGGGAGCAATCCCCGCGCCGAAATCGTTGTTGGCGATGGTATTTAAGCACGTAAGAAACTGCTGACTCTGGCGGTTCGAAGTGCCGCAGAAAGTCGGATTCAAATCGATGGGCACCATTAGCCGTGAGAGGCCGATTTCCTGATCGGAATCGTGCAGGTGCTGATAGCTGACGTATCCGAAGAGTTTGTCTTTGATGAGCGCGCCACCCAGCGCGCCGCCCACGGTTTCGCGATGCAACTGCGGCACAGCGTCGTTGGCGAGAATAATGTTGGGATCCTGCTTGTTGAAGAACGGCGCGGCGTTCAGCCAGTCGGTGCCGCGGTGCCAGTAGGCCTGGCCGTGAATTGTGTTGGTCCCAGAGGCAGTGCTCATGTCAATGTGCGCGCCGCTGGTCGAGCCTTGTTGCGCGTCGTACATGGAAGTATTGACGCGTACCTCTTCAATCGTCTCCGGAGCCGGAGTCGGCAATGCCTGACCGACCGAGAGGTAGACAGATGCGGTGCTCTGGACGGGGGCAGCGTTCGTACTGGCGACTCCGGCCACTCCGGTATTGTTTACGATGCGGGCCGAGGCTACCTGGCTGGTGCTCTTGCCGTTGAACAAGTTGCTGGCGTCGACGCCGTTCAGCAGGAAGCTGTTGCTGGTGTCGCGCTGGCCATTGGCCCAGATGGGTTGATTGCCCAGGCCGCTGTTGGCGCCAGTGCCGCCGGGCAGTTCGGCATTCACTCCCGGAGAAAGAATGGCCAGTCCCGTGAAGCTGCCCGTCGGCAGCGGCACGGCGTCGATCTGGTCTTTTTCCAGGATGTAACCGTTCGTGGTGTCCACCGCGTTCATCAAGGGGGTTGCGTCTACTTCAACGACCGTGCCCACCTTGCCCACGGGCAGAGTGGCGTTGACGGTGGCGGTTCGGTCGGCTTGCACCGTGATGGAAGGAATCTTTTCGCTTTCAAAACCGTCGTGAGTGAAGGTGAGCGTGTAGGTGCCGATGGGCAGGTTCACGAGGTCGTAGCTGCCATTTGCGTTGGTCTTCTGGGTGCGCGTCAGTTTTGTCTGGTCCCCCACGACCGTCACATCGGTTCCCGGCAGAACGCTGCCAGTCTTGTCTGTGACTGTACCCGCGATGCCGCCCAGCGTCTGTTGAGCCCAAGCGTACGGTGTGAAGAGAAACGGCATCAAGACGGACGACACGACGAGGAAAGCGATGAGGGCAGTTCTCTTGAGCATGAGTGACCTCGTGCAAGTCTGAAAGCAAACTCGTGCAGGACCGCCTGTCAGCGATCGAACCGCTATTTGTTTTTGTTACCGATGTTGGCAGCAAAGCTGGTTTGCCTTGTTCGTCCGCACGCCAAAATGATTGACACCAGAATCTACGCGAGTTGGCTACGGAACGAAAGCATTATATCCAGTAAAAATTTCTTTGCCACACATTAGTTATTTCTATCGCGGCAGTGGCGCTTCGTGGCTCGAGACCTCAGCTCGAGACCTCAGCTCGAGACCAGAAGAACCCCTAACCCTCCGCCGTCTTGTTTTGTCCGCGAAACCGAAACCACGCTAGTCCCGCAGTCAAGTACGCGAGATAAATGTAAGGCAGCTTCCCGTAAGGGCCTTCAGGCACCGGATAAAGGTTGCCAACCAGAGCCAGCAGCATGGCGATAGCGGCCAGCCAGGGAATAATCCGCGCCGCCGGACGGTAAGTGCCATGGCTGCGCAAGTACCTGGGTAGGGCAACGCAAACCAGCGCATACGCGACGATAAATCCGTAGGTCGCGAGCGATCCCAACCAGCCGTAGACGTCCAAACCGCTCGCCCCGCGGGCCGCGAGTACAGCCACGGGAAGCACCGCCGCAATGCCCGTGATCACGACGGCGCGGCTGGGCGTCTGGTTGAGAGCATGCGTGGCCCCCAGCGAGCCGTGAGCGAGCCCGTTGTGCGCCATCAGCAACAACACGCGAGCCGCCGCGGTGATACACGCCAGCGTTCCGGCAAATAAGCTCACCAGCGCCCCAATATCTATCAGCACTCCCAGTAGTGGGCTGCCGGCCACCTGGGCCAGCACACGCATGGGGGCTTGGCTCGTACCCAAGTTTTGCCCGGCAGTGTGAAAGCCCAGCACTTCCGCGTAAGCGCAAACCGTGAAGAAAATCCCGGCGAGAACCGCGCTTTGAATGACCGCGCGGGGAATCGACTGCAACGGATCGCGCGCCTCAGAACCCAGAGTGGTCGCGCTTTCGAACCCGACGAAGCTGAAGAGCGCCAGCACCAACCCGAGGCGCAGTCCGCTACCGGTCATGCCGCGCAGATGAAGTTCATCCCAGTCCCAATGCCAACCATGGCGCACCAGCAACAGAACCACCATGACCAGAATCACGGTCACGGAAAGAGCTTCGATCCACAGCATCAGCCGCGCGGAGATCTTTACATCGCGGTAGGCAATCCATATCGAAACGCCGGTGACCAACAGAGCCAGCAACACAGCAGAGTAGACGTGGCCGGTGGCATCGCGCAGCAGCAAGTTCGCATAGTGGTAGAAGCCGCCGATCACGCTCGATCCCGTCGCCACATAGGCCAGCAACAGACTCCATGCCACCGTCGCGCCCAGCCAGGGAGGCAGGGTCAACGAAGCATAGGTGTACAACGAGCCGGGTGAGGCTGAAATGCGAGCATAGCGGCCAATGCAGAGTGCGACCAGCAGTACTGCCGCGGTCGCGAGTACATACGCAAGCCAGGTGCCATTGCCAGCAAGAGCGCAAACCAGCGGGATCGTGGCCGCAGGGGTAGTTGTGGGAGCCATGGTGGAGACTGATTGTGCCAGCGTCTCCATCGGAGAAAGAATCCCCCGACGCAAACCATAATCCGTTGTCTGGGAATACGCTGGGACGGTTTGCATCATGCGCGACAATCCTTCCTCAAGTTGAGGTCGGATTGTACAACACCAAGGCAGGCGCACATGCGATGGAAGGAGAATCTGATCCGCGCCAGGCGGTATATTATCGTGCAACGGTTCACTGATGGTTTAAACACAGCCGCTGCTGAGAGGAAGCAACGTCCCATGAAACTTGATCGAGAATTATTGCAGAGCCTTCCCAAAGTTCTTTTGCACGAGCATTTGGATGGTGTGCTGCGGCCGCAAACTATCATTGAGTTGGCGAAGGATGCGGGTTACACGGGGCTTCCGACAGCGGATCCGCAGGCATTAGCGCAGTGGTTTCATCGCGGCGCAAACCAGGGAAGTCTCGCCAAATATCTGGAGGGCTTCTCACACACAATCGCGGTCATGCAAACGGAAGAGGCTCTGGAGCGCGTCGCCTATGAACAGGCCGAGGATCTTAGCAGAGACGGCGTTGTTTACTTTGAAACCCGTTTTGCTCCAGTCTTTCACACGCAGAGAGAATTGACTCACCAACAAATAGTCTCGGCTGTCTTGAAGGGTCTGGAACGGGGCCGGAAAGAATTTGGCATTTCCTCCGGGCTGATCATCTGCGCCATGCGCAATAGGCATGAGTCGCTTGAAATGGCAGAGCTTGCTGTGGATTTTCGTGCGCGTGGTGTTGTCGGCTTCGATCTTGCAGGAGAAGAAGGCGGTTATCCCGCGAAGAAGCACGTCGATGCTTTTCATTACATTCAACGGGAGAATTTCAACATCACGATTCACGCCGGCGAGGGCTACGGAAAGGAATCGATTTGGCAGGCGATCCAGTATTGCGGGGCACACCGGATCGGTCACGGAACGCGGCTGATCGATGACATCGCCGTTGTGGACGGCAAGGCGGTGAAATTGGGCGACCTTGCCCAGTACGTGCTTGATAAAAGAATCCCGCTGGAGATTTGCCTGCTGAGTAACGTCCACACCGGCGCCACGCCCAGCTTGGCCGAGCATCCTTTCAAGATTCTCTATCAAGAGAGATTCCGCGTCACGCTTAACACCGACAACCGGCTGATGAGCTATACCACCATGACGCGGGAATTTGAAGCAGCCGCACACACGTTTGGTTTGTCCCTGGATGATTTCGAAAAGATCACTATCAATGCGATGAAGAGCGCTTTTTTGCCTTATAAGCAGCGCTGTGATTTCATCTACTCGATCATCAAGCCGGGTTATGCCAAGATCCGGAAGTCCGTGAGTCCACCGATTCATTCCTAGCCATAGCCGATTTCCGCATTCCGCAGCCTTCCCATGAAGATCACGCCGCCAGGGTTGCCAACGCTTCGGCGAGCACGAGCGTGCCTTGGACGATATCGCCGGGAGATGCGTATTCATCGGGACGATGACTGTATCCGTTTCGGCAGGGAATAAACAACATGGCGACGGGAGCGATGCGTCCGATAAAGAGCGAGTCATGATAGGCGCGGCTGACCATGGAGAGAAAGGTCAGCCCGTGCTTCCTGCAGGATTGAGAAAGCGCCTCAATCACGATCGGCGCACAATCCCCCGGGGCGTCCGCGTTCAATAACTCGGTGTGGATGGAAACCTGCCGCTTTGCCGATATAGCGCGACCCGCAGTCTCCAACGCTTGCATCACAACATCACGGCGCCTGAGATCCGTATCGCGGATATCGACGCTGAGACGAACCTTGCTGGGAATACTATTGACAGCGCCGGGAAATACCTCGCAGATCCCTACCGTTGCAACTGTGTCAACCGCTCCGCTGGTGCGGGCTGCACTCTCAATCGCCAGAATCAGTTCGGCCGCCGCGCAGAGAGCATCGCGGCGGTCGGGCATCAAGACTCCACCGGCGTGTCCGCCCGAGCCCTCGATCAAAACGCGGAGACTCGCCGGCGCCGCGATCTTCGTGACAATGCCAAGTGGGATATGCTCGCGCTCCAGCAAGGGGCCTTGTTCAATATGCAACTCCGCGAACGCTTTGTAGTAGCTGCCCGGCAATTTCACTTCTTCGAGTTCGCCTGCGAAACCGGCACGGGCGCGAACTTCCTCGACAGACGCACCATCGTTGCCCGTCAGTTTTCTCGCCGCATCTGGGGAAAGCGTGCCAGATAGGAGCCTGCTGCCGAGACATCCGATTCCAAAGCGCGTCGGTTCTTCAGCAGTGAAAATAAGCAATTCAATCGAATGCTTCGGACGAAATCCGCATTGCTGCAGCGCCCTGATGGCCTCGAGACCGCCCAATACCCCGACCACGCCGTCGTATTTGCCTGCGTTGGGAATGGCATCGATGTGCGAGCCCGTGCCGACCGGTGGCGCAGCGGGGTCCGAACCATTCCAGCGAGCGAAAGTATTTCCAATCGCGTCATACCGCACCGTGAGCCGGGCTTCTTCGCAACGCGCTTTC
>Ga0302179_10002464_pt1 | contig 10786 bp, 10 predicted proteins | sample I_Palsa_E3_1_FD_198788 | JGI IMG/M metagenome (GOLD analysis project Ga0302179, IMG submission 198788) | Peat permafrost microbial communities from Stordalen Mire near Abisko, Sweden - I_Palsa_E3_1 | ecosystem: Environmental > Terrestrial > Soil > Palsa > Peat permafrost | place: Sweden...
CCCACGGAGCAACAAAAGGAGGTCCGCGTGCAGCAGGCTCTCCCACCGCTCCCGCTCTCAATTCCACCGGCTCAGGAATCGCTTCCTCCAGGCTTTGTCGCTCGAGCCAATGCAATTCGATCCTCCTCGCCGACGGTCTCACCTGTCAAACCGGCTCGATCAATGTCGCATCCCGTGCCAGCACATCTTCCCATCCAATTGCCTCCAACGGTCCCTGAGGAACGCAATGGATCCATTGATGGTGGTGTATCGACTATATACCGCCAGACAAGTGGGTCCAGTCCTGTCCTCGAACGAAACAGTGCCAATTCACGATTCTCAATGAGACCGAGGGCGAGTACCACGAATAGTCTTGTCAGGCGAAATAGTCGGCCAATTGCAGGAGAATTGGGCGACTCGCCCGTGGATGAAGATGCCCAGAGATGGGCCGAGGAAATAAGAAAGAAGAGGGAAAGTAAGCGACGGTGGAAGGAAGCAGAGGACGAGGACAGAGTGATCGTCGGGAATAAAGTGGATGCTAGTCATCCTAATTATATCACTGCCTACAACATGTTGACTGGACTAAGAGTGGCTGTATTTGCTTCCTGTTTATGGAATGCTAATGATGTAGGTGTCAAGAGTAAGCGCAAAGATAAATCGAGACTTGACGGACGCGGATTTCACATTCTGCCAAAAATTCACATTTGATTAGTATCCCCCCTTCGAGTTTATGAAACGTTCTAACATAATAGTAAAGGAAACGAATTATCACCCGCATCGAAACATGATTTTCGATTCAAAGATTATGCACCCTGGGTTTTCCGTCATATACGGGCGCTATTCCATCTCGATCCAGCCGACTATCTCGTCTCCCTGACCTCCCGGATCCTCCTTTCGGAACTCGGCTCGCCAGGCAAGAGTGGCAGTTTCTTCTACTTTTCCAGGGACTATCGATTCGTGATCAAGACTCTGCATCATGCGGAACATAAATATCTGCGGAAAATACTCCGCTTGTATTATGAGGTGCCTTGCGCCACGTACGGGGGCTTATTGTAGCATGTGAAAGCGAATCCGAATACTTTGTTGTCCCATTTCTATGGGTTACATAGAGTTAAATGGCGAGGACGGAAAGTTCATCTGGTGGTCATCAACAATGTTTTCCCTGCATCCAAAGATATCCATGAAACTTTCGATCTAAAAGTGACTACTATTTCAAGGATATCGAACTGACTGTAGGGCTCGACGATAGGCCGTGACTTTGAAGAGGAAAAGCTGAAAGAAAACCCACGAAGACCACTCAAAGATCTCAACTGGATCCGCCGCGGAAGGCACCTCGAGCTCGGCCCGCGCAAAAAAGAACTCCTCCTAACGCAATTGAAAAAAGACGTCGAACTCCTCTCTTCGCTAAACATCATGGATTACTCTCTGTTACTGGGAATCCATTATGTCTCAAGGGGAAATGCCGAGAATATACGATCCACGACCTTGTCGGTGTACCAACCTAGGACTGGATTACAGCGAACCTTGTCCAAACGGATGGCGAGGGAGGCGCTTTTTCAAGCTGAGCCAAGAAGGTTGAGTGCTTCGGGAGGGGCCGCGGCGATTCTCCCGACGGAGGAATTTTTGGAGCGAAAGCATGGATTATTCACGAGTGAGGAGGGTGGTTTCTACGCCACGGATAATCAGGACAATCCCACCGGTGATATAATCTACTACTTTGGTGTCATTGATTTACTTACCACTGTACAACCCACTTGTGTATGTATACTGATTATAGTATGGGATGAAGAAACATTTGGAGACGTGGTGGAAATCATGTTCCCATCCAAGAGATCAGTTATCTCCTATCCCGCCCGATGAGTACGCTGCGAGATTCGTCAAGTTTATTCGTGCAAGTATTAAAACGCGCGAAGAAGTTGCACAGGAGAAGACCGAGGAGGTGGCGCCTGTGTCGCCTGTGTCGCCGCTGACGACAATCGAGGAACAGGAAGACCGTCGGTTCATGGAGAACGCGCGGATGCAGACGCGGAAGGAAAGTCTCTCGCATGGCGAGAAGCAGGAGATGGATGTCGGTAGGACGACAACTTTGAGTCCCGATGGGGAGAGGCCTGGACAGATTTTGCCGATTGTCACGGTAGCGAGTAATGAAAAGAGAGCGGAGAGGTCAGAAAGTGAAAAGGCAGATGGAACGGATGGGAATGGGGATTTTACTGGCAGGGATATTGTGAGGAGTCCAAGTCCAATGGCGGATGAGTCGAAGATTAGGGACATGCAATTACAGGAGGATGGTAGTTTCATAAACCGTCAGAAAGAAGGATGAGCCAGCACGGGATGCTTGGGCGAAGGAAGGGTACAACACTTTGTTAGTTGGCGTAAGTGACAGGGTCACGGGAGTATTATTTGTACGCCTGAACTTGGAGTTGGGTTGGGATACCATATATCTAATTCGCATAGCGACTTTGTAATTGTTTAACTTGGATCATGCTCCATGCCATCATTTCATCCTACGTACATATAGATACACATCATCCATCATTAATCCCAGAAAAAAGAACTTATATCAACAACGCCGCTCCAAATCAAGAAATCCCTTCCGGCCATCATCTCTATCATGTCATGAACCTCAATAATCCTACCACCGTGTTCCAACCCGGTATGTGTCGAACAACAACTTTTAACAACTCCTCAAAAAAACGCTCCTATATCCTCGAATAAAACGCCCCCGTCCGTATCTTCATCGTACAGAGTCCCGGGTTAATAATTTGACGGGGCTTCGCTTTCAGGTTCTTCCCCCTCGACAATACTTATCCAGAACCACCATAGTAACAGAACGCTGATCAACACGAATAATGTCTCGAATAGACTTCCATCAATTGCGCCACCCGTGCCGAGACAGATATGTACGCTGACGACAAAGTCGAAGATTTGGCCTATGGCAAAGGCCAATGCTGCGCCGACTAGGATAAACAGTGGGCGGCGTTCTCCGAGGACCCCAAGGACAATCCAGCATTCGAGACAAAAATACAAGAAGAGACAGACGAGAGGGAAGAGGAGATATAACACGTATAGGGCGATGTTCTTCAGTGTCGTCGGATCTGAGGCCTGGAACGTGGAAGTCCATGCGAAGCCTGTGTCGGCGGCTATGAATCCCGTTCCGATGAAGAGTATCAGGGCGGACCCGAAGACAAGCTTAGATTAGCACTTTCGACAAGAGCGGATACCCCGATTGATATTGGTGTTCCATCTTCCAGCCATTGGAATCCGATTAGCGCATTGAGGAATAGCACCCATATTGTCGCGGTGATGAATCCGATCTGTACTGCGGAGAACCACTACCATTAATACCCTCCAAGCCACGGCGCGTACCTTCACCACGGTGACGTTTGTCAGGAACCCTCCTAATGAGAAGATTTGACATATATTTATCAGGAAATATCCCAGTAACACGATCTCCATCTCTCGTCGGCCTGATCATCAGCAATTCCCTCGAGGGGCCGAACCAACAGCCGCCTTCCGCCTCTCAGTAATGTAAAACAGGTACAATGTCACCGCCAGCGCAATCCCGCACAGTATGATGTCGCCTACAAATCAATCCCATTGCTAGTATCCAGAACGCATACCCAAGTTCCGTATTCGATGGCCATTCGTGGCAGTAAATCCCATGAGCACACATGTCTTGGGACCCTCGTTAATGAACAAATTGCACACCGGCAGCGTCGAATCTCGACAGAAGTCGCCGAAGTTGCCAAACTTTGACATCTGTCGCCGTTACAGAGTCTTGACTGGAGACAGCAGTGCGCAGGGCCTTCCTTGTGCAGCGGTTGCGGTGATGGTGGTAGAAAATGGACCTGAGCCTTTCCAACGAGATTGATCAACTTTTTACTAAACCGTGCGCTGTGGATGGGGGAATGGCAGGGGCGACTAATACGTGTGGCTGCCTGTGGTAACTAACTTCGTCCCGTATGCAGTCTGCGGTGGGCATTTCGCTTCCAGCCATTCGCTGGCAAAATTATCTGGGGGTTGGCTCCACCAATCACACACCGAGGCGTGGGATTAGTATTTCGGGTTAGGGGCTATTTTTGTCTGTGCGTTCATTTATCCCAGGCCAGTCACAAGTCGCGTGCGGAAGAGGCGCAGCCGCGCAAGGATGTTGCTGCCAGATAGCCGCACTTAGATACCGCGGCCTCGAGGGGGCTGGGCGACGGGATGTCAGCAGCATTATCAAGATCAAGATCATTCCGATTCCGTCAGCAACGCAATAGACGAAACTACAGAAGAAGACTCAACTTGTTTCCTCTTCTTGGTCCTGAAGCACCCACCGCCCATGGAATATAAGGAGAAATTGCAATTTCCGGGAAATAGGAATTCGTCTCGTCTCCCCTTGCACCGACGTGTTAATTGAGGCTTGCGATGCTCTTCATCTGCACGGGCCGGCATTGCGTGAGATACATACTCCCAATATGAACGCCAGGTGGAGAATTGTTACGCCTATAGCTCCTTCCGTTTCAGCAGGTTCATGTGTTGACGGATCGGACTGCCACAATACTTTGCTATGATTATTCTCGAGTTATACTGGAGGCCTGTATAATTGGTGGCTTGCGCAAAGGTGCTGGTCACCGTATTTCAGTAGCGCATAGGCTGCTGCATAGCCGATCAGAAAGCGTTCGAAGGGACATTGTGGATGCGATTCTTCAACAATACATATGATGATCTGGTCTCAAAGTTTGTTTCAGGGTGTCCGCGGGGAATCTTCTTCCGGATCAAAGGCCAATCAGGGGATTGGACTCTCTCAATTGGATCTGGGAGCTGAAAAATCAACTTAGTGACGTATGGTATACACAATTCGATGGTTGTTAAGGTACTTTCGCCTCGGAGAAAGTTTACTTTTTGAAGAATGGCGGTCATTAAGCACTCGTACAATAGGCTCAATAGCTTATATTCACAACATCTAACGCCATGATGCACATGTATTGTCGCGTAATAAAGGTCCGCGAGGTTATCTTGAATATTAATTCGGCAGTTGGCGGCGCTCTAAAGTGTCCGTTGCTGAAGACGGTGCCATATTCCCATTCGCGCGCTGCACTCATGTGAAAGTCTCGGAAGATCCCGATCAGTTGAAGGAGATCCCTAGGCCTCAATCCTAGCATCGGGAATTGTTACCAGGTTTCTCTTGCTTTGTTGTGCACCTGGGGTCATCCGACCGGTGGATACAGGGGCTTGAGCACCGCAGTAACATCAGAGGAGAGACCATTGCGCTAGTTTGTGGGGAGGTGGCAGATCACAGGGTTCTGCGGCTCCAAGTGCGGGAATTGGTCAACGGGCTTGGTCACAGGCGCACGCTGAGTGGACGAGAGCGGATTTGAGTTTGAGCTGCAGGACGAACAATGGAGTACGATCCGCGCCATTGTTTTCACCAAAGCTTATCCACCGAAAGCCAGCATTTAAGCTCCAGCAAACAATGCATAGAACAATGGGCCACCCATTGTCGAGCATATGCGCCATACTCTCGGACCCTAGAGGCCAATGACCCTATCCTTGCGCGCCATGGTCTTAAGTCTCGGTACCACAGATCAGCAGAGATGGCCACCCGCATATATAACTAGCCTCACCCGCAACCTTCCTGCCGCTAGCGTCTTCATCATCATCCCAAACGAGGATTAGACTCAAATCAAACGTAACAGCCCGTCATCTATTCCTCGTGATTGCGTACTGACAGCACTTTGACAGATCATACAATGGCATCTCCGACATCATCCCTGGTCCCTAATCCCACGTCAATACCATGGAATATCTACCTCGATAATCAAAGCTTCAACTTGACCGGTCTCGACGGCACACCAATCACCGTTTCTCTAACCGATATCAATACGGTCATCATCGACGAATTTAAGCAAGACGGCGTAGTCGGCTTTATCGTCGGATTTACTGCGATGCTCATGATCATCTTGCTCTTACTGACGAACCGAGAGAAGGCGCGACGACCGATATTTATCCTCAACTTCCTCGCACTCTTTTTCCTATGCTTTCGTTCGATTTGCTTCCTCGTAATGTTCGGTTCGGTTATTCAGGGCATCGGCGAAGGCTGGATTGGCGCTGTAGCCCAATACCCAATGTCGCTCTACGCCCCGCAAATCATGCAGGGGGTTCTTACTCCAATCATCTACGCTCTTATGTTGTTCTCGCTTGTGCTTCAAGTCCGAGTGGTTTTTGCTGCGGAACCAGCTACCCAGAAGCTGATCACGGTTATCGGAAGTCTAGCGGCCCTCTTCCTCGTCGGCCTTGGATGGTATCTATGCGCGCAACTTATCGAGGCTGTCATCTATAATATAAACGTCGACTCGAATTGGACTTACGATTGCCTCAGGATTGGTATTATGGTTTTCGTTGGGGTCTCTTGTCTGTTATTTCTTTACAAGCTGGCCGTTGCGATTCGTCGAAGGAAGAGGATGGGTTTCAAGAAATTCGGGCCACTTCAGGTTCTGTTCATTATCTTCGCTCAGTGTCTCGTACTTCCACGTACCTCACCTTCCATTTGCAAAGCTAATAAGAAGTGGTTGTCTATATCCTCGATTTCACCGTCCCGAGTGTCAAGAATCTTAACGGATTGGCGCAATGTCTTCTCATCTGTTCCCTCCCTCTATCCTCGATCTGGGCATCTCATGAATCGGAGGCCGAACAGAAGCACGGAAATATCATGACAACTGACTCTGATCTGACTCATTCTCAGTCCTCACGGTCATCGCGTTTCCGAGGCAAATTCCGAGCATTCATGGGGAAACCAAAAGACGCACACTCAAATTCTGACCTCGAAAAGGCCCCAAGCTATTCCGACAAATCAGCTCGAACGGATAAAACAGATCTCGTCTCCACTTCAGATTCGGCCTAGTGGTCCCTATGGCTATGGTAACTGGTGTGCTGTGGTCCGCGGGCACGAGGGAGGCTTTTTGGGGTGTATTTATTGAGCTCGGAGAGAGAGATTGGTCTTGGGACGATGGGGATGGTTTATATTGGGTAACATGTACAAATCGGTAACAATTAACTATAAACTGGTCTATCAATTCTTTCGGGCTTATGCCTAAACTGTGTCTCTGATCCCAAGTTGGAATTGAGTTCGATTGAAGGGTATCGGGCCACCGAATTCTGCAGTCAAGCTACAGGCAGATGTCTCCATAACTGCGTGAAGACCAGCTGCGATTTGACTCAAAAATAGACAGGTTCCCAAGAAGAGTGAAGTGATCAATCATGTAAAGGCAACTTTAAAGTGTCAGAATTGAATTGTCTCCTATACAACTAGGATAACTCTATACAAGTATTCGGTGGGGGCACAACATCGCCACTCCTAATAATGCAATACTCCTTTCTCCAATCGCTCTAATTATGCTTCTCCGACCGCTCTGCGGGATCGAGGAGCGGATATCATATAAAGATACAGGGTATGACCTCCAAACTCTTTTAAAGGCATGCAATAAGATCTAAAAGTCAGCTCGAATCTTTGAAAGAGTGATACCATGTAGTTTTGATGGTCTAGGACTCAGGTACACGCCCCGGTTCTGGAGTTCATTGTGCAAGCTTCTGGAGCTGCTTCCCGAGCGACGATTGGCTCTGCCGTATCGACGACGGGTTCGGGCAATGCGAGTGCCTCGGCAACTGGAGCAGGGACTGGGGCCGCGAAGACGGTGACGAAGAGGGAGAGAGCGACGATGACTGCAGAGAAACGCATTTTGTATGTGTGTATGGATGAGGTAGGTATTGGTTTAAGTTGAGTGTGAGTGTAAGAGCGTAAGAGCTTGAGTGATTGTCTTGAAGCGAGGATTGGTTCGAAGATGTGAATTGGAATGAAGAAAAATGGGGGATTCACGACCTCTTTAAATACGCGACGGTGGACCCGAGAAAGAGTTTGCGCCCATGTAGATCATTATCTTGCCACAACCATTGATCTCTCATTCGAGTCTCTGGTTTATGACGGAAAACGTGAAGATTTAATGAAACATCTTTAGATCGCCAAAAAGGTACGCGATCCGATCGCGAGCACAGGAAAATTGGCCAATGCGAGCGCGTTTGGGCCAATTTAGGTTCGACCACTGTCGATCGCTCCACCAACTCATATTAACTGGGACCGCCCTTTTCGGCGAAACTATGTAGTTGTTTGTATCCCTAACGCTGGAAGCATTTACACTAACGTAGCGTGGGGGCATCACAGCGCTCCCAAGCTTCTTGACTAGTTTCGCGTTAGTACAACTTGTGACACTTTAGCTAGTGGCTCGAGTTACTAGAATTCACTGCTTCGATGGGACGTTTCCAAAGAGTATCTCGTGTATCATTAAACTCCATCGGATGTTCCATGGTTGTCTTCTGCATATGTTGACATCTGAAATTGACTGCATAGCACGGAAGCAGAAAAAGAGCCATGCGCACCAAAATCCTCATGATCGCCTCTGTCACTTAGCTATCGCGAAATACAATTTATGCCCAATGCAGTCGTTCCGACACGTTCCCCAACCCTTCGGATCAGCACTCTGTTGGTCGCTGCACGCGAGACCCCCCAAATACACGTTGTAACTGATACGCTATGTTCGAATTTCATGGCGGGTAGTCCGGAGCGCGCCATTCCCAGCTCAATCGGGACGAAAAAGTTCCCCTTCACGTGATGGGCCTGTTCATCGCTGTAGCCTGTGCCTGGATAACGACATGCAGATCAATGTTTACGAAGAAACGGGTGCTTCGGAGCGGTGCATTTGCCACACGGAACTTCGGAATTGGCAGATGTGTAAACTATTTTGGGAGGCAATTGCGGATGTCGGCCACGCAGCACTCGCGTGCATGGGAAATCACTTACGAGGCCCACGATGGCCTGCAATAGTCCCGCGCCGACACGCGAGATCCGCACAATTGTCACTTTGCTTGATGAAGCCTTGCAGACCAAAAGAATCTACCAGGCAGTTGATATTAACGTGTTGATAGCTGATCGAGAAAGGAGTTAGCATTCAGACACTCTATGTGCTCTGTAATTTATTAATTTACTCCGAAGTCTCTTATTTCCAAAACGGGAAGGCTGCGCGTTCGCGTGCCAAATCGTATCGTTGTTGTGCTCACGATTGGAGCACATGCAGGAGCATCGCCAGCGTCCAATCTGCCTTCAGATATAAAAACGTTATGCCATGTTCGGCTTTCGGAGCTTCGTCCACTGAAGCCTTGCAGATACCCCTGCAGATCCAAATGGTGAATCTCTCCTTAAACACCGAATGTGCCAAAGCGTCGGCCTTCATTTGCCCTTCCATATCAGAGATTTTCATGATCCACATCACGTACTTGCGCATCCGCGGATCCTTGATCTGATCGTAATAGATGACCAAAGCCTCCCTCCCTCAATTCAATATTAGCGGGACCCTGAAGTCCGTGCCAGCGCCGATCAGTCGCGCTTGAGCCCATTTAATGTTCAATTCATATGCCACGGCCAGAACGAGCGATCTAAAAAACGTGTGTCGACCCACATGGAGGAGGTCAATCGCATGATATAATCATGACTATGACTGACTCAGCAGACCAATATAAACCACAACACTCTCAGCCACACACCATCCTCAGTCGTTCACACAAGCCAAAGTTAATTCTTTATCCATCCGGCCGGTGGCAGTCAACCCGCGCGTTCCCCACCCACACCACAGGCTATTTGTGGCCATGACGACGCTCGTCGAGGTTTTGGAGAACAAGGGAGAGATAACGGACGACGGAAGATATTGCGGACAGGAACTTGGGAGACGGACACCGGAGATAAGGCCGGAGATGAGGCCGGAGATAATGAGATGCAAGGCATAATGCATCAGGGCAAGGAGGATACGGAAAAGATTACCGGTTAGTTCATATATAGAGACTTGTTCTGACCTCGACTCGCGCCCCCCTCGCGGGGGCAGAGATTAGGCCAGGTTGCCAGGCTATCCGCGATGGCCAGCAAATCCCCAGAATCATATTGTATTAATCAACATCAATAACCAAACCTACATCTCGTTCCCGTTATCGCGCAAGGCTGTCATTTAATATTTTCGTTGTTTGCTCCGGGTTCGAGTCACAGCATGTAGGGGGTTATTTAAGATGAAACGTGGGCTATAGAACGCCAAATCGGGAAGGTTAATTTTCTTGCGCGTGTTGTAACCGGTGCCATGAATGGCCGAGGATTCCCTACAAGCTGGAGGAGTTCGAAAATCTGGGCCTCCGAACATTTGTCTGCGGTTCCCGACCTGGGAATGCTCCGTCGGTAAGAGCAAAAAGGAGTTGGGCAGGGCAATTCGACGAGAGAAAGTGGGCACTGGTACGTTGAGTTTGGTGCTACACTGCATGTGTTTCAGAACTGACTGTAGATGAACCGGAGGCGTTCCCTTGAGCTGTTCTTTCCGACTCTATTTGACCAAATCATTGAGTTATCTAATGGAATCTGCCTCGGGACTCGAATATCCGGGGACAGCTCCTCGAAGGCTTGAAGGGCTTATGCAGCCAGCGGCGGCACTTCCGGCAGGTTTTACATGGATTTACTTTTTAATTTACATCGCGGAGTCCCTTTCTGCACCAAAAAGTTACATTAAAGGGATAAATATTCATACTTTTGGTAATGATTTTCTGAGGCTATCGGGCGCTATCGCCTACAACAAAGTTATCAACAGCTCTCCAATCCCAAGCGATGTCCTCTCAAAACCTAATCGTAATAACTTCGAGCCGTGTTGTTCTCGACGAGAATACAGAGGCTGCTCCCGCAACAATCGAAATTTCGCCTTTGTCTGGGAAGTTCGTTGCGATTCATGCTGGCAGGGCGGCT
>Ga0302179_10002469_pt1 | contig 10777 bp, 13 predicted proteins | sample I_Palsa_E3_1_FD_198788 | JGI IMG/M metagenome (GOLD analysis project Ga0302179, IMG submission 198788) | Peat permafrost microbial communities from Stordalen Mire near Abisko, Sweden - I_Palsa_E3_1 | ecosystem: Environmental > Terrestrial > Soil > Palsa > Peat permafrost | place: Sweden...
CCCCCACACCCGTGGATGTAACCGGTGGCGTTCCAGCAACCGGCGTTCTCACCATCTCAACCTTCGGATCTGCGCTGACTACAAGTCAACTGTCGCACCCTCGCATCTTCTACGCTCTCTGGCTGGCTGTTCCGGGGCTGGCGCTCATTGCGGCGGGCGCAACCGGAAGGCGCACGCAAAAGCTGCTAGGGCTGCTTTTGCTTGTGGCCGTTGCTAGCTGCCTCCTATTTATGCCGGCCTGCAACGCGACTACCACCACTGGCACGACGACCGTCAATGGCCAAATCACTCCGAAGGATACTTATACCTTCACCATCACGGGCGCGGACCAAAACGGCGCGGGACCGAGTAACACCACCACCACCGAGGCGACCGTCAGCCTTACGGTGAACTGAGGCAGGCCTCGATCCATGCGGAATTCTGCGTGGCGTCGTCTGGCAGTAGACTTCTTGTTTGCGGGCACGCTCTGTTGTCCGATAGTTTTCTGCCCCGCCATCTTTTCCCTTCCCGCGTCGGCCGAGCCCGCCAAGCCTCCCGCCAACAATAAAGAAAAAGACAAGCCTATCCCGGTGCGCTGGAGCGAATCGCAACCCGGCTGCACGTTCTCCCAAGGCACCGACGGCAAGTACCGCTACGGCCTCTGGTCGGGAGATGTCGGCCTCGAGCTCGCCGTCGATGCTCGCGAGGTGCAGATCATCCGCCACCGCATCGAGCCCATCTTCGGAGTTCTGCTGACCATCCGTTACCGCGGCGCCACCAGCCTGGAGGAAAGCCCGGACTCAGTCACGCTGCAGTTTATGAAGCACTTCAAAGTGGTTCAGGGTTCCCTCGATCCCGAAGATTACGTGCAGAAGATTCAGGCCGACGCCGATGCGCTCGACCACGAAACCGAGCGCGAAGTGGCGAAGCATCCGCAAGAAAAACAGGTCCGCGAAGCCCGGCTGCAGGAGTATCAGAAATCGGTCAGCGAACTGATCGATTTTCTCAGCAAGAACAGCTTGCGCGCCGCACATCTGGACCGCGGGAACCCGAAAGCGAGCGGCTGGGTTTTCTTCAATACCAACAACAAGTGGCTCGGCGGATGGAAGGCACAGGAGGAATTCGTATTGCGTCTTCCGCTGAACGGTAAAATCTTCGAGTTCCCTTTCAAGCTTCCGCCTAAGCCGGGGGAACTGCTGCTACAGAAACGCGAGTGAAAAAAGCTTCCCGGCACAGGCTTCGGACTCGTACGGCAATCGATTCCTGACGCCAAGCCCCAAATCCGTAGCCCATTCCTACGACGCCGCGCGCCGGCTTTGGCGATCGAGTTCCCCGGCCTGGCGCATCACCATATCCCGCAGCGAAACCAATCCCCTCAGCTCTTTGCCCTCCAAAATCGGCAGGTGCCGGAAGCCGAACTCGTGCATGATGAAAAGGCACTCTTCAATGCTCTCGTCCACGTTCACGGCGCGTGGATTCGCGGTCATCACCTCGGAAACAGCGGTTAGGCCAGGCGTCCGCCCCACGGCCACAACGCGGTTCATGATATCGCGTTCGGAAAATATGCCCGCCAGTTCTCCGTTGCGGAGCACGCAGATCGCTCCGATGTTCTGTTCCATCATGAAGCGCGCCGCGTCCAGCACAGTGCGCCCAGCATCGATCGAGTAAACTTTACGGTCTTTGATAAGCTCGCGGAGGGTGGACATGACAAACTCCTTCTGGCGGTTAGCGGTGGCGAGCGAACTGGCTCCGGGCTACGCGGCCCGGCCATTTCGTGGGCGGCACTACTTTACCACAGGCCGATGGAGACCAACACTAAAAGCCCTCTCATCCGCATTGAGCGGCGCAGGAGTACAATCCTCCCGTCTTCACGGTCGAGAGCAGAGACTTTCATGCCCCAGTCCACCGGAACATCGAGCGCCGCCAATCTGCAGGAGGCACTGGACAAGGCTTTGAAACAGGTGCGTACAATGCGGAATTGCCAGAGGCGTCATCCCGAAGGCCCGCGTTTTCACCGGCGGGCCGAGGGATCTCCCGCCCCCGAAGAATGCCGGCCTACTGCAGATGGTTCAGCCGCGTTGGACTGGCGTCGGCCGTACTATCGCCACGCGGCTTGATCGACACGATAGCGTACTCGCGCTCTTTCGGATCCACACCTTCCATTCGCAACAGCATCTTAGTTTTCTCAAGCCGGAACTGCGCTCTCTCTCCGACTGGCAGCAACTCGCTATGCTTAACGTCCTTGGGCCGAATGCGGTAGACCACTTGATCGGTCTGCAGCGCGTATTCCTGGCACAGCGGCTCGTGCGTCTTCTTGTTTCCCTTCTTGGCGTCTTCGTCTGCTCGGCATTGCGCCGCGTCCATCTGCAACAACGTACCATCCTGATAAGCCTTCGGTTCTTTGGCATAGGCCGCTGCGGCCAGCAAAAGCGATGCCAGAACGAGTGACTTGTAACGCATGCAATCCCCCAATTGAAGAATGGACACGGACTCGGAAGTCTCGCTGAACCAGCCCAATAGCGCGCCCAGCCGAGACATCCGTTGCATGCGATTGTTTCCAATTTTGCGAATGCCCGTTAGATTACTTCGGTATCGCGAGAAAGTAACGCACAGAGGGTCGCTCACCGAGCCGCATGCTGGAAGAGCCGCGCCAGTGACGGCGATTTTTCCAAGTTGCCGGCCACCCCGGAATGCATTTATTTGGGCGATTGGATCGCTTCTATATCGGGCCACCCATAGGCTTCTTCGGATAGTATCGCGCCTCCAATTTCGATTTCTTTGGAAGTCACGAGCTGCGCGCCTGATTTCACGTAGAAGCGTTTAGAAGGATTTCTCTCCAACACCCAGACCGCCATGCTCGTGAAGCCTTTGCTCACCAGCGATCCTGCAAGTGCTCTGAGAAGGGCTGTCCCGATCCCGCGTCCTTGGGCCTGCTGTAACAGGTAGATTGCAAACAACTCGGCCTCGTAATTCTGCACTGGCTCACGGATCGGTCCACCGCTGATGAACCCTGCGACTTTCCCGTCCAGATCGGCGATATACACCGGTATGTCACGGGTGAGCCATTCCCGCCAAACGGGCACGCGCTCTGCCTCCCTCAAACCGGCTAAGTATTCATCAGGAACGATGCCCGCGTAGGTCGTCCGCCAGCTCTGGACATGGACGTGCGAAATCTCCGCGGCATCGTCCTCCGTCGCCACCCGAATCGAGACCATAAGCTCTTCAGCGCTCAACCAATCCTTCCAACGTGGAAAAAAAATCTGGGTACGAGATCGCCGCGCATTCGCTGCCTCGAATCAGCGTTTCTCCCTCGGCCCGCAAAGCCGCTATGCTGAAGGCCATTGCGACGCGGTGATCGCCGAAAGATTCCAGTTCCGTGCCGCGCAGCCTCTGTCCGCCGTGGATTTTCAGGCCGTCCTCGCGTTCTTCCACCTGCGCGCCCATTGCTCGAAGATTGGTGGCAAGCGATGCGATCCGGTCCGACTCCTTCACCCGCAACTCCTTCGCATCGCGAACTTCGATTCCCTCCTCCGTGTAAGGAGCGATCGCAGCCAGCACAGGAATCTCGTCGATCAGCGCAGCCGTGTCGGCTCCCGCGATGGTCGCGCCCTTCAGCCCTCCACCCTCGACCTGCAGCGTGCCGGCCAGCTCGCCGTGAACTTCCTCCAGCTGCGTCACGGAAATGCGCAGCCCCATCTGCATGAGGATATCGAGAAGCCGCGCCCGCGTCGGATTCATCAGCAAATCGACGATGGTCAATTGCGAACCGGGAAAAAGAGCGGCGGCGCAAAGAAAAAATGCCGCGCTCGAAAGATCGCCGGGCACTCGCGCTTCGATGCCGCGCAAGCGCTGTCCGCCGAGAATCCGCACTTCGTTCCCCGTGCGCTCAAGCTTTGCGCCAAACGCCCGTAGCGCCGCTTCTCCATGATCCCGCGTTCGCAGCGGCTCCTCGATGCGCGTCTCACCTTCCGCCAGCACTCCGGCAAACAGCAGACAGGTTTTCACCTGCGCGCTGGCGACTGGCATTCGGTAGTGAATGCCTTTCAGCTTGGCGCCATTGATGCGCAGCGGCGGCCGGCCGTTCTCAGACGAGATTTGCGCGCCCATAGCCGTCAGCGGTGCGATCACGCGCTCCATCGGACGCCGCGAGAGCGATTCATCCCCGCCCATCTCGCTCGCAAAATCTTGCCCCGCGACAACGCCGCTCAACATGCGGATCGTTGAACCGGAATTCCCGCAATCCAGCGCGTGGCTCGGAGCCCTTAGCGACCGCCCGCTTCCCTGCACTTCGATGACGTTGTCTGCGCCATCCCTGCGCTCCCACTTCACTCCGAGCGATCTCAGGCAGCCAAGCGTGCTGGCGCAATCCGCTCCGCTCGAGTAGTTTCCCAGCCTCGACGGCCCGTCGGCAATCCCCGCCAGCATGGCATACCGGTGCGAGATCGACTTATCGCCCGGAAGACTCACGCTCCCGCGCACGTTGCGCGCCGGACGCACGACCACCTGTGATTCGCTTTTCATCTGAAATCAATATAGCGGAAGGAGAAGGAACGATGCTGCGTGTGGGTAGTACCGGTTGCTGATTCAAGATGCTGCTCTAGCGGCTGAACCTCGCGCGGCGGGTTCTCAATCAAGGGCGAGAAGCCATGGACAACTATGCCATGGCTTTGGCCTCAGCAGTGGCTTCGCGCAGCACTTCCGGCGGAATTTCTTTAAGACCCAGGCCAAACTCGAACATCGGCGTTTCCACGCCGCGTCCCCAGCGCGCCACTTCCCAGTGCGCGCGCACGAACTTCACATCCGGATGCTTCGTGAGATCGAGCAGGAGCGGAGACTGCCCGCAATAAAACTTCTGCGCAAACGATACAATCGGTTTCGCGCCCCAAGCCGCGCCATCGGGTGAACCAAAGATGCTGATCTCGAGCGACTCCTGCTCGATGATCTTCGTGACGTCAAGCGTCAGCAAAAACACTCGACTGGCCGCGCCACTTACGTCCACAGCGGGTCCGTCGCCTTTGGCGCTAACCGAGGTGTTTTCGGAAACCAGCAAAGTTTCAATCATGGCGAGAGAATTCTAACAAACATGCACGCATCGATCAGTGATCAATTCCGTTCTCCGCTACTCCGAGGGATGCGGGCCCGTGAAATCGGAGCAGCAGGGCTTTTCTGCGGGCTTGAATTCCATCAGCTCAATCCGCGAAAAATCCGGATCGAAGACGTTAAGCTGCCGTTTGCCGTCCCGGCCCATCTGCGGATGTTCGCCGTCGTGCACTTTCCATCCGTGGGATTCCAGCAGGGCCTGCGCCTTGGGCATATCAACCACGCCGAGAGAGATGTGATTCATTACTCCGGTCAGCCGCAAGTCAGGGTGCTCGGGCTGGTTCAGCATGTATTCCAGCCAATCCGTTCCGTCGGGAACCTGCAGCGAAACCCAATCTGTCTTGTCGTCCTTCATGCCACCGTGCCAATAAGGGCGGAATCCGAGCAGTTCACGATAGAAACGATCTTCCGCCTCGCGGTCGTGGACCAGAAATCCGGTGTGAATCATGCGGCGCGACACCGCGGAATCGGGCGGCGCGGGCGGCGCGGCCTTGCCTCGTTCGACAAACTCGACGCGATGACCTTCCGGATCGGCGACCACAAAGCTCAAGCTATGGTCCGCGTGCCCCTCGATAGCAGGCACTTTCACGCCGTTGGCCAGCAGATATTCACGCAGCTTCACGACGTTGTCGGTGGTGAAGGCCACGTGATCCATGCGGTCAGTGGCGTTAGGATCCGGCGCGGCGCTGTAGCCAACCCACTGCTTGCCGACCATATATCTCACGAGCCCACCAGATTCCACCGGCGCAGCGGAAGCCAAGCCGAGCGTGCCACTGTAGAGATCTTTCACTCCATCTGGCGCAGTCGTATAGAAGGAAACGTGATCGATGCCGAGAATGCGCGGCCTGGCTATGGCGCTTTGCGAGTGCGCCCACACCGAACATGCGAGGAGCAAAACGAAAACTGTCGCCTTCTTCCCAGATTCAACGCACTCCGTATAAGTAAGCATCTTCTATATAGACCCCCCCACCTGCGAACCGCCCAGCCGCGCTCCCTCTACCGACGCAGCTTGAGCGAAAACGGACTTGAGACCCTGATACAGCGGATGCTTGGTACCGATCAGATTGATTCGGGACAGCTGGAAAGACTCCTCGGGCGCCAGTGGAATTACATCAGCGAGCTTTCTGTACGCGTCGCGTGCCCCGAGTTTGTCAACTATCTCGCTGGCTATCACCAGATGCCATTCCCCATCCAGCAACCAAAGTGCGCCCCTAACTGGGAATTGGGGGTTTGCACTCAGTTCGTGCCAGAGTTTTCTGCCAAACTCAATGTCCGCATCGCTGAGAGCAATCTTCGTGTAGGTCACTACCACCTCGGCCGTATCCATTCCAGTACGCCAGAAACCGGCTCTATCGTTGCCGTGTAAAGAGAATTCGCTTCCCCTTCCTCAACCACGCCGTAACGTCCTTCGTCGTCCCATTGCCGCACAATGCTCCAATTACTTGCCAACTTTACGTCCACGCTGAGATCGCTATTCAACTGGACCCAAAGTTCTACATCCAGTTTAGCCAAATCCTCCAACTTGTGAGTATAGGCCCGGCTAGTAAAACCCTTGTCCGGAAAATCATACTGCTGTACCGCTCGCGCCAAACAGGCTTTTAACGCACATTCCACGCCGAGGCCGGTCAAGTAATAAGCGCCCGTCCAATGCTTATGCTGAAGCAGAAGGGCAGCTTCTCCGACGCGGCTATCGGCAAGGAGTTGCAATGTCTCCCGGTTCAGACGGGCGATTGGCACTCATCCTCCCGGAAGCCGTCGCAGCCCACTACGAGAATTCCTGATTTCTTGTAACTCCGCCCAGGGACAAAATGCACCTACGAATTCGCCACGCTCCGCGCGCCCACGGGCGCCGTCAGAAGCAGCGGCTCTTCGGGCATTACGATCCACGCGATGGGATACGCTAGCAGGCCAATACCCGTCATAAACGAACCAACCAGCCACACCAGCCGGATCACGGTGACGTCGATGTCAAAATATTCGGAGAAGCCGAGGCAGACGCCGGCGATCTTGCGTCCGTGGCGAGGCCGCACTAGGCGCTTGCGTGCTACCGATGCGCCCACGCGAATGCCGCAATAGGCGCAAACCGCCGCGTCGTCCTGAATCACTTTGCCGCAATAGTTGCAGTACATGGCTTCTGTCCTCTTTCCAAGCGTCGTCTACAGAACAGTACGCAATTGTAGCCCGAAAGTTCCTTTCATCTCGACCTGTGGATATCTGCCTGAAAAAATCCTGTTGGCCACGCGCCTGAACCCTCCCCGATTTAGATTCGAGAGCTCTGCGATTACGATTCTCTCGATAACCCCCATCCCTCGGATGCGTCATGGAATCACCGAGTTAGCAAGAAATTCCCGGCAAAATCGGGAGCCCAAAGGACTTAGAGGCATAATCCGGAATGCGGTGTGACAGTCCCACACCGCTTTCACTCCCGATACGCCTCCCTAATATGCTCTCGGGCTTTTTCGGCGCGAGGAGTGCTGGCATTTTCCGCCAGGACGATTTCGTACTTCTTCATCGCCAGATCGCGCTTGAGCAACAGATCGTACATTTCGCCCGCGGCGAGGTTGGCCTTCTGCAGCGTCTCGGGATCCGGGTCCGGAGCTGCGCTCACCAGTTCAAACGCCGCGGCGGCTCCGGAATAATCCTTCTGGCTGCGCAGCAATTCGCCCAATCCCCACGCGGCGATTTCGTAGTGCAGGTTGCCGTACTTGCCTTCGCGTCCGTTTTGCCAGACTTTGCGGTACGCGGCCGCAGCCTCCGGCGCGTGGCCACCGGCGCGCAGCAGGTTGGCTTCCTCGAGCGGGAATAAATAATTCCTGGGATAGCGCGCGGCCAGGTCGTGCATGATGGCGCGCGCTTCATCGTAGCGGTGCTCGCGGCGCAGGAACAGGCTCAGCACGACCTTGGCGTCGACGCTATTTTCTCCGTTGCTGTCGGCGACCTGGCGCAGATATTCGAATCCTTTTTCTTTGGTCCCGCTCAAGCCCACTATAGCGACCGCCGCCTTCGCGCTCCAGGGCAGGCTGCCCATCACGTAGTTGTGCGTGCCGACCACCAGCTTCGCGTCCACGTAAGTGGGATCGAGTTCCAGCACGCGTTCGTGATCGTGGCGCGCGCCGACGGCGTTGCGCAGAGCGGAAAACCAGGCGCGCTCCACCAGCGCGGTATACAACGCGAACTGCGCCCGGGTAACGCCCCGGGCATACAGCGCAGCCACGTTATTGGAATTCGCCTTCAGTTCCTGATCCTCCAGGCTTTCGGCGCGGTCGACTAATTGTTTGATCCGCGCCTTCACCTTAGGGTCGGCGGTGCGGTGCGCCTGGCCGATGAAACTATCGTTGGCGTACTCGCCGGTATTCATCGCGCCCATGCGGTAGAGTTCGCGCAGCAAGATGGTGGTCAACAGGTGATTCACCGCCGAAGGCTCGTTCGGGTGGCGTTCGAGGAGCCTTTCGAACTCCGGGATCGAGCGGTCGTAATCCATGTTATAGAAGTGGTCGAAGGCTGCGTCGATCAGCGGATCGTGCTCGGGAGAAGCGGGTGCGGTTGCAGGAGGAGCGATTCCCGCTGCTGCTCGGGTTTGAGCAGTGGCATGGGGTAACAGCAGGCAGAAGACGACCAGCCAGATCAACAGGCTTCTCTGAAATAACCGTCTCGCCAATGTCGGATTCGGCTGCATCCCCACCGCTAAGGCCTTGAATTTTAGTCTAACCTAACTTTGCCGGAGCACGGGAGGAACCAAAGGCGTCATCCGGCGATCTGCATTAATTTCGTAAGGGATGCGGCCGGTGATCCTATAATCTGCGCAAATGCAGGCTGAAGAATCCTTGGTAACCGGGGCATCTTTACGCGGACCCGAGGGTAATAATTGCGCGTGACAGCTTGACTCCGGGGCAGGAACGGTTTGCAAGTGATTGACTTGCACCATCTTAGTGGCAGGCGAGCTTTGGCTGTCGGCTTGCGATGCTGGGACCAGCATTTCCACGTATGGCTGAGGTCGTTCAAGAGACGCAACGGGAGTTTTGGCGGTCGCCGACTGTGCTGGAACCAGTCGCTGAGCCCACGCTGGCGGCTGCCGAGCCGGAAATGGCTGACGCTTGCGCCGGTTGCGGCAGCGAATTCATGATCGGCGCCCGATTTTGTCATACCTGTGGGCTGCGCCGGGAGTTGGCGGCCACCAGCGCGGATGCCGCGGTAGTGGCTGGAATCTGGGCCGGCTTTTGGGCTCGGAACATGGCTTGGGTGCGGGCTTTCGCTCGTACCGCCGCAGATTCCTGGCACGAGATTTCTTTCCCGGACTGGCTGCACTACCTGCACTTCCATGAGATCAAGCGCCGGGTTGGCCTGCCGACGGCGGCGCTGATCGCATTCATCATCGGGCTGGGCTGCGTGGCCGGAGCCATCGGCGTCAGCCTCTTCTATAAAGCGTCGAATCTGGCGGAGTTTCAGGCGATCCAGATGTGGCGCATCGAATGGCTGCTGGCCGCGACTGCCTCGTTTGTGGCCGGGATTCTGCTCAAGAAACCTTCCGGGCGCGATCACGACTAAGTTCGAATGATCGCCGGTGGCTGAATTTGCCTTGCGCTGAGCGGTGGAGTGGAGAGAGAATTGCGTTGCGATGTGGCAGGACGGACAAATAGTGGCGTGGATAGGTGGTATCGTCTGCGCTCTAGCGATCATTACCAGCAAGAGGGTAAGAGAGGGCGGGATCGGCCCCTATACGACCAAGGCACTTACGATCTGCCTCGGCATCCCATTTATATTCAGCATTGCGATACAGAAGATACTGAACGGAGAAACTGTTGCCGCCCTTGCAGGCGCATTGTTAGGCATAGGAATACAATCGAAAGGAAGCGATCAGAAATAGAAAAAGCCCGGATGCCAGTCCCGGCCGTTAGTATGTTGGATGCGACTATTTCAAGATACGCTTGGAGTGCGTCGAACGCAGGCACCCATGGAATACGCCGTTTAAATTGCGGCGCTCCTAGAAATTCAACCACTACCCTGATCGCCGTTTTCCTTGACACGTCACTCCAGCCGGGCTATATTTTTGCCTCCTCCCCGAGTAAGACCGGTTGAGACTCGCGCCGCGGTTGCATCGCGTCCCCGGTTCCCTACAATGCCGAACTCGAAAGAAGACCTGACCACTGCGGTGTCGACCGCCGATCAAGGAGGTTACTCGTGCGCAGCCGGAATACTGCTCTCGGATTGACTGTGTTGGCCCTATTTGCGCTGATGACGATTACAAAATCCACGCGCGTGGAAGCCCAAACCGAAAAAATTCTGCATAACTTCAACGACAACGGCAAGGACGGGCTCACTCCCGACTCCAACCTGACGTTCGACAAAGCCGGAAATCTATACGGCACGACCCGAGTGGGGGGCCTGTACAACGCAGGAACGGTGTTCCGGTTGACGCCCACAACCGGCGGCGGCTGGTCCGAAAGGGTGCTGCACAGCTTCAACAACAACGGCAAGGACGGGGTCAATCCCTATGGCGGCGTGATCCTCGACTCGTCCGGAAATGTATACGGCACAACCTACTTCGGCGGCGCATACGGCTACGGCACCGTGTTCGAGTTGATCCCCCAGGAAGGCGGGGGTTGGCCCGAGAAGACTCTTCATAGCTTCAACAACACGGGCACGGACGGGGAGTATCCCTTCGGAAGCCTGATTTTCGATGCCGTGGGCAATTTCTATG
>Ga0302179_10002470_pt1 | contig 10777 bp, 15 predicted proteins | sample I_Palsa_E3_1_FD_198788 | JGI IMG/M metagenome (GOLD analysis project Ga0302179, IMG submission 198788) | Peat permafrost microbial communities from Stordalen Mire near Abisko, Sweden - I_Palsa_E3_1 | ecosystem: Environmental > Terrestrial > Soil > Palsa > Peat permafrost | place: Sweden...
CAAGCCATAGACTACCCATTAGTATCGAATAGTGCGTCAAACGTACAGCACAATCCTCTTGGATCGCGGGGTAAGCGCCTTGGTGCGGTCAGTGTCCGACGTTGCTAGGATTCAGCCCGCGAAATCCAGGAAATACTTTTGAAGCTGCCATCTAGGCTTATCATTTCTATATCTGCCATTTTGGACATGTTGAGTATTCGCGTTGGTACACAGATTGGGCCCGTAGAATCATGAGTGAAGGGTGAGGGAGTGGAACAGCCTCGGGCGGATAGAGATCGATCGACGTTGGGAAATTTTTATTGGCTCCCTTGTCGTCGAGTAGATTACCCTTCATTTGTCAACGAGGACAATTAACAGGCGGGGGAGGCCAGCTTGGCAGAAGATAGCCTCGATTGTATGCGAAGCGAGTATACCTTTTCGCTTGTTCAAGACAGGATACGACGGCCCTGAGCCCGAGAAGGAGACTAAGCTAGTCATGATAAATCGCGTGATCGTTCGTTTGAAGATCATCTGAAGATACCAACTTATCATTACAATTGTATTAAACGAATCTAAAATCCTAACTGCTCCATGACCCAGCACAGATCGATAGCTTCAAGCTTCTATCCGAGAGAATGATAAAAGAAACCCTTCCCGTTCCAAAAACGCCATCTCCCAAATACTCCCAAGCAACCGGCATAATCATACAAATAGAAGGCCAAAAATCTCTCAAACCTCATTAAACATCCTCCAAACCGATTAATCCAACGTGTCTGAGAAATCTTCAATGTCAGAATCACTCAAGAGCCGAGAGATACCCCGAGAAGTCTAATTCTTCTTTCCACACTTCAAGCAGTAACGCCCCGGAAGGACCTTGAAGCCACAATTCCAGCAGGCTTGTGTAGCCCTGATAACGGGGACACTAATCCATTCGTACGACTTTACAACGTTCTTGCGTTCGAGCAAGTCCATACACTGTAGGCGTGTTATGATAAGGGGGGTGACTCGAAGGAGAGACTCGATGCCGCAAGGGGGAATATGTCTAACCTCCCGCGGGATCCGAGATTGTGGGCCAGCGTGGGATGTGACTCGAACATCGCGACGGACCAATCGCAGAAAAGGTGATTCATCGGCACACCTAACCCGCGGGGCCTCCCTTCGAGCCCGCCAATTTTGCGAATTGTCGAGCAACAGTTCCTGAAAGGTGACATGATGCTCTGTACGCGGCTACGGGCCAGCCAGACTTTGCGCCTGAAAGATGGACTGAGGGGATTGTAATGTGCTTTGTCGGATTGAACTGATATTGTAGGACCACAAGGAACATGGCCACGAGCGCCGGAATAAATAAATATTCGGGAAAAATAACACAGCCAAAGTCCCAGGGAGCATCACAGGCCATGTGTATGTCCCTTACGATATTTTTAGATTGACGAGATAGTGTATGCGACCGGATTGACGGAAGAGGACATGTCAAAAGCACAAGTTGGGATCTCCAGGTTTCCGCCCCAGGAATGTTTCGAATGCTAATGATCAGTGTGTAAGATATTCCGGTTTTGCGGTTAACGGGTAGCTGGTACGAGGGGAATCCATGTAACATGCATCTCTTATCGCTCGGACGGAAGGTCAAGGAGGGTGTGCAAAAAGCCGGTCTTATCGGATATCAATTCAATACGATTGGTGTGAGGTAGGGGATCCGGAATCTCATTCTAATAATAGCGATGGCATATCAATGGGCACCAGCGGCATGCGTTACAGTCTTCAAAGTCGTGAGATTATCGCCGATAGTATTGAAACCGTAACTCAAGGACAGTGGTATGATGCAAACATCTCTCTACCAGGTTGTGATAAGAACATGGTTTTGATCCGTCTTGCCGTTTCTAATTCTAGCCCGGCTGTCTCATTGCGATGGGCCGCTTCAATCGACCCTCCATCATGGTTTACGGTGGGACAATCCGCGCAGGCTGTGCAGCAACTCAAAACAATGCACCAATCGATATCGTTTCTGCTTTCCAAGCCTATGGAGAATACATTACCAACAAAATTGACGAGAAGACTCGATTTGATGTTATCCGTCATGCTTGTCCTGGACCAGGAGCATGCGGAGGAATGTACACGGCCAATACAATGGCCTCAGCTGCGGAGGCGATGGGGATGACGTTACCAGGGAGTTCTTCCACGCCCGCCGACTCGCAAGAGAAAATCCAAGAGTGTATCAATTCCGGTGCGGCTATTCGAAATCTTTTGGAGAAGGATATCAAACCACGTGATATCATGACTGCAGCCGCATTCAAGAATGCTGTTACTTTGACTATGGCATTGGGCGGAAGTACGAATGCTGTGCTCCATCTCATTGCTATTGCACACGCCGTTGATGTTCCCCTTACTATTGACGATTTTCAGAAGATCAGTGATCAGATTCCATTTATTGCCGACATGAAACCCTCTGGGAAGTACGTTATGGAAGACCTTCATAAGATTGGAGGGACACAAGCTGTGCTGAAATATCTCATGTCGAAGGGCTTGATCGATGGATCTATCATGACTGTCACTGGCAAGTCTCTGGAGGAGAATCTGTTCCATGCACCGGATCTACCTAAGAATCAGGATATTATTCGTCCACTGGAGAATCCAATCAAACCGACCGGCCATATCACGATTCTTCGAGGTAGTTTAGCTCCGGGCGGAAGTGTTGGTAAAATCACTGGCAAAGAAGGAACGGAATTTACTGGAAGCGCAAAGGTATGTCGTTGTATCTCGGCCATCTGACGCAGGTTTATGACTCTGAGGATCTATTCATTGAGGCCTTGGAACAAGGCGAGATCAAGAAGGGAGAGAAAACAGTTGTTGTAATTAGATACGAGGGACCTCGTGGTGGACCCGGAATGCCGGAAATGTTGAAGCCTTCTTCTGCATTGATGGGTGCTGGACTTGGACAAGACGTTGCTCTTCTGACTGATGGTCGATTCTCTGGTGGTTCACACGGATTCCTGATTGGTATCATGATTTAAAGCGTCCCTAACGCCAGGTCACATTGTCCCTGAAGCGCAAGACGGGGGACCAATTGCTCTTGTTCAAAACGGCGATAAAATCACCATTGACGCAAACCGCAAAGTCATCGATCTTGCAGTTTCGGAAGAAGAATTAGAGCGACGGAAAAAAGCATGGAAAGAGCCTTCTCTTAAGTACAGCCGAGGGACACTGTACAAGTACGCAAAGTAGACTCCCCAAAGCATCAAGGACTGACCTGCAGGAATGTTACCACAGCTTCAAAAGGATGTGTGACAGATTCGTAGACAGGAATATAGACTACTTTTCATTCATGGTAATGTGATTACAAAATCCGATAACCATCCATCCCCGCCGTCTCTCTGGAGTCATGATAATGATACAATTCGTAGAGTAGAGTTCCATGGGTATACACTATTAATACAAATCCCCATCCCGATCGTGTTATTCAACTGAGCCCAAGGCTATCCCTTTCCTGCTGGAGATACATCGTCGCTTGACTTGTCCAACGCCGCCTCTGCGTGGCTTGACGGCGTTTGAACACTTGCGGGAGCGGTTATAGCGTGTTGTAGTGCAGGCCTGTTGTCGCCAGATATATCTGGATCCTCGTACATGAGTGGAGGTTCACTTTGAACGTGCGTAACTTCTTCATTAGGACTGAGACTGCCGGGTGTATCGAGGTTGATCTCGGGAATAACGGCGTCATGCGCCATGGGAAAGGGCACCAAAGAGTCGGAGGACGAACTATATTGTCTCGCCAACTTGAGGAGATGTATGTAAGACTGTCGCTCGGGATCTTTTTGACGTTTGTGTTTGCGCTGTTGTCGGCGCTGAGCGGGGTGGACGACAATGACTGGAACTGGAGAATGCTGGAGACAATATCTACCATTAATAGAGTCATTGAAGGGCCGACTTTGACATAGAACCAGGAAGGAGACCGCCGATGGCGCCGTCGCGACCTCGAGTCCCCACGATCAAGGAATCCGGCGAATACATTTGGATCTACATCAACAATGGCAAGACGAGGGGAATACGAGTCTATGAACCTCATCTTGAAAGCGACCAACGACGAGCTCCACTATCACATCAAGCTAGAAGATCAGACCATGACGACGAGGGCGCTACCGCTTTGTCTTCTTTGTTCTGATATATTACAGTGTCAATCAAGCGTTTTGCCTCGAGCTGGTATTCTTTCTCTCCGCCTTTCCCTTCCGCTTCTAGTTGTGATTTTTCCGCTGCATGTTAGTGATGTTTCAAACGCCAATGCATGCATTGAGAGTGACGAGTTCGAGGAAAAGGAAAGTACCAGCATCTACCACTCTAAGAATGACTATTTGGTCGTTATCTTCAAACAGTTCTTTCATCCCCCATTCCAAAGCATATTGCGAATAGTCTTTATGATCAAGTCCTAGTAAAAAGGTGCGTGACGAGTGATGGTAGCGGTACATGCTACGAGTCAGTTCGCTATGGTGGGACTATGTACCGATGCTTGGCGGCCAAAACATATGCATAGTACGTTGCGTCCTTCGTATCAAATGTATCGAAGCTCACTTGCCGTTAGCTCACCCGCAGAAGCAGCAGCAATACCTCGCGGTGTGTACGCAGGAGGCGGAGGGGGCGAGGCCATGACTCGGCCCTTCCGAATCGACCCAGAGCCGTCGGCCGAGGAGCTTCTCCTATGGCTCAGCTCGGGATGCTCCCGTGACAGGTCGTCAGTCGAGATGCTGAGATCCTGGCTGGTTCGTGGGAGCTGCAGCTCGGGCGGCGGAGGAGCAAACGAGATTGATTCTTTCTTCTGAGGGAGATCTGGAGAGGAAGAAGCCGACGCCATGCAAACAGACCTGACTCTCCACCTGCTTCCTCTGCGAACGGGGGCTGGCGAGGCTCCAACGGGGATGGGAATTGGATGTCGTTTGGCGGTTGTGGCTCAGGTGCAAAGGGTCCTACGTATTTTGGCCGGTTGTGTTAATTTGGCAAGAGCTGTTTCAGCCAATCATGCGATGAGTTTTGGTCATTCCACTCACTCGGCGCCATATCATCTCATCCTGGCTCATTCGATAAAGTCGTTAGTCATGAGCAAGATATGAAAGGACATGCATTGGCCGTGCTCTCCAACGTGGATGAGTACCCGGTAATCATCAGATAGCGGACATGACTCCGGCGTGGCCATTTGCGAGCCTTGATACCACATTTGGCTCTCGCAAACGGCAAGCAGTCAAATTTAGACAAAATCTCATGAACTTCAAAACTTTCCCTACGCAGAGAGAGTATCATTTTAACATTATTTTAAAAGAAGCGAACATGTGATAGTTGTCTACAGATCAGATTAAGGCCTTAGCTTGTCTCGAAGGTGAAGCAAGCTTAATTGGGTGAAACACGGAAAGATCACGTCAGCCGCCTCTTCCCAATAAGGCAATTTTGCAAGGAAAGTCCAGTTCATCCCGACATCCATCTTCATTCCCCCATCCATTGAAGAGTCAATTGGCCCTGCTCTTCGTCTCGGGATCCCCAATCATGTCTGCCTCCCGACTCCTCGTGCCTTCCTCTCTTTCCAGACGCTCGACCTCTCTCCTGCGACCACATTTTCTCAAACCGACACTTCCACTGCAACGAGCCCTCGCAACACCAGCAAATTCACTCATCCGACCAACCCAAACAACAACACTGTCAAACGGCCTCTCCGTCGCCACTGAATACTCCCCGTACCTACAGACTGCGACCGTGGGAATCTGGATCGATGCAGGCTCTCGCGCCGAAACCGATGCCACCTCCGGGACCGCCCATTTCCTGGAACATCTCGCATTCAAGGTACCCCTACCTATTCCCCGTGTTTAAAATTCATCATTGACGTTAGGGCACATCGTCACGGAATCAATCGCAGTTGGAACTAGAGATTGAAAACATGGGCGCTCATTTAAATGCCTATACCGCACGAGAACAAACGGTCTATTACGCGCGGTGCTTCAAACAAGATACCCCCGCCTGCGTCGAGATCATTTCCGATATCCTACAGAACAGTAAACTCGATGAGGCGGCCATTGAACGCGAGCGGGAAGTCATTCTGCGGGAGCAGGAGGAAGTAGACAAACAATTCGAGGAAGTCGTCTTTGATCATCTGCACGCAACGGCGTTTCCAGGCCAAGATCTCGGACGCACGATCCTTGGACCAAAGGAGAACATTCTAAGTATCAAACGCAACGATCTCGTCAATTATATTGGAACAAACTACCGGGCCGATAGAATGGTGTTGGTCAGTGCAGGAGGAGTACCGCACGAAGAAGTGGTCAAACTCGCCGAAAAGCATTTCGGAAAGATCCCCCCTAGTGGGAAGTATTCGACCCTTGGAGGAGGGGCACAGAAGTCGAAACCGCGGTTTGTGGGGTCAGAAGTACGGATCCGGGATGATACGATGCAGCATGCACATATTGCTCTTGCAGTGGAGGGAGTAGGCCACAAACATCCCGATTATTGGACTATGTTGGTGATGCAGGCTATTGTAGGAAACTGGGACAGAGCAATGGGTAGTGCACCCCATCTAGGCAGTCGCTTCAGCAATATTGTCGCGAAAAATGGTCTGGCGAACAGTTTCATGAGTTTTTCGACTTCGTATTCTGATACCGGTCTATGGGGAATTTATCTCGTCAGTGAGAATCGCGTCCAACTCGATGATCTAGTCCACTTCTGTCTCAGAGTATTATCCCTCTTATCCCTCTTGTTGAAGAAGGAGGTTAATTGTAGGAATGGTCACGGTTGTCACTTTCGGTGACAGAGGCGGAGGTGGAGCGTGCGAAGGCACAACTCCGTGCGTCGCTTTTGTTATCGCTTGATTCAACGACTCCTGTTGCGGAGGATATTGGTCGGCAATTGGTTACTACAGGTCGACGAATGTCTCCTGAGGAGATTGAGAAGGTGGTTGGATCGGTTTCTGTTGCCGATGTACGTCGCGTGGCGAATGAGAAATTATGGGATCAGGATTTGGCTATTTCTGCTTGTACTTTCTCGTTCTGTTGTAAGACTAACTTGCAGTGGGTCCGATTGAGGGGTTATTGGATTACCAGAGAATCAGAAGTGACATGTCCATCAATGCATGGTAGATAAGGACAGCATGAGTGTTGGCGAGGTAGGCCGGTTTATTTGAACGTCAGATGGCTCGTGTAAAAGATCTATTAGAGTAGGTAATATACATATGCCATCTACACCTCATAAATACTCCTGCATGCAAGACAATGCCACTTTAGTCCCCCTGACATTCCTCCAAAACACTCGTCTGCACTCCATGCATCTCATCTTATTCCCGGGGAATCCCCTTCCATTGTTCATAATTTCACTGTCCACCCCTTATACCTCATTCCAGCCACGACCGCATTTATCACCAATGCATATAAACTCAACACAGCCATAGCCTTGATATTCGATGCCTCCAATGTGTTGATCGTCATATTTACCAGTCCAGTCAGTACATTGGCCAAAAGGAATAACGACAGGCCATTGCGATTGATGGCTTCTAGGGTATATGGGACGGCATCGGCGTTAGGCGTGTTGTAGTTGAAAAAGAGTAATTGGACGATAAGATAGCCTAGTAAAAATGTCGTATTGTACGCAATCACCCAGAGGATGTAGGGAAGATTGGCGAATCGTCTAGCGACCTCTAGACTAACTAGTTTTGTCGAGATCTGAAATACACTGATCGAGAGTATCGAACATATCAGAAGGGAAACGAAAAGAGCGATTTGAGGTGATTTGATATATCGCATCGCAGGCGGATTTGTCGGAAGAATTAATCGTCCCACATCCACTCCAACCAAAAATATCGAAAGATATCCTATCATCAATACCTAATATTCCCAAGACAAGATCCGGGGAATACCAAAGAACGAGAATATTCCTTCTCTGTTTTGACCAAAAAGATCGTCTTTCGATCCAAGGACGATGAAATTCGAAATAGAGTCGTATCACCGAATCTTGACATAGTCCAAACACCATTGATATCCCACACTGATGATCCCGGCAAATAATGTGAAGGGCAATTTGTTCTTCGATGCCAATTTTATCATCATCACAGAAACGACTAATAAACCCAAAGTAATGAAGAAATTCCAGTGCACCCCATACTCTGTTACGTGTTCCTATTGTCAAGTCTCTTTGATATCATTTCGATACCTGATACTCCAAGTTCTTAGTCAAGACAGTGCGTACTATTCCTAATGCAAGGATAGACGCACTTGCTCGTATGGCAGTGTAAATTTGCTTGAACGCGGAAGTCTGGGGTTTCCGTGACGAAACAAGGCCACTTGAAAACACAAATGAACCGACTCCCATGTCCATCTATCATCAATAACTGCACAGCACATTCAAACCCTACCAATGACGTTCCGAAGAGTTCCGCCTTTGCGAATCGACGGGGGAAGACTTTGAAGTCGACTGCCAGAATGGCAAGACACGTAATGACCATCATTCCACCTCGATATACAGTCACGAACGCCTTATGATTCGATTGAGGGGCCGATTTAGACGCCGAGGTAGGAGGTTTCTCTTGTTTACGCCGAGACTCGACGAATTTGTCTTTTGCAGCCGCAGCGAAGGGAGGTTGTAAGTATAATACAAACGCCGGCGTCAGGAGAAGGATATTCAAGAGGACGGAATGCGAAGAATATGTTGTAATCGAGAAGAGGAGACATATTGAGTTCAAAGCTGTGTCGAGGATAAATGCTGGAAGACCATATACCCGACAGTCTGTTGCACGCGTTCGTGTCTGAAGCGCCGCCCAGAGAGCATAAGCAGACTATCCTCCGTCAATGCAATTGTCAAGGGAAACTGTACCAGGGCCACTAACGTGACAGTGTTTATTTCAGTAATACTCCCTCCCGAAAGATTCGAGACAAACTCCTCCTTCATCTGCTTTAGTGTCTTCAGCGTATTCTCGTCCATGTTCCCTCTGAATCAACCGTCAACGTGTCTTTCTCGATTGGACGCCGTCTCAAAACTTGCCAGCCTGTCGATTATGGACGGCGGATCGCCGCAAAAGTCCAGTGTTAGGAGGAGGAGGCAGACCGTGTTAGGAGGAGGCAAGTTATTATTAGGAGGGGACCAACCAGAATTAACTTAAGGCCGAGGGGTAACATTCAAGCTGCGCAACCACCCTTAAAGTCCCCTCCTATAGGTCCAGCTGTTTATTCTCTGATCATTATCGATAAATCGTCGCTTGCGCACAAATCTATGGTCACTAAATCGTCACTTGCGCACAAATCTATGGTCACTAAATCATCACTTGCGCACAAGACTAAGGGCAATAAATCAAGTGCCAAGCACAGGCACAGGGCAAGTCCGAGTAATTACTAATTAGTGATAGCGACGTGGATGCCATAGCGATGTGGGTGTCACAGCGATGTATGTGATGGAAATAGCAGTGTTTGAAGAGAATAAGAGTGGTTCTCATACAGCGTCTATATGCTTCAGCATCCTCTAGCTTGTGGCTCTAGCTCGTGACACCAGCTCTAGCTAATGCTAGCGTTCTCCAGGTTCAAGCTCCGGCTCATGGCTCCAGCTAGCGGCTCCATCGCTCCTTCTCCAAGCTCCAGCTCCAGCCCCAACTCGTGGATGTCACAGTGATGTAACGGGAATAGCAGTGTTTGATGCGAAATAATCCCGTTACATCCCTGTGACATTCAGCAGCTCCAGCAGCCAGCTCCAGCTCTAAGTCTAGCTCGCCGATGTAACCTGAATAGCAGTGTTTGAAGAGAAATAAGGGTGGATTTGTGTTGGTCATTTTGCGTTTCCTCACTAGCTAGACCATGAATGATGAAGGTAGATGTGAGATATCAGAACTGCCTGCACTAGAGCTGGAGCAGTGGAAATAAGCTCCACACAATATGCGATGCATAGACACGTCTGAAATGAGCCCAGGGTGGCTCCAACATGGTTCCAACGGATCTAGGTGCGCAGGATTTGGAATGCGGGTTTCTCAAGTAGAGAGGCACTTGCCACTGAGCGATTTGAATTGATATAGAGGCTCTGCTATGATGGAACAATCTAAAATCAGTCACACTCGGGATGGATGGGGTCGAGTTACCTACTAACTCGATGGATGAGATGGATCGTAGGATTGTGACGATGACGGGAGAGAATCAGTGCCGGACGCCAACGCAGGCCTAGGAGACCGCCCGCTGTCCCCGGGCGCCTATCCTAATATGTAACTCGGGTCCTTGTCCTCATCCTAACTCACGTCCTCATCCTAATAACTCACGTCCTCATCCTAATAACTCGCGTCCTCCTAACGTCGAGCGCCTCCTCACAACGACTTTTGCGCCTAACGGCTTTCCATAGTCGATCCGAAATTCCTGTCGATCCTTTCCCGAAATTTATCCCCCGGACAAAAAAGGAGGAAACAACCAGCAAATACATGTCTTCGGCTAAGCCGTGGATACCAATGCCTCACCCGATACGGCGCTTATTCAACGCGTTTCCCGTTCAAACATATACAGCCGCGAGTCTCCCTTCCTCGTGTCCTCCGCCGGTTACGTATCCCAGACTTTGTGTTCATGGATCTTCGGATTCTTCGTATCCTACGTGGGATGCAGAATGTCTGAAGTGGCAGGTATACCCCGTCGCCCTCGAGTTCTTTTTTCCTTTCGTCCTATTTGAGTGATGAGGTCTGATGGTAGACGTTCCTTCGACTGGAGTGGCCGGAGTGTGAGCTCGTACCGGCTACGCATCACAGTAGTCCATCCGGGGAATTGCCCTTTCTAATTCAACCTACTACCCCGCCAGAGATTGTTCCACTACATAAACTCCA
>Ga0302179_10002473_pt1 | contig 10763 bp, 7 predicted proteins | sample I_Palsa_E3_1_FD_198788 | JGI IMG/M metagenome (GOLD analysis project Ga0302179, IMG submission 198788) | Peat permafrost microbial communities from Stordalen Mire near Abisko, Sweden - I_Palsa_E3_1 | ecosystem: Environmental > Terrestrial > Soil > Palsa > Peat permafrost | place: Sweden: Abisko...
CGCCTTCCAAAACAGCCGGTCGTGGATGAGCCGGTTATAGTTGGCTATTCCGATAAAACGCATCGGTGCGATGATATTCCATTTGTGAAAGGTCAGAAAAAAGCAAAACAGCACGGGGAACAGCACAAAAACCAGCACGAACAGGATATACGGGGACAGCAGGAAATAGGGTAACCAGGTTCTGGCCCCAAACAGTCGATGCTGTTTTCGATTGGTCTTTATGGCAGGAACGATAGTCATTGCTGGTTTTGCGAATTTTTCGAGATTGCCGTGGCCTCCTCTGCTACTCTCAGGGATTGCACGGCATTGTCATCGTCGATGACGCGGATATGGCTACGATCTTTTATCCAGTTCCACTGATCGGATAGCATGGCGGTCAGCATTTGCTGATATAGCTCCTGCTTCCCCAAGGGATTCTGATAGGTAAGCGTGATTGTACCGGCAACGGCAGCAGCAGATGCCGCTGTTATTTCCTCGAGTCGTTTCAATTCGGCTGCCCCGGGCAGTCCGTGGAGTTTCATTTTCACCGGCACCCATTCGTACAGGGTTATATCCCCCCGCTCGAACAAAAGACGCATTTCCTGCCGGTCCAGGATCTTTCGCTGATCGAAACCGTGATAGAAATTGACAGGGCCGGTCTTGTAGAGTATGGTGGCCTGAACCCGGTCGATGATGAGCTCCTTTGCCGCGGGGGTGGGCTCGGCGGGGATGGACTCCTTCACGGCGGGGCGCCGCAGCTGCAAGGCCCCATGTACTTTTCCCTCACCCAGCCATCCTGCAAACAGATCGAAAAAGTGGACGCCATGTTCTATAAAGATGCCACCGCTTTTGGATAGGTCCCAGAACCAATGGGATGGACCCAGGGATTCATCGCTGGCATAATTTTCAAAGAAGCCATGCCGGAAATCGCCCAGCAGCCGTTCATCGATGATGGTCTTTACCATGCCGAACAGCGGATTGTAGCGTTGCATAAGATTGACGACGTAGAGCAAGTTATGAGCTTTTGCCAGTTCTACCAGGGCCTCGGCCTCACTGGTCTTTAATGCAGCAGGTTTCTCGCAAATGACATGCTTGCCTGCCAGCAGCGCCATCCTGGATTGTGCAAAGTGCAGGTAAGGAGGAGTGGCAATATAGACGAGATCTACGGGTGCGTTTTTTAGCAGCTGTTCGAAGTCCTCGTAGACCACCAGGTTGAACGCCACACCCAGGTGGCGGGCGGCGTCCTGGTTGATGTCGGTGACGGCCACCACCTTGATGCCGGGTACACGCAGAAATGCCGTCACGGCGAATTTGGCGAACTCGCCTGCACCTACAACCCCGATATGTAATTCCTGCGTTCCCATATATTATCCGCGATCGGGTTTAGCTGTGATCGATATTCTTATTCGTATTGGCGGCCAGCAACAGATTGACTGCGGTTTCCGCATCCTGTATCGCCTTTGCCGGCGTCTTTTTCCCATAAACCACGCATTCTTCATACTCCTGCGAGATGATGTCCAGCACTTCCACAATGACTTCGCAGTTATCGACACCTTTTACAAAAGGAAGCTGTTTTGCAAAGGGGGCCATGAGGGGATTCAGTTTGAAGTAGTCGTGATAAAAAGGGTCCGATTCGAGATTCTTTCTTCTTGGCAGCTGGCCGGTTACCGATAATAATTGGAGATCGCCGTTTTTATCGACCAGCGTACGGATAAAGTCCCATGCCCGCTGCGGGTTGCTGCAGGTATTGAACAGTACAATATTTTTTGGATCGGCATAGGTATAAACCGGTCCCTGGTGATCGTCGGGTACCTGTGGCTCAAAGTAGCCGAAGGTGAAACCCAGGTCGGGTATGGTATTGAGATAGGTGATTTCCCATGGGCCTGTCCATTTTGTGGCTATCTCCCGCGCCACGAACGGGTCATCGGAAGCCGACAGGTTTTCCCGGGAGAAATACCCATCGTTATACAGGGTCTGAAGGAAGGCGAAAACTCCGATCGCGTATTTATTGTTAAAAGCGGCTTTATTATTTATGATCAACGGCGCGCCGCCGGATGCAGCGAGATACAAGGGATAGAAATTGAAAAGACGCTGATACCAGATCTCCTTTACTTCCGTATAACCAAACCATTTTTGGGTTGCACCGGGTTGTTGGCTGTTATTTTTAAATAGGGCTGCGGCGTGCAGATAGGCGCTGTAGGTTTTTGGCAAACCATGAATGCCGTTTTGTAAAAACAGGTTCTTATTGTAAATCGTCATGAACGGGTTCACTTTCCATGGCACCTGGTAGATATGCCCGTCAACAGAAGTGATCTCCCTGATCACCGTGCTGTCGCAGCGGTCATGTATAAATTCCAGGAAACCGGCGAGGGTGTCCAACGGGATCAATACTCCCGCGCGCGCATACATTTCAACATTGCCCTGCCACATATTGGCATAGATATCCGGAGTCGTTTTCCCGACGACGGCGGCAAGGACCACCTCTTCGCTGGATTGGCCCTCGGGGATAGGTTGGAGGTGAATGGCATTGGCGGCGTGCAAATGGTTCCAGGTTTGTGTGGCTGAGTCGCAGAGTTGAATTTCACGCGGATTATTGGAGCACCAAAATAATAATTGACCGTCTTTTTGGGAAGAATGGCGCCTGCAGGCAAAAATTGCCGGAAATAATAAAACAATGAGCACTATCCTGACGACGCTGGTCATATTATATAAGGCATTAAAAACTCACTACAGGTTGTATTTCCCGTAGTGAGTCTTTGCATAAGCTGGTTTTACTGGGTAACCTGCTGATTGTAAATTTGAGTTACCTGCGTTGCCGTTAAGGCAATATTGTAAATCGTGACATCATCCATATCACCGGTCCAATATCCGCCATAGGCGATATAATTCGGCGCCGTGGAAAGATAAGAATAGGCAGCATTGGGCAGATCCGTACCGATGGATAAGTCATAGGTCGGGCTGATCGGCATCATGGCTCCTCTGACGGCGGGAGCTGTCCAGGTTTTTGTAAGCGTTCCATTGATGTAGAAGCTTTCAGTACCAACACCATCATACGTTACAACTAAGTGATTCCAGGGGCCGGCGCCGGTCGTAGTACCGATCGTCATGGCTACGCCTGCATCCTGGTTGAAATAGGTCGTGCCAACGGCTGTCGTGTCCAGCTGGTAAGTGAAGAACGGCCGTGTAGGCTGGGTTTGGAATTTCCATCCATTCCAGCGGCTGAGAGAGACCAGGTAGCAGTTGGTTGCTCCATCGACCCTGCCGGCTGTATCCTGGCGGCACCACAGGCTGATGCTGATCGCTGCCGGATTGAAAGACGGGCTGTAAGGCACGTCGATATTTCCGCCATTGCTGAAATGGTAGGCTGAGTTGGCATTGCCAAAACGGTCGTTCGTCAGGTTTGGAACAGGCCCGGGTGTCACTCCGGCGACCTGGATAAGCCCAACGCCACCGACGGCCGGAGGACAAGCTTCGAGGATGCCGGTATGGCCATTTCCTGAAGAATCGTTCGTATTGCCGTTGAATTTCCAATAGGCGACGATGGAAGATGCCGCAATCGGAGTTATTAACCCGGCTTCATAGGCGGCGATGGCTGCATTCAAATTTGCTGTTGCAGCGGTAACCTCGGCCTGCGTTCCTGTCGTAGCGGCTGCAGTCAGGACGGCCTGCGCGGCGGTTAAGGCAGCCTGAAGCGTTGCCTGGCTGCCCTTTGTGTATTCTCCGGGTTGTGTGCCTTCATGCGTATTCGCCAGGTACCATTGCGCGGAGTCGATCGAGGCGGATAAACTGGTGGTGACCGGCGGCGTAAAGGAGCTGCTTTTCTTACTACAGGAAGATATGCCTAATGCCAGGGACAATCCGAATACCATCGTAAGGGTCAGGTACTTAATTTGAGTTTTAAATTTCATGATTTATTTATTTTTTATAATGGAAGAATGTGAAAGATTTTAATGAAGCGCCTTATCGATGTCTAATTCGCTTTGCGGGATCGGGAACGGATAGTCTGTAGAAAAGGAGAACCCTGTAACACCATCCTGGTTAATACGGGAGGCTATATAAGCCGGCCCCAGATTATTATGATCCGCATTTGTATTTGCCGCATACCTAATCAGGTCGAAATAACGATGAAATTCAAATCCGAGTTCCATTCTTCTTTCGTGCTGAATAGCTGTTCTTACCTGGGTTTGCGATACAGCGGAAACGGGCGGCAAAAGCCCGGCCGGAATGGTGCCATATCCGGGTAAGGTGCTATCGTAGAGATAGCTGTTTCTGGCTCTTTGTCTGACCTCGTTTAGCGGGATGATCGCCGCACCCATTTGCCCCAATTCATTCAGGGCCTCTGCATTGAACAACAGCACATCGGCATACCGGATCGCGAGATAGTCGCAGCTGCCCTGCCCGATGATCGGCGCCTGAGAGAGCGGTTGCTGATATTTCCTGGTTAAATAGCCGGTTTGCGGGGACCAGGAACTAAGATAAACTTCCCCATTGTTCCAGAGCGTGCTGTCTATGCCGACGGTATAATTTAGCCTTGGGTCAGCAACTCCCGAGTCGGTCACTTCAAATTCGGTTACAAAATTCTTATTTGGGGCATCGCAGTAATAGCCGCCGACGACCTGGGGCGCAAACCATTGATTTAAGGCGTTACCGACATTCGGGTTTTGGTTACCCAGCATTTGAACTTCAAAAATGGATTCCTGGTTATTCTTATGAAATGCGTCAAAATCCTGGGAATAGAGCGGCATCAAACTGTATAGCGCGGAATTTATGACCAGGTTGGACCAGGTTAAGGAGGAGTCCCATTTTTCCTGGTAGAGATAAACCTTGGCCAGTAAGGAGGCGGCGGCGCCGCTTGTTGCCCGCCCGACATCGGCGCCCGTATAACCGGCCGGCAAGACATTGAAGGCTGCCAGCAGATCCGGCTCGATCACCGTTTCATAGATAAATTTTGAGGGAGATTGCGCAATTTGCATTTGAGCGGGAGCCAAAGGGGTAAGGACGATCGGCACCTGCGCGTAAATATTCACCAGCATAAAATAATACCATGCCCGCAAAAACCGGGCTTCCCCCAATATCCTGGAACGGAGTGCGGTGTCCATATTGATGGCGGGCACATTTGCCAGGACAAGATTGCAGTTGGTAATCCCTTCATAAAAATTACCCCATTCATTGGACAGATGGGAATTAGTCGTAGAAAAGGAAAAATTGTCTATCGTTGCCGCGTCCTGGCTGGCCGCCGGATCGCCGCTGGCCGCATCATCGGATGCGACATCGCCGAACACCCAAAGCGGGTTTGCAGTGGCGCTGGTAAAGGTCAGTTCCACATAGGCTTCATTGACAGCCTGGACCGCGGACGCGGACGTGGTATAAAACTGGTCGGCCGGATATACCCCCTGAACATCTTTATTCAGGAATTTTGAACAACTAATCCCTGCAAAAAGGGTTGACCCGATCAGGAGGCCGTATAGCAATGATCTTTTATTCATGATACGTGACTTTATCCGTTGTTAAAAACTAAGGTTTGCACCGATGATATAACTTCTGGCAGACGGGTAAGTACCCCAGTCGATACCTGCCGCAACATCACTCGGGTATTGTTCAACCTTGACATTATTGCTGATATACATTTCCGGGTCCAGCCCCGTATATTTTGTAATGGTGATCAGGTTTGTTCCGGTCAGGTAAAACCGTAAGGCCTTCATATGAAGTTTGGCCGCCAGCCGTTTTGGAACGGTATAGCCCAGTTGTACATTTTTCAGGCGGCAATAGGAAGCGTCTTCGAGGAAGCGGCTGGATGGTTCTTTTATATTGTTTGGTTGGTCCAGCCAGGACACCAACGGCATGGTATTGCTCGTGCCTTCCCCATGCCAGCGGGTATCATATACTCTTTTGGTTAAATTGAAAGGGCGATAAAACCCTTCGATATCCTGGTTGACCTGCAAATAGATCTTATTGCCATATCCGCCCTGGAGAAGAACGAACAGATCGAAATTCTGATAATTTAAGGTGGTCGTCAGCCCGTAGGTGAACTTTGGGATCGCGCTTCCAAGGAAGGTCCTGTCATTGGCATCTATTTTCCCGTCCCCGTTGATGTCTTTATATTTTACATCACCCGGTCTTACGCCCGGTCCCTGATAGGCCGAGGTGAATATGTCGGTGGCATTTTGAAAGATGCCGTTCATTTGATAACCATAAAAAGAGCCGATCGGATGTCCTGCGGTTGTCAGCGTTGCATAAACGCCGTTGTCGATTCTGCCGCCTTGTATCGGGACCGGGATCGACAGCACTTTATTTTGTATGGTGGCCAGATTTGCGCTAAAACTATATTTTAGTTTGTGATTAAAGTTTTTGTATTGCAAATCGAATTCGAAACCTTTATTTTGAACACTGCCGTCATTTACAAAAGGAGCGGTGGCGCTCCCGCCGATCATGGGCAAGGGGACCGCTACCAGCATATTGCTGTTCACTTTATTGAAATAGTCAACGGTTAAAGACAGCTTATCCTGTAAAATCGCGAGGTCCATACCCACATCCGTTTGGGTTGAAGTCTCCCATTTGACATTGGGGTTCCCCAAAACCGAAATACTGTTGCCTTGTACAACCGCCGGGGTGGAACCAAATACATAGTTTTTTATGGTCGATGAATTAAGTGCACTGCCTACGATGGAGGCCCAGGGATAGTCGCCGATATTTTGATTCCCTAACTGACCGTAGCTGGCTCTTAATTTCAGTCTTGAAACGACGGGGAATTTATCGGCGAACCATTTTTCATTCGTTACACTCCAGGCAACCGCGCCGGAAAAGAAATTCCCCCATCTGTTCGCCGGACCAAAGCGGGAGGAACCGTCCCTCCTGGCGCTGCCGGAGACAAAAAACTCATTGTTATAATTGTAATTGGCATTGGCCAGGAAGGACATTAACGCCCATTGCTGCTCGGTCTCGGTCGCTATTTCGGGATTGATCCCATTCCCAAGAAATTCCAAAGACGGAATCTGGGTCGGGAAATTTTGTTGGGTTTCCGAATTATAGATGGTCGTATTCGTTATGGCTTCGGTACCGGCCAGAAAATTCAGGTTATGCACATTATTGAGTGTTTTGTTATACCGGAAGGTGTTATTCCAAATCATATTTTCGCTCGTCGTCTGCGTCTCCGTGAGGGTATTCGGGTTATTTATCCTGCCGTTGGTACCCCAATTCAGGTCGAAGGTTTTATCCTGGGTGATTAATACATCGCCGCCAAAGTCCGATTTGAAATACAGGTTGTGGAGGAGCTGATATTCCGCGAAGACATCGCCAAAACCCCGGAATTGTTTTTCGATATTATTTGTATTATTGGCAAGTCCGACGGGATTATAGCCATCGCCAAAGAACCCCGGATATTGCGGCAAATCGCTGTATACCCCGGGGGAAGAATAGATCGGGATGGCCGGGTCGCGGAAAAGTGCATAGCGTATGACACTGCCGCCATTCCCGCCAGTGCCGTCGCCCGAACTTCCGACGGAATTTTTGTTGTAATAGGAGAAACTCAGGTTGGTGCCGATTTTTAGATGGTCGGTAACCTGCGAGGTCAGCTTGGTACGTAAGGTATATCGCTCATACCAGGAGTTCAGTATAATTCCATCCTGTTTGAAATAATTGCCAGACACGGAGTATTGCGTTTTTTCGGTCCCGCCACTGACGGACAGCTGATGATCCTGCTCGGGCGCCGTCCGGAATATCGAGCCCAGCCAATTGGTATTGGCCATCGGGATGGAATCCGGGATGGGGGCTTTCAGCAATGGATTTGTCGGGGCAAGACCCGCATTGTCATTGGCCACCATCTCATTAAAAAGCGTCTTGTATTCGGCTGCATTAGTCATGGGGGTTAAATAGCCATGTGTTTGAACGCCGGCATATACGGAATAATTAATAGAGACCCCCCCCGATTTTCCGTTTTTCGTTGTAATCACCACGACTCCATTTGATGATCTTGCGCCATAGATGGCTGCGGAAGCGGCATCTTTCAGAACGGTGATAGAAGCGATATCATCGGCCGCCAAAAAATTTATCCCATCCTGGGTCGGAACTCCATCGATCACATAAAGCGGATCATTATTGTTGACAGATCCCACGCCTCTGATCCGCAACGCCAGCCCGTCACCGGGTTGACCGGTTGTTTGGGTGATACGGACACCGGAGGCCTGCCCCTGCAAGGCCTGGTCGGCAAATCCAACCGGGATTTTGGCGACATCGTCAACGTTTACAACGGTAACTGCGCCGGCGATGGCAGAACGCTTTTGACTTTGATAACCTACGACGATCACCTCATTTAGGTCTGCCTTGTTGTCCTGAATGCTGATCGTCAATTCCAGCCGGCCGTTGATGGCCTCTTCCTGGGTCTTATAGCCGATATAGCTGATCACCAGCTTCGCGTCAGCGGGCGCATTTATAGCGAACCTCCCGGCCGAATCGGTTTGGGTGAAGATCTTTGTTCCTTTAACGAGGACGGTGGCGCCCGCCAGCGGCTTGCCGCCTGCGTCCGTGACCACGCCCCTGACGGGAGGCGGGTAGGAGGTTTTTTCTACTTTGGATAACGCCAGGGCGGCCGGGCTTACAAGGATCGTATTTTTGACCTGGGTAAATTGGTAACCTGTCTGGCTTGAGATCATGTCCAGGATTTCGCCCAGCGTGACGTGGCCGGTCTTTAAGACCAGCTTCCTGGATAGGTCGACATCATATTCATCGTATGCAAACTGCAGTTTCGTCTGCCCCTCGATCAACTGAAATACCCGCTGCAGGGAGATATTGGCCGTTTTGATCTTTATAAGCTGTGTCGCAGCATGTGGCTGTATACCGTCGCCCGCACGGACCGGAGCGATTATTATCAGCGCGCAAAAAAAGACACACGCGATTTTGAAGAGCCCTGGTAAAGGCCCTGAAGGAAAAATACGCATAGCAACGTTAGGTTTTGAAAGTTACGGCTCTAATTAATTGTGATGCTGTCTCCGGTTATCTGGTAATTCAGTCTCTCCACTACACATATATTTTTTATGATGTCCTGTGCGGTCGCATTTTCAAATTCACCACTAAACATCCAGTTCATCTTTTTGCTTTTGTTCACCACGGTTACACCAAAAACGGCTTTTATCTTCCCGGCTATTTCATCAAAATTATTTCGCTGAAACAGGATATGGTCGACTTGTGCCGGAAACTCGGTCTGTGACTGCCATCTTTCTTTAAAAAGCCGGTGATTATTTCGGTTATAAACAACCCGCTCATCGGGGTTTAAGACGATGGAATTCAACACCACGCCGGTACTATTTACATTTTCAACCTTTAATTTTCCTTTGATCAATTCAACCACCATCACCGAATCGCCCGATGGCGCCTTTACACTGAAGGTCGTCCCCAGCACGGTGGCTATGATATCGCCGTCATGCACCATGAAAGGATGATCCGTTGCCCGGGAAACATCGAATTGGGCCTCGCCATTCAGAAACACATTCCTTTCCTTATCGCCAAAACCGGAAGCATAACGCAGGACGCTTTGGGGCGCCAGTGTTACCGTAGTTCCATCGGCCAGGGAAAAGACAATAGGGTCGCTGCTATTATTGAATTTCTCGATAGGCCGGTCAGGATGGATATGGTACAGGAAATATCCTCCGGCCAATAGGATCAATAAAAAGGATAAGATGACCTTTTGGCGTCGTTTTGCCTTGCCAAAGGGCAAAAGACGGACTATGGCGGGCCTTTTTCTCAAGGGAAAGGGGGCGTCGTACCCGATAGCTGTCTTTATCTTTGCCGTTTCATCGTTTATTTCCCGGTCGGTAAGGGTCAGGGTCAAACTCCGGAGCATATCCTTTGCGGCATCAACCGATTCGTTAAAATCGGGGTTTGCCAAAAGCCATGTTTCCCAGAAGCGGGTATCCTCCGCATTGAGATGGAAAAAATAGTTTATAAACGATTCGTCTGTGACAAAGTCTTCGACCTGGTACTGCTCAGGGGATTTCCCGGTTCGCGCCATAATTGAATGATTTCCGCTTGGTTAATAGGATGTATATTAGCTAGTGCAGCGGATCGGCGGATTTTACCGGTTTTTTTTCAACTATTTTTTTGGAGGGCTAGATCATCAGATGCAGCAATAACAGTTTCATTGATTCCCGCAATTGACGGATGGACTCATATATTGTGTTGTAAACGGTTCTGGGCGTCAATGACTTTTGAGTGGCAATCGCCTGATAGGAGAGGTTTTCAAAGAATTTGAGCTTGATGATCTCCAGTTGTTTTTTTGTGAGTTTTGACAGCGCCGACCGGAGTTGTTCTTTCTTTTCATCGGATTGTTGGAAAGCGATCAGCAATTCCTCATAGGAAGCTTGAATACCATCGGACTGTTCGGTAGTTTCATTAAAAACCGATTCCTTGGCCAGCCGGGATAATTCGCGGCTAATTTTTCTGCGCAGCCAGGTAAAGAGATAGGACCGCACATTTTTGACCTCTTTGTTGAGGGAGGGCCTGCTGTTCCAGATTTCGACAAATAATTCCTGGATGCAGTCTTTTGTCAGCTCGCGGTCTACCGACAGACTGAACCCGTAGCAGAAAAGTGCCTGGTAGTAAGTTTGATATATGGCAAGAAAAGAGCCCTTATCCCCCTCCGTCATGCTCCTCCAGTTGTTCACTGTCATATAGTAATCTATGACATTTTATTCAATATTGAGGAAGGCAGTCAGGACACCTGTGAAAGATGTAACATTTGTCACTATTAATGTAACACTGCGGTCAATTCGACCGGGGGGGGGCTTACTCAC
>Ga0302179_10002484_pt1 | contig 10746 bp, 16 predicted proteins | sample I_Palsa_E3_1_FD_198788 | JGI IMG/M metagenome (GOLD analysis project Ga0302179, IMG submission 198788) | Peat permafrost microbial communities from Stordalen Mire near Abisko, Sweden - I_Palsa_E3_1 | ecosystem: Environmental > Terrestrial > Soil > Palsa > Peat permafrost | place: Sweden...
TGCGAAGGATTGAGATGAGCCCAATGATTGAGTGACTTTGACAATATGCATTGGCGTGACTTTTGGTGCTGTAGTGATGTCCAGAGCAGACATATTCGATGTAGCAGCCAGTCGACGTCGTTTCGAAGGCGAAGGTGAGGGCGTAACGGTTCGTACAACGGTCTCCTTCAAGGGTGTTTTTTGTAGATTCTCCTGTTTGGCAAGTTCTTCCGATTCCACCAACTCGATTGCTCGACGACACATATCCAATGCTGTTCTCAAATCTCCGCTCGCGGCAGAGACTTTCCTCGCACACAACTCAATCGCCTTGGGATCCATCATCGGCAGATTGTCGGACGTGGGATCCAGGGATTGTAATCTTGCGGAAATGATTGTGACGATGTCGTCTGTGGTATAGGGATGGAAACTGAGCCGTTTGGGTTCGCTTTTCTTGCCTTTCAGGCGAGGCAGGAAGCGGTCGGGCAGGTTGAGGGAGTTGGCTATCCCGATGAGGACGAGTTTTGAGTTGGGACGGTTGGCGTAGTCGACGAGCTTGTACATGATTTCCTGATTCTTGGTCAAGAGGTGATCCATTTCATCCAAAACTACAAGTCTGAACGTTAGCGGAATAACTTTCGGGAACATACGACATGGTCTTTCGCTTTAGGAGGAGTAAGTCCAGTTGACTATCCACGGCCGAGACATCGCCCCCGAGCTCTTCAACAATCCTCTCAAAGACGTCCTCCGGCTTGTCAAAACTCATACAATTGAGGAAAGCCATCGCAATCTTATTACTCGGACAGTCGCGATATTCCGCAAACACCTCGTTCATAAGAGCTGTTTTCCCCGTTCCAGGAGGTCCACAAATATAGAGGAACCCGCCTCGTTGGACCCCTTCCAATTGATTCGAGAGAAACGATGCGATTTCGGCGCGCTCAGCAGATCGAGCGGCTAGTTTCCCGGGGACAGTTCCTCTCCTGAGTACTGCTTTTGCGCGAGTGAAGACAGTGTTGATGGGCGTTGTTGGTGTTGAGGGCGACTTTGTGGGTGTGTTGAGGATGCGCTTCGAGGGCGAGAAGAGCGAGACTGTCCGCTTCCCCGAGACAGGAGTCAACGGCAAGCCCGTCGATTTGGACATTGTTGATTTTTTGGGTGTTGTTGGAGGAGGAATGTTTTCGATATCTTCGATGTTCTCACGCCGAGACATCCTCGATGAACGCGAAACCAGCGCGTCTACACATTAGACTCGGTGTGAATGATGCAAGTGTCGTACCAGAAGCCTTTCTTTTCGGCATGATTATTCAGACAGCAACACTCACACAGAGAGAGATCAAGTGACGGACTGTGTTATTGTTGCAAGCAAAGAGTGTTTGTGTTTGTTGATGTGATGAAACTCGGACAATGGGAGACTGGTGCTGGCGGGTTGTGAAGTGTGTGATACAGCAAAGTGTGTCTGCCCGTGTTTGTCCTTAATTGATCGACCCGCGTCAAGCGTGGCGGGTCGTGTCGCCAACGCGTCGCCCAGTTAGCGAATCACGTGTGAAAGCCACCAATTTCGCCTACGAACTTTGTATGGTACGCAGACTCGCAGTAAATGGCTGGACCTTTTATGCAACGGAAGTGGACTCCGATAAGGAGGCGGTCCGGCTGTTGAGATAATACTCTGACAGACTCAACAATAACTGCGCTAAATCATGAATTAGATAACACTACGAGATTCCCAAACGTGAAAATGCTAGCAGATGTCTAGTCCACAAACTTTTCCCCGAATAAAACAAAAGTCAACCTATCTTATACTAGCAAAAGCCTTCATAGCAGCCCTCTTGAGTCCCAAACTTGCCTTGCTCAATTTCTTGGCATCGACCTCCTCGCCATCCAACTCAAGAGCCTCCATAGCCTCAGTAAGAGCTCGCTCCACATTCTCCCTATCTCTCTTGCCCAATTTCATGCCGATGCTGGGTTCCGAGAGGTTGCCCTCGACGTTGGCGATATCGGCCTCCAATTGCTGTTTGGCTTCCAATCGTTCTTGGAATTCCTTGTCTGCAGCCTTGAATTTCTCGGCGTTGGCAATCATTTCGTTGATTTGGGTGGAGGACAGACGGAGAGAGTTGGAGATGACCAGGTTGGCAGATTTAGAGGAGATGCGTTCCTTGGCAGTGACTTTGAGGATACCGTTTGCGTCGAGCTCGAAAGTAACATCGAGTTGGGCTTGTTGTTTGGGCATAGGTGGGATGTTGTGTAATTCGAATTCTCCCAATTGTTCGTTCTCGGTACAGTTGACTCGTTCACCTTGGTAGATGGGGAATGTGACAACGGTCTGGTTATCCTCGACGGTGGTGAAGGTTCGCTTCTTGATACAAGGGACTGGGGTGTTTCGGGGAACAACTATTCATTAGAAGATAACGGAAGGAAATCATACCGACACCGAAAATGTTTCCTTCCATTGCAACTCCCATACTCAAAGGAGTGACGTCCAACAACAAAAGACCTTCAGTCTTCTCACTGCCAGCGTGGTTGGTAAGGACAGCGGCTTGAACGGCGGCACCGTAGGCGACACACTCATCAGGGTTGATGGACTTGTTCAAGGCTCGGCCACCAAAGACATCGGAGACGAGTTTCTGGATCTTGGGGATACGAGTAGATCCACCAACCAAGACAATATCGTCGACATTGTTCTTGTCAATCTTGGCGTCTTTGAGGACTGATTCAACAGGGGCGATCGTGGATTGGAAAGCTTTGTCATTGATAGCCTCGAATCGGGCTCGAGTGATTGAGGAAGCAAAGTCATGACCCTGGTATAAAGAGTCGACTTCGACCTTGGTCTGAGTGACGCTAGACAGGGTTCTCTTCGCTCTCTCGCAAGCACTTCGAAGTCTTCGCTGAGCACGGGCATCCTCACTGATATCCAAACCAGTCTTTTTCTTGAACTCGCCCTTGAAATGCTCGAGGAGGCTGTTGTCGAAATCTTCTCCACCAAGATGGGTATCTCCAGCAACAGCCTTGACAGCGAAAACTCCGTCGGTGATGGTGAGGAGGGAAACATCGAAAGTTCCACCACCAAGATCGAAGATGAGGACATTCTTCTCCTTGGATGATTTGGAGTCGAGACCGTAGGCGATAGCGGCAGCAGTGGGCTCGTTGATGATACGGAGGACGTGCAATCCAGCAATGGCGCCGGCGTCTTTGGTGGCATTTCGCTGACTGTCGGAGAAATATGCAGGGACAGTGACAACGGCCTTCTCGACCTTCTTGCCGAGTCTTTCATTAGAATGCTTCAAAAATGAGTCTACTTGGCTTCAGAGATTTGTTTCATCTTCAACAACACCATTGAGCTGATCTCCTGAGGAGTGAATTTCTTTCGCTCACCCAAGTAGTCGACTTCTACCAATGGAGCACCATCGCCGTTATCGACAACGGTGAAGGGCCATTGTTTTCGGTCCTTGACGACATCAGGGTCATCAAATCGGCGCCCAATGAGACGTCTACAGTAAGCTCCTTCCGGCAGAAAGACTACTTTGCGTCAAAGATGGTGTTCCTTGGGTTGAGGGCAGCTTGATTCTTGGCCGCATCGCCGATGAGACGCTCGCTGTCGGTGAAAGCAACATATGAAGGCGTAACACGGTTACCCTGATCATTGGCAATGATTTCGATATCCGCATCATCTGTCCACACCTAAAAAAGTCAGAACACAAGAACATCTCCTGAAAATTTACGGCTGCACAGGAGTAGGTTGTTCCAAGATCGATGCTACACGAATGTCAGTCTGTGATAGACAAGAATAGGAGTGACATACCCGATGGCACCGTTGTAGACTTCTTCAGACATGGTGAAGGAATGGATTTGGTATCAACAGTAAGGTTGCAAAACTTTTAGAAGTCTGATCACAATTTTTTTGATGGTGCAAAAAGGGCGGATCGATAATTTTTTATTTTTTTTCATTTCGCGTTGCCGGCTTTGTCAACTCGGAGTTCCCCCTGAAACCTAACCCACGCAGCGCCACGCCACCGACCGTCAAGTTAAATAAGCGATTAAAACTTAAGGAACACCTCGAAGGGGCTACGTAGGCCGCCGCACACAGCACAATTTAGAGTTTCGGTGCAATCACATCGATACTCGTCCCAATCCATCTTGGAACCGCATCACTCAACGGACACTCCATTTCTCTCTCTCTTGACGTCCCGGATCGCCATTCATTCAGCGAAAGTCTCGACGGATTTGGAGTTGTCGGTTTTGGTACCTGATATCTGCTCAGCCACTTGCTCCTAAACCGGCTCTCCTCAAACATAGGCCTCGAAAATTGAGCAATGCAGCCACGCGGGTTTGCTGATTCATTTTTCTCACCAGACTATGCTGCCGGTCTCGGTGTCTTGTTCCAAAAACTGAACCAGGTACAGCCCATTCCTTGCGCGCCTCGGATCATGTGCTGATCAAAAAGGGGTGCGTCGAAAATGATGAGCTTCTGGCGCTCGCGCAATCCCGTGCAGACGCAGAAGAAGCCTATGGTGTCAGACTTCAAGAACTCGCGAGGAGTGCTGTCCGGAAAGGCGGTTTCGCGCGTGACGATGGAGCAAGTGCGCGAAAAGCATTTGATGGAATGCGAAAAGAGATGGAAGAGGTAAGCCGCAATGTATCGCAACTGCTAAGGACAGGCCGGTAAAAACCATGTAAAAGTGGCACAGAATCTGGAAGCAATGGTGATTAGACCTTTTGGACGATGGACCCACGATCACCTTGCCCGAGTGAACCATTCTCACGATGAACTACAATCGCAGGTCAAATCATACGATCGTCAGGTGGCGGAATGCAAGAAACTAAGATCAGCATATTATAACAAGTGTCGGCTCGTAGAGGATTTGGAAGAGGAGAGTGGTCTTGCATTCCCTGCTCCGACAACAGCGGAGGATAAAGGGAAGGGGAAGGAGGTGGAGAAAGAAGGAGATAATACGCCAAGCAGTCCTGTTTCGCGGAAGTTGACTGAGGAGAATGATGAATGGCCATTGGAAGTGGGCGATGCATTTTATACCAAGGAGCAATTATCTGAATTACTTACGACGATGACCAAGGAGATTCCTCAAAAAGATGTGAAGGTTCGTCTGTCTATTCTCTACGCCTGACGGTAGGTTTCGATTTTGGGAGTATATAAGAACTGTTCCACGGGTGCCGAGATTGTGAATTGGCTAACCGCAACTCTCGGACCCATGACTCTAGCATACGCTGAGAAAATCGGCCAGGATCTTACGGACCATGGCTACCTTCGTCTGATCGGTGCAGTCGGGAAGACGTTCGTCAACTCGTCACAGTTCAACTATCAATGGACCAAGAAATCATTCGCACTCGCTAAAGGCCAAGCCACATTAAAACGCACCGATACCCTCGTCGCACAAGCTAAAGAGGTCCCATATGTAGGCGAAATGATTGGACAATGGATGGGCAGCGGTGCTATCGAGGGAGAAAGTCAAAAAGACCGACTGAAGCGAGAAGCCAAAGAAAGTGAGACTGTCTACAAAGAGAGCGTCTTCAAGGCCGATGCCCTGAGATGTAGACTCGAAGAACTGATGGTACCTTGACCCCTGACGGTGACTGATCTTAGGTGGATCATTTGAATTATATGGAGAAGTGTGAACTTGACAGACTCAAAGCTGTCAAGTCTGGTGGTTACACGTTTATCTCTTTGCTAACTATTAGTTCTTCTCGACATCTCAGCTGCTCTTTCGAATATCATTCCAGGGATCCAAGCTAGTGTTGATAATATGCTTCTATATCAGGAGACCATCCAACCAGAAAAGGATCTTCGATTCATTGTCGAAAGTTACCGTACGGGAGGATTTGTTCCCAAAGTGCTCGTGTACGAGAATTACTACAATTCTGCCGAAGACCAGACTTATGGCGTTGATATCGAATTACGTGCACGCGCCGACCACAAACGAGTTCCGAATATTATTAGTGGGATTTTAATGCATCTTGACGATCGTATGGGCTTTATTGATCATGCTAAGGGTAGGATATCCTGCGTTGGAGGATGATGATAAACGAAAGGCAGTGTGGTTGGCGAATGTTCCACTAGCAAAGACACATGAGTTACGTGCCAAAATCAACAATGGAAAGAATCCCGATGCTGAGATCCTGGACAATTACGATCCGACAGTGATTGCTGCAGCAGTCAAATTATATTTACTTGAACTTCCAGGTATTTCGTCTACTTTCCTGTCTAACAATAGATCCACTGGTCTCATTCACGGTTTACGACGTTGTAAAGAGCATTTACTCATCCAACAATAATCTGGAGGATGTTCGGAGCCGTATCTCGGCGATCCAAAATACCCTAAGTCAACTACGAGTAACGAACATAGCGACGCTCGATGCTCTGACACAGCATTTCTCACGACTTATCGAAATGACTAGCGCGGACGAAGAATGGGTGAATGAGCTCGCACAGAGCTTGAGCTATTGTATCCCTATTAGTAGATTATCCTGACATTAGGTCTGGCTCGTCCTCGAGTCGAAAGTTCCGTGACTCAACATGACCGCCATTCCGCACGTCTGGTCGTCGACCTAATAAACAACCGTGACAAGATCTTCCAAGACCTCAAGCGACAGTCCAAGAAAGCGCGTCCCGAGTCACTGGACGAGTCTCAACGACGCGTCCGGTATGAAGCTCGCGCTCGCGCCGTATCAGCAGCTGCTCGATCTCCACGATTACCTCCCGGGGACCAAATGAACGGTGACAACAAGACTCCCACCCACGCCAGACGCTTGAGTGGGATTACTGGTATCACCAGCGGCATTCATGCAAACCGACCGCCTAGTCTTCAATTAGATCCTGGCGATGCCATGACGTTGGATGGAGGATTGCCTGCCGGGGGACAAGATGAACCTGTGTCAGTGGAGAAGGCAGCGCCTGTGGAAGTCACGGTCACAGATGAATCAACGACTATTAATGAAGGAACACCGACTAAGAAGCCAAGTCTCGGGAGAAGCCATCGAATTGCAGCTGCTCGTCCAGTGGGACTGCAACGACATCTGAAGAGGGAGAGTCAGCAGGTGGATAGCGCGGCTGCTCCTGCCGATGTAGATAGACCGGTGGGATATTCATTGACGGATGGACCAGCTAGAGGATAGTGCCTCGTCTCATGAACATGGTCTGCGGAATCATAGGCGGGAATTCAAGGTTTAAAGACGAATTAGGATTTTGAAGGGTTTTAGTACGATACCTTGTTTGTAGTTATTTTTTCTTTGGTGTCGGAAGGATTCGTGGAGTTCACTTAGTTTCTTCAATTACGTATTGAATACATACTCTCAGACAGTATGATATGAGCTGCAGCATTCCTGGGATTCTAGGCACCGATTTAATTTTTTCACGATCCGATACATTCCGGAACCTGAAACGTCGATTATCTGGTGGCAGGGGTTGAAGCCACTTACATTTGGCGGTCACTTTTGCCGAGGGTGGACCCGAGTCACCCGGGCTGTCAGATTGGCGGACCGTACACGCCACAGAAAATCTGACCGCGCCGCATCTCGCCAAGCCTTGGAAATTCGTCGGCTGCAAAACAGGAAGCGCACCACATGTCTTGGCAGGGGATTGCTGCCAAGACAAGTCTCCTCGAATTCGATGTTTCGAGAATGGAGCGAGCGCCATCTCACTTGGCATAGTGTAGTACAAATAGACGTGATATCGCTGTTCTGGCAATATATTTCACTAGACATCTCTTCATGATGAGTGCAAGTTCAGTTGCAGTCTCAATACGTGTGGGATTCCTCGTTATCACCCTCATCTGTTTGGTGGGACTTCTTGCCCGCCATGACCACCAGGAGCATCCATTATTACCGCGCTTCCTTTCCCTGTCACATCAAAAAGATACATCCTTTCGAACACAAACGCAACCACAACAACAAGTCATCACTCAATCGCATCCATTCCAGATCAAACTGAACAACAAATACGTTCTATCGCGGTACCTTCGTCATCAACCCGAATACGGGCCATTCCACAACGCCCTCGCCGTCGTATTCTCAGAGACAATCAAAGATGAGCCACTTCTGCTTACAACCGACACCATCGAACATACTATGCGCTTCCACTCGTTATCCTCTATCTCCCAGTCGCTAGCTCAAGAGCTGTGGATCATCCCTGACGGCAACTATGCTGTCGGTGTCGGGGAGGCGCCAGCGGGTGCGAGCAAGCACGATTTTGTCATCACGGAGGATGGAAGATTGACTTTCAATGGAGAGGAGAAATGGGGTTACTGTCATATTCCGGAAACACGGGGAGTTGCATTATACTGGTTTGGAGATGAGAGCAGTCCAGTGCCGAAAGGCTGCGTTTCAGATGTCAAAATTACTCGCGCGGATTACGATTTCCCTGCTATCGAGGAGCAAGATCACCCCTTGAAACGGCGAGTGAAGCGGAGATTTGAGGTCCCTCGGGACATGGAAGAGGGGTCGGGTGCATGAACTGAAACCGGAGCTCGAAACAGATGGTCCTTGTATATTTAGAGATTACCCTGGTGCATAGCAGAAAGTACATACTAGATACAAAATTTAAAATAGTCCACATCAACTTGTCCGTCAGACAATAACGCCAATCATGCTTGATCCCTCAAATGTTCATTCCAAAATGTCACTCATCCATAGTGGGATGATAGTCCTGCTCTCCCTTCTCCTCCGGGATCTCGGCCGTCAAGAATTCCTCCAAGCAATTCTTGATGATATTAACGCCCTTCGTGAGGTCTTCCTTCGAGATCACCAAAGGTGGTGCCAGACGAATTATATTTTCGTGGGTGGGCTTAGCCAGAAGCCCCCTGCACTTCAAGAGAAGGCAGAGCTGCCATGCTGTCCTTCCATTGGTCTTTGACTCATCAATGACCAACGCGACAAACAAACCCTTTCCACGCACTAGTGCGACGATGGGCGAATTTATCGCCTTCAAAGACGACATGAAGTAATCCCCTAATTCTGCAGCACGTTGAACCAGATTCTCCTCCTTGACAACTTTGAGAGCCGCGATGGCGACCGCACAAGCCAATGGGTTTCCACCATACGTTGACCCGTGTGTGCCAGGCTCAAAGCAGAGCATGATGTCTTTGTTGGCGAGAACAGCACTAACAGGATATACACCTCCAGAAATTGCTTTGCCAAGAAGAATGACATCGGGTTTGACGTTCCAATGTTCCACACAAAGTAGCTTTCCTGTCCTTGCGATACCGGTTTGAATTTCGTCGGCAATCAAGAGAACATTGTGTTTAGTGCACAATTCACGTACTTTGGGAAGATAATCATCGTCGGGAACGACGATTCTATGGTCAGATCAGTGGAAAGATGTAGTACCCAGCCTCGCCTTGAATTGGTTCAATGATAAATGCGGCGACATTCTTTCCATGTCTCTCGAAAGCCTCCTCCACGTCCGCGACGTTGTTATATCTTATTTTCTTGCCAGTTGATGGGACAGTGGCTCCCACCAGTGGTAGATACGGTCCATGATAATCTCGGCTTTCGGGATCAGTGGACATCGATACAACTCCTGTCGTTCTCCCGTGGAAATTGCCTTCGGCAGAAAAGACAATAGCTTCTCCCTCTGGGATCCCTTTCTTCATATATCCCCATCGACGCGCAAGTTTGATTCCCGTTTCAACGGCCTCTGCACCTGTATTCCTGCAATCAGCTACAAAGAACAAATCAACTTACATTGGCAAAACCATATCGTAACCGAAATATTCAGTTACAAATTTTGCATATTGGCCGTACATATCATTGTAGAAGGCTCTGGAGCTCAGGGTGAGCTTACTGGCCTGATCAACGAGTGCGGCGATAATCTTTGGATGACAGTGTCCTTGATTTAGAGCGGAGTCTACGGGTTAGTGAGTGAAGGATTAGGGTGAAGAATACAAGCAGATAGGAAGTCGAGATATTCTCTGCCCTCGGGATCCCATACTTTTGCACCGAGGCCCTTAGAGAAGACGACGGGCAACGGATGATAATTATGGGCCGAGTAGACGTTCTCCAGTTCCATGGTTTCGGAACTGGAGATTTTGGGTGTGGCGTCGCTTGCGCTGTTTGATGTTTTGACTTTCTTCGCCGCGGGTTCATGGCGCTGTGTTGGAGACGATACAAGTGTTTCAGAAGGTGCCATCGTGAGTTGTGAATATGCAATGGAATGGAGGGCTACGCGTATTGTTGAGTGTTGAGGTGTCGCTTAAAGAAGGAAGGCATCGGCGCCGCTTTTAAGCGAATTAAGGGGTCATGTGATAAGGCGCGCTGATCTCAGCGACCTTCCCCTATCTTCAGGTATATCCGAAGAGAGAACCCCACGTCATTCAGCCCTTTCCGACAGTTAATTTCGATTTTAAATCGAATCTATCGAGTCAGTTCTAGCTCTCACCAGACGCCACGGAAATCTGTTTATATAAGTCATGAGATGAGGAATAGATTATGCTATGATTATGGGTATCTTTAGAAATTAGCAACAGCGCCATTAACGCAAATTCACCTTCCTTTCTTTGCAGCCCTATCGCCAGAAGGGCTTGGACTTCTTTTGCCTCCAGCAACCTCATAGACCCTCATATCATCCTTTCCTTTTCTCCTGGGATTCTTCTCCATTACTTCCTCCGCACCAGCGATAATCTTGGGATAGTCAAACTGAAACACCTCCGCTAGCGTCTCCTTCCCCCACTTCTTCCTTGCGTCGACAATGAACTCTGCCAGAGACTCGAGGTAGTCATTCCAATATCCGTCGGTCTTTAATCCGAAAATCGCCAGTTTCTCCCTTAG
>Ga0302179_10002485_pt1 | contig 10744 bp, 6 predicted proteins | sample I_Palsa_E3_1_FD_198788 | JGI IMG/M metagenome (GOLD analysis project Ga0302179, IMG submission 198788) | Peat permafrost microbial communities from Stordalen Mire near Abisko, Sweden - I_Palsa_E3_1 | ecosystem: Environmental > Terrestrial > Soil > Palsa > Peat permafrost | place: Sweden: Abisko...
CCGGGCTTTCGGAGCGAAACGCGGTAGCGATACCCGTCACGGCATTCGTACAGCCCGGACCGGCAGTCGTGACGACGCAGCCGAGCTTGCCGGTCTGGCGCGCGTAGCCGTCCGCCGCGTGCGCGGCGACTTGTTCATGGCGCACGTCGATGACGCGGATACCCTCGTCGACGCAGCCGTCATAGATGTCAATGATGTGGCCGCCGCACAGAGTAAAGATTGTATCGACGCCTTCGTTCTTAAGCGCCTTGGCGACCAGATGGCCGCCCGATGCCACGCCCGCTTCGCGGCTTTTGCGCTGCAACGTGTCTTCAGCGGTAGTCGGCTTCGCCTGCATGGGCACGGGATTTACGCTCGCCATATCGCCTCCTGCCTGGGGAATCCAGTCGCGGCGCTGGCGATATCAGCTGGCGCGATCCCGGATTTCACGTTGTTCGCGGGCCGCCGATGCCGCCGACCGGTAAAGAATCCGCGGCAGGGCCGGAAGCGAAGTGCCGCATGCGCATGGGCCGCAGCACCGCCAGGCCGAGAAACGCTGCGGCGAGATTGAAGGCCATCGCAATCATGAAGACCGAGCCCCAGCCCCGGGACTTTGCGATGGCAGCCGCTATGGGAACCAGCAGCGCGCCCGCCCCTTTTGCCGTGTAGAGCATACCGGCGTTGGCCGCGGCGTATTTGGCGCCAAAAGTGTCGCCCTGCGTTGCAGGAAAGAGACTGAAGATTTCACCGTAGACTCCGAAGTAGAGCCCGGTGACCAGCACGAACACGGTCGGGTTCGTGCCCGATTGGCTCAACGTAAAGAGCGCTGCGGCGCCAATCGTGAATGCGAGGGCCATCGTGAACTCCCGACCGATCCGGTCCGACAGCCATCCGAAAAACGGGCGGCCTACGCCGTCAAAAATCCGGTTGAGCGCCAAAGCGAATACCAGCGCGGGCATCGCCAGGCCAAAGAGCTCGACGGGGATCTTCTCGATCTTGAAGTCCTTGGCAATGGGGGCCATCGACGCCGCCATCGTCAGGCCGCCCGCGGCGACCAGCACGAACATCACATACATCACCCAGAACACCGGGCTGCGCAGCACCTCCGTGGGTGAATAGCCGTGTCCGGTCTGATTCGCCCTGACCTTCATCGCCACAAGCTGTGGCGGCGCGACTAGCATGCCCCAAGCCATGACGAACACGATGGCGCCCTGGATCAGTCCAAAAGTCAGGAACGCCTGCTCGTAGCCTGCCGAATTGATCATTTTCGAGATTGGGCCGATTGTGATGGCAGCGCCTGCGCCGAACCCTGCGGCAGTGATCCCGGCAGCGAGGCCCCGCCGGCCGGGAAACCACTTGAGCGCGTTGCCTACGCACGTGCCGTAAACGCAACCGGTACCGATGCCACCGAGCGCGGCGCCGAAGTAGAGCGCCGGCAGCGAACTTGCCCCTGAATTGATGACCCACGCGACGGCAACGAGCAGTGCTCCTGCGATGACGATCCAGCGCGGGCCGAAACGGTCGACAAGGTAACCCTCGATTGGAATGAGCCAAGTCTCAATCAGCACAAAAATGGTAAAGGCGACCTGGATCGCGGCGCGCCCCCAGTGGTATTTGGCATCAATGGGATTAACGAACAGCGTCCATCCGTACTGGAGGTTGGCGACGCAGGCCATGCAGATGACCCCGATGATCAGCTGCGTCCACGGATTTGCCAACGCCGAGCGTTTGACCCGCACCGAATTGGGACTTGCACTCATGTCATTCCCCTTATTTTTGTCCTATACACAGGCGAATTGACGTTGGCAGATGCGGAAAATCCGTAGCCTCAGGTGATCGCGCAGGGCGCGCTGCGTCGTGGCTGCGCGACACCGCGGCGGTTGGGCGCTGGAGCGTCGGCCAGGTCCGGTGAATTATCTGCAGAAATCACGCGACCCCGAAGCCACTGTCGGCGCGCGCGCGCAAGGCGCGTCAACGACGACTTGGCCCCGCAGGTAGTCCACGCAGACATCGGATATCAATGGAGCGCAGGGCAATCTGGTCGGGGGCGCGACAGGGCGCTGGCTGGTTCGCAGAAGATGCGAACGCGCGGAGACTCGCTCACAGGATTTCCCCCTCAACTTAACGCAAAAAGTCGTCAGTTCAGACGTGCACCAATCTTATGATCCTCCCCTTGGTATACCATATATTTTTAAATCTTTGCCTGTCAAGTCGCGGCAAATCCTCTATGCTGGCGGTGTATTCTGCCTTGGCACAGACGCAAAGGGTACGGCCGCGATTGCAGCGCAGAGCGGCAAAATCAATTAAGAAACAGTTGTTTACGTCACTCCCGGCACGGTATGAAATTCTTACCTGCTTCGATATTCGGAGCGTGTCTGCAGGGGCAGTTCACGAAAATGACGCCGCGAACCCTTAATAATCTAATATATCTCAGACGGTGCGATGCGCTGGAGCTGCTCACCGAATCTGCGTTGCCCATGTATCTCTCCTGTCACTTTGTCGTGCGCGGCGCGTCCGATTTCTGCTTGCCGGTGTCACCGTGCGTGGCGGACGCGAGCCGGCATAGGCAGGCCGGCAGGCGCTACGCCGTTGAGCACTTCTGGCAGCCGCTGTCTCGGCCTGAAGAGCCGCAGCGGTGCGGTGAATGAACCAGCCGTTGGGGGCGCCTTATGAACACCATCGCGAGTATTTTCCAGCGCGCATCGAATACGGCCCCTCTGGTACTGGCACCGCTCAACGCGAAGAGCCTGCGTGATCAGGCCTACGCGCGCCTGAAGAGCGCGATCGCCGATACCGATATTTACGACCCGCAGCAGGAATTGAGGCTGGATGAGCGGCAGCTGACGACGGCGCTGGGCGTCAGCCGCACGCCGATTCGTGAAGCGCTGTCGCTCCTCGAGCAGGAAGGATTTATCCGCACCATCCCGCGGCGCGGCATCTACATCGTGCGCAAGTCAAAGCGCGAGATCATTGAAATGATCCAGGTGTGGGCCGCGCTCGAATCGATGGCGGCGCGACTTGCCACGCTGAACGCAACCGATGCGGAGATTGCCAAACTGCGTCATTTGTTCGACGAGTTCCAGAATTCGCCGCCGTCTGAACACCTGTGCGAATACTCCGATGCCAATATTGCCTTTCATACCGAGGTGATCCGCCTGGGCGGGTCGCAGACCATCATCGAAGAAACGCGCAACCTGCTGCTGCACGTGCGCGCCATCCGTCGCGCCACGATCACACAAAGCGATCGCGCCTCACGTTCAATCATCGATCATTTGAAGATCATCGAGGCATTGGAACGGCGCGACACGGAACTTGCCGAGCGCTTGGCGCGCCAGCACACTCTTGATCTCGCCTCCCACGTCGACCGTTACTGCGACTTTCTCGGATAGAACGAGCGGTGGCGGCTTCCCACTGACGCGGTGCCAATAGAGCGGAGCTTGTCTGTAGCTTAGCGACCACCAATCTGCGGAACTCAAGGAGCGGTGGTATCTGACGCGGCATGCAAGGCCGCAGAGGTTGCATCCCGGCTTTCAAGGCAGGTCGCTTGCGAGCTTGGTACTGTCCGGGTACATCCTCAACTCCGGAACCTCGCCGCGCTGCAGCTTCTCCTGCACCTCCAGCCAGTAACCAACGCCCAGAAGATCGCAGTTCTCCACACGGAAGCAGCGGCGCGCATGGTCGTTCCGCAGCTGCAGCCCGTACTCCAGTTCTTCGGGCAGAAAAATGACGCCGTCTTCGAACACCCAGGCCGGCAGGCTCTCCTCGCCGGGCTCACGGTCTGAATTGGTGCGGATCTTCACCTCGGTCAGCTTCTCGACGGCATCGTAATCGAACAGGAACACGCGGCCGTACCGCCCGACACCGTAGTTTCTGCAGTCGAGGTCTTTATTGAAAATATTCGTGGCAGCGTTGTTCCGAATGCAATGCCCGAGGCTCACGATCACGGCGCGTGCTTCCTCGTCGCTCGCCCTCTCGAGGTACACGGGTAACGGAACGATCTTCAATTGCGCGATCAGCGAGCGCACGAAGATCCCGTCGCGCTCCAATTGAACGCTGCCAGCGGCCTGCTGGCAGATTTCCTCCAGCAGCGCGGGTTCAAACATATCGCGATCCAGCCGGAGGTTGAAGTACATCACGTTGTCGAGCATGCTGCCGGCGCGGTTAATCTCGTGGACCACTCGATACTTGTCCAACACCGCCGCGACGCCCGGAAAAGCGCCCCATTTGTATGTTGAGGTGGGCTGGTCGCGAATGACCTTCAGGTGGTAGGAGCAGGCGTCGAAGGTAAAGCCCAGCGCGACCGTGCCGGGCATACCCGGCGAGCGGCGAAATTTCTGTCCACTCTGCTGCATCTGCGCGACGATCTCATTCAGGATAGCCACCTTGCCGACATGATTGAACCCGATGGTCGAGTAATGGTGTCCCAGAGGTCGACGTGGCATGAGACTGAAAAGAAACACGCAAGTCTGATAGTAAAGCCGGGTGGTTACGTGAAAATTGGCGAGCGCCGAACTGAATAGATTGTGGATGTCCGAGACCTGCTGCAGAACGGCGTCGACGTAGATGCCCGCGGCGCTGTTGAGCAACGCAACGACGAAGGGCACAAAGCTGCCGTCGTGCAGCACCCAGCGGGCGACCAGGAACGCCGTCCGGTCGCGGAAAAAGCCGGCCTCGACGACGTCCAGCCATACCGGCACAGCAGTCGCCGCGGCGTTGCGGTAAAGCAGCTCCTCGAGCCGTTGGCGCATTTTCTCCGCATCGCCTTGCAGGTCTCTGAACGCAACAGAGAAGCCGGGCACCTGCAGGACGCTCGCTAGCAGCGCCGCATCGATCCGGCCCGGCACTGGCAGGCGCCGATGCACGGCTGCCATTGAGTACGCGCGGCGTTTGCTCGGGGGCGGAAACGAGTAGGCCACCGGCTGCCAGATACCGTGGTCGATATTCCGGCGCAGCGAATGCGCAAAGCTGAATGCCGTGTCAGCTTCGTAACGATCGACGATCATTGCGACGAACAGCTGATCCAGCTCGTCCCAATAGCGCGAGTTGTTGGACAGTGCGGGGAATGCGGCGAGGATTTTCGGCCCGTGTTCGGCAATGTAGCGGCTGTAGAGTCCCAGGCGCTCCTGGCTGATTTGGATCGATGCGTGCGTGTCCATGGTCTCGAACGCGCGCTTGGCCCGATACGGGTATTCGCACAGCTGCGCATAGAAGTCATCGAAGATTGCCAGAATTAGATGTGCAGTCGCCGCAATGCGCTCGTGCTCGTCCGCACACGCAGCCAGGCCGGCATAAGCGCGCACGACCAAAGGACTCGCAGGCGCAGGCTCGCCCCAGGCCGCTCGTGGGGCGGCGTTTGGCGCTTGACCCTCGTACTGGGTCATCCCGGTCATGGCGTCGAAGTGCCCGCGGATTCCTTGCTCATGGGGTTGCACGCTCGCTCATAAAATCCAGCCGCTCCTGCCTCGAGCAGCCAAAGCTCAGGAAACCTTCGCATTCTTCCAGTTTGTCACATTCGCCTGTCGAGGTTCATATGGCGGGTAAACCGGGTCCATACGCATGAAACCGACGGCTTGACCCCGGATGCTTCGCCCCGGCAAACGTGTTGTTGGGGAAAATGGCACGGTTGCCTATAATCGAGACCGGCAACAAGGCATAGAAGTCTGGCGTCTCCAGGGACACGCGCAAGTTGCGGCGGGTTTTACCTTCCGCCGGGCGGGGTCACTGGCAGCTCACGTATAAAAAGGATGACCGGCCATGTCAAATCTCACCGAACTGGAGCATCGGATACAGCTGCGGCGCGCGGTGCTGGCGAGCACCGTCGGCACTGCGATCGAATGGTACGACTTTCTGCTGTACAGCTCGGTGACGGGGCTGGTGTTTGCGAAGCTCTTCTTCCCAAAGTCCGTGCCGCTGGTAGGCACCCTGCAGGCGTTCGCAATCTACTTCGTCGGGTTTCTGGCGCGGCCGATCGGCGCCGCGATCTTCGGTCACTACGGCGACCGTATCGGTCGCAAGTCAACATTGATCGTTACTCTAATCGTGATGGGCGTTGCGACCTTTCTGGTCGGGCTGGTTCCGTCGTATGCGGTCATTGGGATCTGGGGAGCCATTACGCTCACGGTGCTGCGCTTCATTCAGGGCATTGGAGTCGGGGGCGAGTGGGGAGGCTCGGTGCTGCTCGCGATGGAGTGGGGCCGCACCGACAAGCATCGCGGCTTCATCGCCTCGATGCCGCAGCTCGGCCTGCCGGTCGGCCTCTTCTTCGCGACCTTTGTGGTGCTGCTGTTCAGCAGGATGTCCGGCGAGGCATTCTTGGGGTGGGGCTGGCGCATCCCGTTCCTGATCAGCATCGTGCTGGTCGGCGTCGGCTTGTATATCCGCCTGGGCATCCTCGAGACGCCGCGGTTTTCCGCCCTGTCCGCCGCCAATAAACTCGCGCGCCAACCGGTTCTTGAGGTGATTCGCAATCACCCGAAGGAAATACTGCTCTCCGCCCTGGCGCGCACCGGGCAACAGGCGCCGTTCTACATTTTCACGGCGTTCGTGTTTTCATACGGGACGTCCGTGCTCGGCGTGTCACGCGATTTTCTGCTCACCGCGCTGCTCATCGCCGCGACGGTGTCGTGCATCACGAATCCGCTATTCGGTTACGTGTCTGACAATTTTGGCCGCAAGCGCACCTATCTGACAGGGGTCGTGCTGACCGCCATTTACGCGTTCGCGTATTTTGCGCTCCTCAACACCCGCTCTCCACCGTTGGTGTTTCTCGCAATTGCCGTGTCACTCGTTCCTCATGACCTGATGTACGGCCCGCAGGCTGCACTCATTGCGGAGACGTTCCAGGGACGGCTGCGCTACTCGGGGGCCTCGCTCGGATATCAGCTGGCCTCGGTATTTGCCGGCGGGCCGGCGCCGCTGATCGCGACCGCTTTATTCTCCCGCTATCATTCCGGCTACTCGATCGCGCTCTATTTGAGCGCGTGCGCGGTCGTCAGTTTTGTTGCAACTCTCTACATGACCGACCGCACGAATCGCGGTATTGATGACCACGACTACGTGACCACCCCGAGCTGAGGCTGATCTTGTCAACTACTGTTTGAGTTCCACGAGAATGGCTTCCACGTCGTCGAGTGCCTCATCCGAATGCGTAACCGGCGCCCTCAATATGACCTCACCGGTCTTGAATTCCGTAACTTTGGTGCTGCCGTCAGGCAGCGTAAATTTGACCCTGCCGCCTTTGACTACATACACCACCATCTGAGGGTGGGAATGGATTGGCGTTTTATCGCCTCTCTTCGGCGCGTACCGTACGACACGGACTCTCTGGTCCTCAGCGAGGACCTTCAAATGCTTTAGCCCATATTGCATGGCGTCTTGCCCGAAAACAGTCGGACAGGAGAGCAAGACCAGCATTACGGCTGACGCGGCTACTCTATGCATGTTGGCAACCCCTTTAGGTGCGTGCGGCACACCGATGGCAGGGCGGCAGAGCCCCCGACCCATAGGTCCATCAATGCGCGATGTAACGGTCGATCCACACGGACATGCGCTCGGCAAGATCCTTCAAAAACGTCGGTCGCGAGAATACGTGATGCTCGCCCGGGTAAATGACGAGCTCAGTCGGCACCCCCAAGGCGCGCAGCGCCTGATACATCTGCTCGCTGCCGATCAGCGGAACGTTAAAGTCCTTGTCACCGCCTACGAACAGAGCCGGGGTATGAATCCGGTCCGCGTGGAAAAACGGATACGACACCTTGAGCCACAACGCCGTGTTACTCCACGGAGCGCCCAGCTCGTTGGTGTACTGGAGGATGTAGTCGTCAACTCCATAGCTCGATAGCTCATTACCGCTGCCTGCGCCGCTGACCGCAACTTTGAAGCGATTGTCCGCTGCTATAGTGAAGTCGGTCAGGATGGCTCCGTAGCTCCAACCGCCGATCGCAAGGCGGTCCTTGTCTGCGATGCCTGCTGCGACCAGATAATCGACGCCGGCGAGCAGGTCTTCAACCTCTTTATGGCCCCAGTCGGCGAATATCGCCTTTGCGAAATCGATCCCGCGACCGGCGCCGCCGCGGTAGTTCACCTGCACCACGACGAAACCCCTGGCCGCAAACATCTGCGGCTCGGATTGGTAACAATCCAGGACCAAACCATGCTCGTCCTGACCATTGGGTCCGCCGTGGATCCACAGCAGCGTCGGATACTTGCGCCCCGTCACGTAGAGCGGAGGTTTGACGATGAGCCCATGAATTTCGGTGCGGTCCTTGCTCCTGAATTGAAAGTCCTCGACAGTCCCGAGTGCGAGCTCGGAGAGAAATTCGTCGTTCTGCGCGCTGAGCTTGCGCAGTTGCCCGCCCTCCAACGCGTACACCTCGGCAAGCGCGTTGTCATTCGACTCGAGCAGTGCCGTATGGCCTCCTGCGGAGGCCAGCGCCGAGGCCACAAATGCACCCGCAGGTGCCGCACGGGCAATCGCGCCACTCTTGAGATCCACCCGTGCCGGATACACCGTGCGGTCATCCTCCACCGTGATCGTCACCGCCGCAGATTCGGTAAAGGCGAAGGAAGTGACTGCCCGATCGAGCTTGTCCGTCAGTGCACGCGGCGCGCCGCCTGCGGCAGGCACCACGAAAAGACGGTCCTGCATATACGCGTTGAATTTGGGCTCGAGGCCTTGCAGATACGCGACCAGCGTCCCGTCTGGACTCCACGCAAGCGCCTGCTTATTTGGAGCATAGGGACGCACGAGAAAGCGCGCGGTCGCGCCCGGGCGAGCGTCGATGACATCAATGTCTTCGCGGCTATCCCGGTCCGACCCCTCTTCGCGCGTCCTGATGAACGCGATCTGCCGACCGTCGGGGGACCAGGCCGGAAGATCGTCGTCAAATTCAGGATTGCTGGTGAGCGCATCCATGCGCTTGCTGTCGATATCGAACAAATACAAATACCGCCCGGCGCCGGCGCGCAGATACCCGCCCTCCTCCCGCTTGAAATGCCACGCACGGATCACGATAGGTTTGGGCAGTTTTGCCTCGGCGCCGTGCTCGAGCGCAATGACGAGATGCTTGCCGTCCGGCGCCCAGGCGTAGGCACTGATGTCTCCGCTGACATTCGTCAATTGACGCGCGTCGCCCCCGCGGCGATCGAGCAACATGATCTGACCCTGATCCGCGCCTGCGGGCGTTGCGATGAATGCCAGATACCGTCCGTCCGGGCTCCACCTGGGTTTGTCCGCGCCGTCGGCGGCAGGCGTGAGCGCGATGTGCTCTCTGCCGTCCCAACTCGCCATCCAGATCGCGGTTCGAGCCTCGTCGGCGTCGCGCTCGTTTGAGGTGACGACGTAGGCGACCCAGAGCCCGTCGGGAGAAACCTGCGGCTCGCTCACATCCTGGACGCGGAAGAAATCGTCGGGGCTGAAGCCGCGGTGCGCGGGCGCATCCGCGGCGACGCCCTGAATGCAGTACACCGCCAGCAAGCATCCTGCAATAAACCTCTCCACCGGGTGCATGCGTCGCAGCTGAACTGCTACTCCTTGCCCCAGCGGTAGTTCAGACGCAGGCCGAACACCCGCGGCTCGTTGGTGGTGTCGCGGTGATCGTAGTTGCCGGTGTTGGTAAAGATGATCGCATCCTTGTCGAAGAGATTGTTGATGTAGGCTTCCGCCCCCCAGCGATCGCTCGCCGACGCAATGCCAAAGCGCAGATTGGAGATATCGTAGGCCGGCTGCAACGAGCGCGCGAACCCCTGCGGATCAATGGCGCGCAGATCGCTCCACATGTCGCCCTTGTGCGCGATGTCGTACTGCACGTACCCCTTCAGCGAGGCATCCAGGCGCTTCTCGTAGCGCGCATTCGCGCTGTAGCTGAAATACGGGACGTAGGGAAGCCGCTCGCCCGGCGTCACGATGAATTCCGGGTTGAAGAAGGTGTTGGTAATCAAATGCGAATCGTTGTAGCTCGCGGACAGCTGCACCGTGAGCCCGTCGACGATGGTGTAATCAAGGTTCGATTCGGCGCCGTAGATGCGCGCGTTGCCGAGGTTGGCATTGAAGCCGATCGGGCAGATGGCGAGGTCAAAGACCGGAGCCTGATAGTTCTTCCACGGCATGTAGTAGAGCGCACCGTTCCACGTCATGTGCCCGTTCAGCAGCGTCGACTTCCAGCCGACCTCGAAGTTGTTGAGGGTGTCGGGCGTGAACTCCTGCGGAGCGCCGTTGTTGTAGCACGACTGACCGAGGCCCGGGTTTGAGCCGCCGTCACGAAAGCCCTGCCCGAAGGTTGCGTACAGCAGCAGATCCTTGTTCACCTTGAAATTGACGCCGGCCTTCGTGTTCACCTTGTGAGATCCGCCGGAGTCGGAGAACGGAACTTTGGGATCCCAGAAGTAGCCCGCGTACGGCCCGTCGTCCGTGAACCAGGATCTGAAGTGCTGGATCCCCGCTTCGACGCTCCAGCGATCGGTGATTGGCAGCGTGACGTCGGCGAACTCGGTGGTCTGCCAGTAATCGCTGCGCTCTTTGTAGCTATACCACTCCTGCGGCAGAGGGGATGCCTTCTCGGGCGCGTAGTAGTAGTTGTAGTAGGAAATCTGGCTCTGGTAAGCCTCGCCTCCCGGCTGGATATTGGGCATGTGATAGAAGTCGTCATAGACGTCCTTGGTGTGCTCCCAGTAGAGCCCCGCCAGCCACTGCACGCGGCTGTCGGGTTTGGACTGCAGGCGCACCTCGTCCGACCAGCGCTCGGTGTTGTTCACATAGGCGTAATAC
>Ga0302179_10002489_pt1 | contig 10737 bp, 14 predicted proteins | sample I_Palsa_E3_1_FD_198788 | JGI IMG/M metagenome (GOLD analysis project Ga0302179, IMG submission 198788) | Peat permafrost microbial communities from Stordalen Mire near Abisko, Sweden - I_Palsa_E3_1 | ecosystem: Environmental > Terrestrial > Soil > Palsa > Peat permafrost | place: Sweden...
CCGAAATAGGTTCCATCCGACATACTTCTCGTGGCGGATTGCATGATCTTCGAAGGGATCTGCTGAAGGGACCCCACATATCTCTCATGCGATGGCAAACGCACTGACTTGCATTTTTCTTTGACCGGCCGTATCGTGTTTTCTACACGGCTAGAGCACAAGATAATCATTTGTAAACTAACTCCGGGGCCAGATAGCGACAGCGTCTTAGACGTACAGGGACAGTACATAGATACATCTGCCTACCCGGTCAATATATCTCTAACTTCTGACGAAGTACGTAGGTTCGTCGGCTGGGTTCCCAGGTTCACATACAGCCGCGTCGAGTTTGCCAACGTTTCCGAGATCCCCATGTATTGGGACAATTCAGTTTTCACATAGTCGTCCAAGAAACTCCCGTTATAGCTCCACACTTTCCATCACTGTTCCGCAAAGCCCAGACATTATTGGCAAATTCCCAATGGCACATTCTACAAGGACGTAGTGAGCCTACGTATCACTGCTGGAGTGAGGCAGGCATGTTTCTAAAACTGTCGGGACCCAATGGCTGAACATGAAATAGCTGAGATGTATTCGACTCCGCAATTACGGCCTGATATCTAACCGCATCTGATGCGCCTTTTCAAGGTCCCGCAACTCAATCACCGATTTCTGAGGTAAACGAGTAGATAAATCGTAACTGCGACGTTGGCGCCCACTAGGTTGGAAGACAGCCTTTCTTGCATATTGTCCGTGCTCACGCTCATTCTTAGCTTGCGATGCGATCTGAGCCAAGTAGGGACCCGCACCTGCATATGATTGGCTCTCGCGGAACCCCCAGATGATCTGATCTGCGTAGCCGCAGCCCCAGTTCGCAACCCGCCATAGATAACATCTCAAGCCAAAGGTTGTGTAAGTGAATGGCATTCCATAGTCCAAGAGCGAGTAGGGGGTCAGATGCTTGTTACTCTCCAAATCTTAAAAGGCTACCGGCTATCAAGGTACGTTTGTTCTATCAAAATCGCGAAAATCTACGCAAACACAAACATAGCGAACGCGATCAGCGCCAGGCCCGTGCTAAGATGGTGCCTCTCAGCGGTGCTGGTGAATACTACAACCCCGCTTGGTGATGAAACCGCGGACCCGGACGCCGGTGCCGAACTTGGCTTGGAACTTGAACCGGAGCTCGCGCTTGGAGATGTTTGACAGGTGGTGGATGAGATTCCTGTCAGATTTGCAAGGTAGCCTTCGAATAACTGACAGCCTGGTATATACTGAGTGTCGTAGAGATCGGCGACGTATGAGTCAACTCCTCGAAGACACTGCGAGCATTGACTACCGGTTGCGACGAAAGCCGGACACGAACATGCGGTGCTCTTGGGGTCGGTGAGGATACAGAACTTGACGACCGATCCGATTTTTTGACAGGCGGGGATTTCGCAAGAGCAGCCGGCAATCAGGGATCGAATATAGTCAGAGTTGACAAACCCGCCAACCGTGGAGTTCGTCTTTTGGAGGCATTGACTGCAGGATGGACTGACCGTGGCGTAGTCGCTACAGCCGCACGTTGGATCGTCACTGGCTGCACACTGCAGGATGAGATTATAAGTGGTCGTGCAGTTTTGACTGCATGGATCCGTGGGCGAGAGTGTAGGTAAGTCTTGTCTTGCCGTGAGATGAGATGCTGAGGCACCGATAGCAAAGAACGCGATAATTTGGGAAAAGAACATCGTTCCTGTGGTGAAGGATAGAAAATGAGATGAGACTCCCTTTAATCAATATCTGAACTATCCTTAAAAGTATCATGGCCATCAGGGTAGGTTGGGCGATTGGTGAGGTGGGGAAGGAGGCTTTGCCGGTCCCGGGTCGGCCTCGAATCAGGATTGCAGTTTCGCCTAAATCAGCCACAATCTGGTCAGATTATCCGTAGCCGTTGACACTTTAGATCTAGAAACCAATCACGCAGTGCGGGATGGCCCCTTGCAAGCCGCTGTCGCCAACCGGGGGACCTGTATTCGCCGAGTCAAACCGCAGAGATAATGCAACATGGCTTGGGAGTTCTCGTATTAGGTCCCCTGGATTATCTCTCCATGTCTGTCACTCGGATCTCAGCACCAATTACACGCATGGACGAGGCGAAACTAGCCTATAACGCTCGCTGGGCCCATAAATAAGGTAGGGCCTGGGCGGCAGAGGAAGTACCATGTTTGAATTTTTCAGTTTTGGGATATACGTTATCATACCTATTTGTTTGGGTCCTGGCCTCGGGTGGCTGCATTCATCTATATCCCGATCTTGAGTTGTGCTTCCCTCGAGTGGAATTTAGCCTTCCATCTAGCGCGCTTCGGCATAGCCATTGATGTCACCCCGATGTTACAAGATATCGAGCGTCGTAAGACGGCTAGTGAATAATAACATCGTTCTTATCAAATTCCTGCAAATTGCGCTTTGCCCGTTCTGATATCGTTCCTTTCGTTCAACGTCGATCTCATCAGCTTGACATGGCTCGCGTTGAGAATTATTACTCCTCAAAGGCTTCCTACCAGTAGTTACATCCGCTTTTTGTTGACGGCTGATTTCAGACTGAGCAAACGGACTTGTGAGCCTTCCCAGCTGCTATTTAACTCCAGACCTTTTCGAGGCTTGGGCAACATATACATTGCATCGAAATTAAGATGTGATTTGCAAACCAGATGCTCTACGGGCACATCTTTCAGCGTCGTGCTTCCCGCCCCGCCATGTATTGCAGGAGGAAAGACAAAATTCGTACTTGACGAATATGATTTCTGCACAGAACACATAGCTTCAAGCCAGTGGCCGGCCAGAGCAGTGGGGAATCCGATGCTGTCATTCTTGAGAGGAACACATTCGTTGATACAGATTGAATTGGTATGCCCGACTGACAAACGGAATATATGTATAAATTCATTTCGGAGGCGGCAAGATAAACATCTGTGAAGTTTCTGGTTTCCACGGTCTTCAAGATGTGCCTTGTTTCCTGACTTTCGCCGTCATGATCCAGTGGAACTAATATTATCCGTAATATTGCTATGCAACGCCTGACCGAAATTCTAAGCTCTAAACAACCCATTGTAATGCTGTCCCAACCCATATAAATGTTGATAATAGGCCAATCTCACTACCCCTTCATTTTGACCAGTATGCTGCGGATCAATCACCAGTGGGGACTTCGACCGGTTCGAGTAAATCTCCACGGGAAGTCCAATCGCCCTTGAAAGCGCAGTGATTTCCATTTCTCCGCCCCATAATGCAGTGTCCTCAATCTCCTTGCAGTAACTCTCGATATCTTTGGCGGAAGAATACTCATCTGCAAAGAGAAACGGCTCGAAATCCTCCTTGTGAGTTCGTATAAATTCGGCAGTTGTTTTTCTTAAACCTTTGTAATCCACCTACTATTAGAACATACAGCGGGGCAATGATACCTTAGAGGGCCGGATAGCGTTCAACTGGGATGCAAAGGCAGCGTACATGCAATTTCCATCAGGCCGGACGTCTTCTTCTTGGAGTGAGTACGTGGTGAAAAGAGCATGCATGGATGATTGCTCCAGAGAGACTAGGTCGGGCATCGAAGCGGCTTCTTGGGCCGCTTGCTCTCGTTGCTCATCCAATTCAGCCGCCCTCCTTGCCTGTCGTGGTTAGACACATTGCCAATTGGAGTACCATTCGTGCTTTTTGCCGATTTACTTTTGGTTTGCCAATTTTTGCCTTCGTCGCATCGGCCTCGTCCTTGATTGACATTGCTTGTATTGTCGGCAAATCACTGTCCTCTACCGGCAGAGAATATTTCACGCCGTTCAGGTCTGCACTGTCCGAGGAAGCAGCTCTTTTTTGTAATTCTGCGAGCTCCCTTTCGTGGCGCTGTTTCAGTTCGTCTTCTAGGCGCTGCACTTCCGCCAGGACTTCCTTTCTTTTTGCCTTCTCCCCTTTCGTGACAGATTTCTTCAGAGACGTGGTTTGAGAGACCAACGCCTTCTGTTCCTTCTTCTGACGGGCCAAGAGAGCATCGAGATCTTCTTCGGTTGCCATAAATTAGCGGAAAAGGATTTGACAACGATTTGTTTGGTGTCGTCGATCAATCAATCAATCAATCGGCAACACGGTCTCCAAAATTTTAAACTCATTTTGGAGCTGTAACATTTTTTAACGATGAATCTCGTGCGCACATTGAGTATTGTATGGTGCAATGGACAACAGTTACGTTTGTCCATTCAGGAAGATATGATACACGTTACGTAGGCTATCTTGATTTACAATATCCCAAAGCAAAACTTGCTAATATTTGATCCAACCCCCACTTATGACAACTTATTTGGATTTTCCCTCACTCTTTCGTCTTTTCTTAAGCTCTCTTGCCTTCTCCTTCTCTGCATCCCTTTCCTTGGACCGCTCTTTATCCTTCCGATCCGATTTTGATCGTTCTGCACTCTTGGCTGCATCCTTCGAAGGTGTCTTTGCAGGTGTTGCTGCTGCTGGCGCCTGAACACGGGACGCTGCGTCATCGATACCGGGACTAGCGGCAGGACTCGGCAACGATCTCTCGTCTGCTTGACTCGGTTTAGAGGCGGAGACTTGCCGTCGGCGTTTCGCAGCAGTGGGATTTTCCAATTCATATTTCTCTCGCTCCTTGAGATAAGCCTGCTTGAACTTCTCTGCTTCTTCCTCATATGGCTAGAATTAGTAACGTTGCTAAGGAATACTACCCGCTTCTTGCTGTCGGCCAAATCGCTCCACATCGCGCCCAGCTTCGTCATCAACTCGGCAGGTTTTAAATCCGTTTTATCCTTGACCAATTTCGCGCGCGCTTCACTAGCAAACAGAAGGTAGGCTGATGGAGGGCGACGCGGCTCATTAGGATCTCTGACGCGTTTCACTTTCGGTGCAGGTACGGGTTGCGCCTGGGGGGTCGGAGGGATCGGTTGAGAAGGCGGCGCGCCGGCGGCAAGTTGAGGAATTGTATACTCAAGGTCTTTGCACGCGACTGAGGCGAGATGGAGAGCATCTGACAGCTGCCTGAATGCGGCCGATAGAACGGCAGCTTTGTCTTCGTTTGTCATTGTTTAGAGGTTGGAGGTATACACTATCATTCAGCAACCGTGGCAACAACCATTTGGCTCGTTGTTTGGGCAACCCCAACCCTAAATATTCAAATTAAGTCACTGTCAAAAATGGGATCAAATCTCTATTTAATTCGCGCTTGACTTTAAGATTCTTAATTCTGTCGAGCTGAGTGGACGGATGATGATGGCAAAAAATAAAGCGAGCTGACCTGACGCAACTGAAGCGTTAGCGGTACGGTGGTTGTGGAAGCATGGACGCCAATGAGCGGCGAGTATTTTGGGTCCTGTTGGGTCCCGCCACACCCCTTAATTCATCTGCAGCAAATACCAGCCGACAGCGCGCATCCCTTGCTTGCCCCTTAACGCACGCAGCCAAGCAATGCGTTCCATTAGCAGGCTAGTCTCGTCCATATCGATTCACATCTTCGATGAGAAACGTTCAGTGAGTAGGTGATTCCGGACTCGTGCTGTGATTCAAGACTTGACAATCTATTGACAATCTCCACCGTTACGAATTCTCGCTGGCGCACGACTCCTTTTTGAGGGTCGCCAGTGACGGATCTGTGGTTGTAATAGTGTGAATTAAGCTCGAGAGGCTGGTTAATGTGTGATGTGGCGCACAGTCTCCTTACGCGCACACAGCACGGTTATTGGTGGGGAGATCCCTACAGACCCTATAGGCAAAAGTCTAGGTCCAATTAATTGCCCGTATTGGGACAACGCGACGTTGTGAATGCAAAGACGGACGCTGTTCGTCGGCTAGCCAGGACGCTACGTGCTGCAGGACTCCTGCATTGCCGCCTCCCATGCAGCTGCTTTCAGCCGACAAGGCACACGGTGATTTGCCCACAGCGCTCCTGTGAAATATGATATGCCTTGCTGTGCTGCAGGATGCGCACAATGGCCCTGGCCCTCGCTAAATGGGTTGGGTCAACGCACGCGCCTCGCCGGTTTCGTGTGAAGTTGTGTGATGCCAAGGGCAGCCTCTTTGCTTAAAAACTGTTGTGTGCGCTGGCTGCCCCCTCTCACCTTGCTCCCCACCAGACCCAACACACTCACTCGCTCGTCGCCAAGCCGCTCCGCTACCCTCTAGCCTTCCTGTTCTGGCAAGTAATGACCTCCCTGCTCCTGCCGTTGTTCTCCTTTCTAACGACTGCCAGCATGTGGAAGAGAAGTTCGCTCTTTTTGCTCGCGGCTACGGCGAGCCTGGTCAGTGCGTTTGATATCGATGCCAAGAACAACGTCGTTGTTTAGTATCTACCCCTTTTTTAACTTGATCTAACGAATTAGCTGGGGCCAGCAGGGAGGGACTCTTGCTAGTGTCTGCGCGGATCCCGGCGTCGATGTCGTTGCTCTCGCTTTCCTCACCACTTTCTTTGGCACTGGCGGCCTTCCTGTTGTTGATTTTGCTGGCTCATGTAATGGGCCCACTTTCCCTGGCACGGACTTGTTGCAATGCACTCAGATCGGGCAGGATATCCAAACCTGTCAAGATGCTGGCAAGATTGTCCTCTTGAGTTTAGGCGGCGCGATCGGTAGTTATGGGTTTTCAAGTGCATCCGAGGCACAGACATTCGCTACCACCCTTTGGAACGTCTTTGGAGGGGGAAGCAGTTCTACTCGCCCATTTGGCACTTCAATCGTCGATGGATTCGACCTTGGTACTTTCTATTCGCAAATCGTGCTGACGGTAGATATTGAAAACCAGGAGCCTGCTTTCTATTCCGACTTTATCACTGCCATGCGATCCCTCTACTCTGGTGGATCCAAATCATACTACATCACCGGGGCACCCCAGTAGGATCCGTTTAGATGAAGTTAATTCTAGATGCGTATTTCCTGACGCCTCTCTTGGAGCAGCGCTAAGCAGTGCACCCTTTGAGTAATATATCCTCCTATGCGTTTCGCTAATTTTAGTATGGTCTTCGTCCAGGTTTGAATCTATAAGAGAAAGCTAAGTCTAGTTCTACAACAATCCTCCATGCGGCGTTGAAGGGAGCGGGTTCAACTACGCCACTTGGCAATCGTGGGCATCCTCCTCCCCGAATAGCAATGTCAAAATCTTCGTTGGCGTTCCCGCTTCCTCGGATTCGGCAGGATCCGGATACATCACCCCTAACGCGCTTGCGACCATCGTGGATTCTGTTACATCTCAACCAAATTTCGGGGGAATAATGATGTGGGATGCCACTCGTGCATTTGCGAATGTTGATGCCGGTGGGGTTAATTATGCACAGAATGCGAAGAATGCACTTGTTGCTGCTGTAGGGGGCAATTCGTCTGGCACGAGCAGCCCGAAGAAGAGTATCTCTGCGGCAGTTACTGCAGAGCCCTCAACCGAAGGTCTACCAACAACCTCTGCGGTAGTTACTGGAGAACCCGCAACCGAAGGTCTGACGACACAGTCTCCTACAGTTGTGCCCACAACCATGAAGACTGTAAGACATAGAACATCGCCACCCGCCCGAGCGGGAGGGGGCGCTGATAAGGGCCGCATTTTCCCGTACAATCTTTCTTCAATCATGCCTAATTGTAGTACCATTTCTGCAACCGACGATTCTGATGGTGAAAGTATGACTACTGCAATAACAGAGGTATCTGCGATAACGGTTGCCGTCACAGTATCTGCCACGCCTACATCGTCACCCGAAGCAGAAACATCCTCTTCAAGCACGCCCTCTTTATCCTGTTCAGTCGGCGCCATCGACTGTGTCAACGGACAGTTTGCACAGTGTGTGCAAGGAACCTATGTCCTGACCAGCTGTCCAGCGGGAACTACGTGCAAGAAGATCCCTCTCGACAACAATGAGGTCGTGGTCACTTGCGATTATATCTTCACCCCAAAACGACGGAATGTGAGAAGACACGGACATGGACGGAAACATGTCCTTGTTGGAGCTGAGCAGAGAGGAAGTTTCTAGGACCTGGCGTTATTTTCATTGCTGCGAGACATTGCTGGACATTGTTGTAGATGTGTATTTCACGGAGTTAGGTTATGGGTCTAATAAAATATTTATTGCCGTTACTTTTGATTTATTTTGAGAGAGAAGTCTACATGTTGGACGCTTTCTATACGTTAACTTCGGAGGTTACAGGACTCACGATGGACGGCACTTGTGCTGTAGATATCAATATCTATAGTCAGATTTGGGACGGAGAGATGAACCATTGCATAGATAGGACGCCACATTCTCTTCTGTTAAACCTCCGCTGCACTCCAGAAGCACTTTGTTACTGACTCCGTTCGAGGTTGCGCCCAAATTCCAGCGAGAACGGATTGAGGAGGCCGCTTTCCGTAGTCCAGGCCCGTCAAAATTGTCTAACATTACGATGTCTGCACCTGCCTCAATCGCCTCATTTGCCCCCTCCTCGCTCTGGACTTCCACTTCTATCTTCACAGCAAATCCACCGACACTCCTGGCCGCTCTGATAGCTTCGGTAATCGATCCTTGCATTAACCAGGCCACAGGAAGGGATACCTTTTGACCAGATGTGATTGTCCTTGAGCATGATCATGCTGCTTAGATCATATCTGTGGGCATCAATCCCTCCCACCAACATCCCGTACTTTTCAACAATCCTAAATCCAGGCGTAGTCTTTCTTGTCCCTGCCAGAATTCCTTTGTATCCACTTTCACGCACTAGCCGCAACATTCGCCGAGACCTTTGTAAGCATGGAGATAGAGAATGTACTTTGTAGCTATTCCGGAACAGCGTGCCAATGTATTCAGTGCTACTCGTTCGCCGAGAAGGAGGTTCCTAGCCGGTCCAGTGACGGTCGCTACTTTGGCTATTGGATCGAATTCTGTTCCTTCCTTCATATGCCATTCGACTCTATCATGAGCTTCACTACTGCTGACATTACTTGCACCCGAGTTGCAAGAACACCTCATCAAAGAATGGTACTCCAGCAAGGATTCCCTGAAGTTAGCGAAGGTAAAGATTCCGGGGTACCTTGGACTTGCCGTACAAAGTCGCTGTTTCAGGAGTCTCTCCGACAACGAAACCTCCATAGTCGAAGGAAGGACAGTCCTCCTGAAACCAAGCATTGACAATTGCTTTCCATCCCGCCGGCAGAAGATGACTTAAATCGCCGTAATCCGTCGCCATTCTCTTTCGGTTGCGGCACATGTCGATCGGCAACAAGCGGGAAGTCATTCTTTGGACGCTTGCCTGTCCGTTCGCGACCACTACAGTCGGAGTGCGAGCCCCGAGATCTACAAAGCTTATCGCCAATACCTGGAGAAAAATGGTTGAAGTCTCGCAAATATGGATTTATCCTCTGAAATCCGCAAGAGGAATACGTGTCCAGTCGGCGAAGTTGTCTTTGACTGGTTTCGAGCATGATAGGTGTGTTTCTGCAAGTCTTAAATATCTGATGTTCCTAGATCATTTATGCTGATTGAGCCGTCAAAAAAAGATCCACAGCAATTGGAGTGGAAACCCATGACGTACTGTCTTCCATAATTTATTCACTGACAACGGTATAGATTGCGACAATGGCCAAAGGTATATGTTGAGGAAAATCCGATTGATATGCCTAGATGGGACTCCTTCGCACAGAAGTCAAGGGCGATATGCTCCGCGTGTTTGTGGCAAACTACCCTGACTCAATTGAATTCCCCCTTGAGCCAAAGTCCATCCTCCTTATCGCAAAAATAACAATTAGTGTGGAAACCCTCGAAGAATTTGCTTACGAGATCGATATATGGGACGCCCTTGTCCGCCCGTACATCATGCCCCAACGATACTCAGACTACTTCTCCACTTACCTCGGGACTCCCTGTAAGTTAGCTTATGTGAACCTCAACATCCCGCGACACATTCAAGGCACCCTTCCTCCGCTCTCTGCGCAAAACGGGGCCCATCCAGTTACAGGCTTATCAGATGGAATGCCATACTTGATTTGCGCGGAGGAGAGCATGGAGGACCTAAACAGTAGGATGGACAGTCCTATGTCGATTATACGGTTTAGACCGAACATTGTGTTAAAGGGTGCGAAGCCTTTTGAAGAGGACAGTTGGGCCGAAGTGGAGATTGGAAGTGCTGGCAAATTTTGGCTTCTGAGCAGAAGCCCTCGGTAATGGAAATGCGAACTTACTCTGATTGTAGATGCCAATTACCGAACGTTGACGTTGAACTAGGGGTGAAGAATAAGGATCTGCCGTACAAAGCTTTGGTATCATTTTCGCAGTGAGCGGTCTAACGACTAGAGCAAGTATCGACGAATTGATAAAGGGTCACCGGTACTTACATTTAACTTTAAGATACTGATTGTTTAGTACTCTCCCAGCTTTGGAATGAATGCCGTTGCGGACAGGATAGGTTTCTCCACATGGCAAGGTTTGCTGATTCATTATAGACGGAGCAGAGGTCCATGTTGGTGACAAAGTGGAAATCCTGCAGACTGCAGAACCACAACCTCACAGCAATGTGGTAGACATTAGTCGTCTCCCAGCCAGTATGGCCGCCAGATATAGTTAGATATTGTTAATTTTGTACACCAAATGCCATGCCAATATGCCAATCTATCCCCTGCCTCTGTCTGCCAAATTTTGATACACTATTCCCAAACCGAGATCGTTCCGTTCACACCACTGCTGAGCGCCTGACGGTTTTTCGGGTGATATGCAACGCAAGTGACTACACCGCCGTCATGAGCAGGAGCATCCGAGACCAC
>Ga0302179_10002494_pt1 | contig 10726 bp, 20 predicted proteins | sample I_Palsa_E3_1_FD_198788 | JGI IMG/M metagenome (GOLD analysis project Ga0302179, IMG submission 198788) | Peat permafrost microbial communities from Stordalen Mire near Abisko, Sweden - I_Palsa_E3_1 | ecosystem: Environmental > Terrestrial > Soil > Palsa > Peat permafrost | place: Sweden...
ACCTTCTGCGATGAACTCGATATCAATGGCGATGCTCGTCTCCGAGAATTGCAGGTCTCACAATTCATCGATGACTTTTGCAGGAATCTCGAAAATGGAATCTCTCAAAAGACATACCTCAAAGATTTCCATTTCATGCGCGTCAACGAGTCTCTAAAGGCACCCTACACAGTCCCGAAATTCTTCCAAGGTAGTCTCAAACTGACTTTGCTTATATTTCTAGATGACTGGTTCAATCGATATGCTATTGCAAACGACAAGGACGACTTCCGGTTTCTGTACCTCGGAGAGGATGGTTCGTTCACGCCGTTACATCATGATGTATGCATGTCTCATTCTTGGTCAACATCTCTCTGCGGTCAGCGCATTATTTTTCATTGCTGATAGTAGGTCATAAAGTATGGACTTTGGTGCCCCCAGAGTTTGCGGAGAATTTATATGATTCGAACGGACTGCTTCCCAAAAGTATCGACTCAACCGATGCGCGGTTCGTGAATATTGCCAAGGCCAGAGGGGAAGCTATGACAGTTACACAGTATCCTGGAGAAACAATATTTGTTCCCTCGGGCTGGTTTCATCAAGTTACTAATCAGGGGTACTTCCCCTCCGAGATGTCTGAGTGGGGACTAATATGACTAGTCCTACTTTATCGCTAAATCATAACTGGTTCAACGCAGCTTGTTTACGGCGAATGTACGACTCATTATGTCGAGAATATACCCTCTCAGTAAATGCTATAAGGGACCTGAAGGAGGGAATGGATGTCGTGGAATTCGAAGGATTAGTGCAGGGATTGTTGAAGGCTAATTATGGGATGGATTGGGAGTCCTGGTGGGAGCTCGTTGATTGGAATATCAGGCATAGGGACGACAGGAATAGGGTGAATTGGGATGCAGAAAGGGCGATCGCATTGGATGTTGTGGAGATGTGGTTGGCGAGGGAAGAAGCAAGTTTGATACCTGGGGTTAAGGACCGAGTAATGTTGCTCAGGGAATACCTGGGATAATTTCAAGATTCAAGAACGGTAGAACGGAACATACTTGATCTGTCCAAAACTGACCATTCTTCCACGTCTACTCTTTAGCAGCTTTCAAACACCTGCTGCCTCAATCAACTACTCCCGTCAACCACTTTCCCCTCCAACTTTCCTGATTCACCATCCACTTCCTCCTTACATTTCTGACAAGCACAATCAAACCCATAATCCCTCTTGAGAGTCTGTCGTCTCAACTCTCCTGGCCAATCTGGATCGACATACGAAATCGTTACCTCCTGCATCTCTTGGATATCCTCCTTCGTGGTGACTCAAATTAGTAACCCTACCGGACAAAGGAGGCATGCAACGAGACTGGGGAGGGTACCTGTGACTTCAGAGAGTTTGTTGATTGTATCCACTGCTCGAGAGTTGGGTCGACAGGAGTGGTTTATATGGCTATGTAGAGGGTATAGTGCGCCATTGAGATTATTCGTATTAAACATTCCTAATATATCAGTACTTTACAGAAGGAGGGGATGGTACCCAGATGTAATAAAAACTGTTCTAGAGATAGAAACTTTTCTACTTTCGCAAATGACGGATGGATTTTTAATGCCGATAGCAGTAATTGGTGTCCCTGACTCCACATTGCTTTGACAATCTCTTCCTCAAACATCCTTCAAATTAGCCCAGCACACTAAGCCCACAAACACCGCATCAGTGAGAATAGGGGTCGAAAACAGAGTCCAAACGGGGAGGGGGGCTAACCAAGAAGGCAACGTCTCATGCCGTTTTTCCTGAGAAATAGTACTGAAACTACTCAACATATCCGCAAATTGACTCGTAGCACTTAATTCCAGTGCCCCCTCTCCTGCAAAACAAACCATTCGACTCCAGAGATATCCCATCGCGAGACCGCCATGCCAATTCTCCGTCTCAACCACAAATCTCAGAAACCTGCGTTGTTAGAGAGTGCTTTCTTTATGAGGGTACGTTTCCCAAGGCGGATTATGACGGGGACAGGAGAGGTATTTGTTTTCGGCGGAATGGGGATCGTCTTTCCTTGCACATGTCTTTGAACACCACACTACACACGTAAGACCATTTAACCACATGCATGAATGGTAAAGACAATACCGGTTCTGGAAAGGGGGGATAGGTACCGTGATTACAATGCTTACAATGAACTCTCAGACTTTGTCCCATGGAGCCAAATACTTTCCCACAATACGCACACGTTTCACCTCTCTGTATCCCCCTCACCACCTCAATCGACGGAACCCACACGAAGGGTTTCTCAGTGAACAATCCCGTTCCAGCTTTAATTGGTCTCGTAGCATATAACCCCTTCCCGCTAAGAGACGTTTTAACGACTAACAAATCCGGGACACTGAGATTGGGAGTCGGTCGGGACGTCGCTGTCGAGGAGGATACATACACAAGGCGCTTCGATAGTAGTTTTTTCAGACGCTACGATTAATGAATCATTGCATGACAAGGGGGGGAGAGGATGTACTTTCTCGGAGAGTGACCAGGAAGGTTCGTGGGATTTTATTGCCGCGAGGAGTTTCTGGAGTCCTATTGTCGGGGAAGTGAGCCGTATTTCTGAGACCAGAGCCTGGATTTCCTCGTCCAAGGGGTTTATTTGTGTCATGCTTCGAATAACTTGGAGGTTGACGAATGCTGTGCAGGCAGTTGAGGGAGATGCTATCGCGACGGCATTCAAGGCGGGAATGAGGGACAGAAAATCTCCAGGGATCGGCGCATTTGAGTTCCCGCCGTCGCGGGTTGTTTGGCTTGGGCCTGCCGGGTTTGGGATTCGAAATCCCGAATATCTCTCGTATTCCTCTTGCTTGCAGTCAAGTTATTATCGTTCGAAATTTTATTCTCGTCTTCTCTCTCTCTTACTTCCTACCTGTCAGTCATGTTGGTTGTCTCTGGTTTGAGTTTGAGTTCGTCTCAGATGAATATTGCGATAGACAGGCAGAAGATCTAGATCTCAATACCTGGCATTCAGGAGATTATGAAAGTTTGATATGTGAATACACTAGTGGGTGAGATAGTTACATATCCGGGTTGAGGCGCATTAAAAACATCAGTATATGAAGTTAAGTCACAGACGGTGAGTGATGATGAGGGCATTGCCTAACGGTCGGCGAAATTTCTCCGATCGCCGAAATGGCGCGAAACGATCTTCACCACTTCACCATGAACGGTTCGACCGTAAAAGTCAATCAATTGGAGGCTCACCGTTTTGCTCGATCTTATAGGGCAATTTTGACGTGCTCCGCGGACTCCGGTATACGATCCCGAATACTCGAAAGTGGATTGACGCGAAAAGGACGAGTCCTCGAGGTGGTTGCTGAATTCGGCGTTAAGGGCATTGGTCATGTAATGTGCGTCATACATTTCCGGCGTGAAGCCACAATGGTGACACATCAATCGGACTAACAAAATGTCCTCAAAATGCCCGAACACTTCTCTCCAGCTGCTCTCTCCACCATCTCCTCCACCGATCCATCGTGTCGTTTACCCAGCTTGGCCAACACAGACAATTGAGCGATGGAGGAGGAACCAGTGCAAGCCCATGATCTCCTCGCACAACATATCCGCGCAGCCGAAGCCTTTGAAACGGGCGATAATGGTGGATTCCCCGCTATTCCGGAGGAGAGGGAAGAAATTATTAGTTCAGGGAGCACCGTCCAAGGCGAGGAGAAGGGGTCTCCTGAGTTGGAGCCAAGTGATGTCGAGGTGATGAGGCCGGGGTATGCTGCTACACGGACCGTGACTGGGAAATCCACCACGAGTAACCGCACGAATACCGATGTAAATACCCTGGTACGGATGTTATCGCGTCGGGCGACTGGACAGGATGGTACCGATGATGAAGATGGCGAGGGATACGAACACGATCTGGAGGATATCATGGGCGGGATCTTTGGCAATGGGGAGGACGATATTTCGAAACGAAAGAATGTGGGAGTTATATGGAAACATCTCACCGTATTCAATATTCCAGAGTTGCCATTGATTGTAGGTTAAAGGAGTTGGTGTGGGAGTCACTATCAATGAGACATTTGGCGGGATATTTCTTGCACCGTTCAAGAAATTACCCCTGCTGTTTTCACATCGAAAGCCTGCGGAAAGTACACTGCGGACGCTTCTGCACGATTTCTCTGGATCCGTTAAAGATGGAGAGATGTTACTTGTTCTTGGTCGTCCTGGCAGTGGATGTTCGACGTTCTTGAAAACAATTGCTTCACAGACTGAAGGATACGAGAGTGTTGAAGGGGAAATCTCATATGGGGGTCTTACTGCGAAAGAGGTCAAGAAGAAGTATCGCGGAGAAGTTGTATACAATCAAGGTATCTCTGTTCAGGCGACTTGTCTCTAACTTACTAGAGGACGATATTCATTATGCCACGTTGACGGTCAAACAGACTCTAGCGTTTGCTTTGAAAACGAGAACCCCAAGACAACGACCAGACGGAATGTCACGAGCAGAATATCGCAAGACATTCCTCGACATCCTCGCAAAGATCTTTGGAATCGAACATACCCTGGATACACGGGTTGGTAACGAGGTATAACCCCCTGAGATTGTGGCTAATACAGTTTATTCGTGGCGTCTCCGGAGGAGAGAAGAAACGCGTTTCCATTGCCGAGACAATGGTTACTCGTGGTGCAGTTGGATGCTGGGACAATTCAACTCGCGGTCTCGATGCGTCTACCGCACTGGAATACTGTCGCTCCCTCCGCGTGTTGACCAATCTCGCCAAAGTTTCCACAATCGTCACGATCTACCAAGCTGGAGAAGGGTTATACGAGGTCCACTTTCCCTCTGACATTATTGATGATAGTTATTTGACAAAGTTCTTGTGATCGATCAAGGGAAATGTGCATTCTTTGGCCCCACCGATCGCGCAAAGCAATACTTCGAGGATCTTGGTTTCGAATGCCCGCCTCGGCAAACGACGGCCGACTTCCTAACCTCCATCACCGACCCCAGTGCCCGTAAAGTCAAATCCGGCTATGATAAAAAGACTCCCCGTACCGCCGAAGATTTCGAGCGCGTGTTCCGCGACTCCGATGATGCTAAAGCAAATTTCGACTCAATCGCACAGTTCGAGGAAGAAATCAAGAAAAATAAACCTGGTGACTCGTTCAAAGATGCTATTCAATCGGGCAAGGCAAAGAGAGCCAGTAATCGAAGTGTCTATACAATTTCGTTTTTACAACAGGTCATGGCATGTACTATTCGTCAGTACCAGGTCCTTTGGGGCGATAAAACGACTTTTCTTGGCAAGAACTTTTTGACCATTTTTCAAGCCTTGATTATTGGGAGTTTGTTTTATAATCAACCTGCTACCAGTGGCGGAGTCTTCACTCGTGGTGGTGTCATGTTGTACCTCTCCCCTTCTACGTTCCCGGCTGACATAGTTTCTCCCTTTTATTCAATGCACTCGTTGCACTTAGTGAATTGACAGATGCCTTTGCCTCAAGACCAATTCTTCTAAAGCACAAGACATTCACGTTTTATCGTCCTGCGGCGTATGCATTGGCACAACTTGCGGCGGATGTACCTGTTGTGTTTATCCAAGTTGCTTGTTTCGATATTGTCATCTACTTCTTGACGAATCTGGCGAGAACAGCAGGACAGTTTTTTATCAACTTTTTCGTATTGTATCTTGTTACGATGTGTATGTTTGCGTTCTTTAGGATGTTGGGGGCGTTGACGTCGTCTCTTGATGTTGCCACTAGGATCAGTGGAATTAGTATTCAAGCGCTCATCGTTTATGCTGTATCGTCCTTTCTCGGGACATAAGCTAATGACAAGGGCTATATCATTCCTAGACCGTCGATGCATCCTTGGTTGTATTGGGTATGTACCTTTTTAACAATATCTGACATTAGCTCTGGTATATTAATCCGTATTCTCACCTGTCTAGATAACACTAACAATAGCGTCGCATACGGATTCGAAGCCTTGATGGTGAATGAATTCCATAATCTCGAAATCACTTGCGTCCCCCCTCAACTGATCCCAGCCTACGGCACACCTGCAAACCAAGGCTGTGCATTACCTGGCTCCTCGCCTGGGACCAACATCGTCTCCGGCGACGCCTACGTCATGGCTCAATTATCATACTCGTACTCCCATCTATGGCGCAACGTCGGCATTGTTATCGCATTCTGGGCCTTCTTTGTGGCGATGACTCTGCTGGGAATGGAAATGATCCTGAAACCTCATAAAGGTGGAGGAAACGTCAATGTGTATCGCAAGGGGGGAGCGCCTGAGAATGTCCAGAAGGCTTTGGAGGATAATACTACTGTTACAGATGTGGAGGCACAGGATGGAGAGACGGAGGAATTGGGACGAGAGAGAAGTCAGCAGCAGGATAAAGAGTTGGAGGATATTGCGAAGTCAGAGACGATTTTTACGTGGAGTGATATTCGCTACATTATTCCAATTAAAGGAGGGAAGAAAGTTCTTCTCGATGACGTTCAAGGATATGTCAAGCCTGGAAGATTGACCGCGCTCATGGGAGGTATTCCCTCACCTCAATGGTACTAAACATAGAATCCGGTGCTGGTAAAACTACCTTACTGAATTGTCTTGCGCAACGAGTCGATACTGGAGTCATCACTGGAGAAATGTTGATCGATGGCCGACCGTTACCGAAATCATTCCAAAGATCAACCGGATACGTAGAGCAACTTGACGTTCACGAACATACCTCAACAGTTCGCGAAGCCCTTCGATTCTCCGCCTTACTTCGTCAGCCGAAAGAAGTCCCGCAGCAAGAAAAGTATGATTATGTCGAAAAGATCATCAAGTTATTAGAGATGGAGGAAATCGCCGAGGCAATGATTGGATCTGGTGATGCCGGATTATCGGTTGAGCAGCGTAAACGAGTTACCATTGGTGTTGAATTGGCAAGTAAACCGCAATTACTGCTTTTCTTGGATGAGCCTACTTCTGGTATGTCAATAGCTGACATTATATTAACTGCAGGCCTTGATGCGCAGAGTGCGTTCAATATCGTCAGATTCCTCAGGAAATTATGTGATGCTGGCCAAGCCATCCTGTGCACGATTCATCAGCCTTCAGCCATATTATTCGAACATTTCGACGATTTACTACTCCTTAAAGCGGGGGGGAAGACCGTGTATTTCGGTCCCCTTGGAGATGATTCTCAAACTCTGATCAAATACCTCGAACGTAACGGTGCCCCGAAATGTGAAAAGAACTCCAATCCGGCAGAGTACTTCCCTTGTTCTTACAACTACTAATGGTAGATACATGTTGGATGCGATAGGCGCGGGTGCAGCGTCAAAGACATCTCAGGATTGGGCAAAACTATGGAAGGACGGCGATGAATGCAAAAAAGTAACGGATGAAATTGCCAAGATTTGTGAGGAGAGGAAGAATGCGGAGGTTAGCAAGTTTATGAAAGATCAGAGAGAGTATGCGATGCCGATGACGACGCAAATTGCCGCAGTCACGAAACGGTCATTCACTTCTTACTGGCGAGATCCTAACTATCTTCTCGGCAAGTGCGCTCCCGCTATTTATCTCCATTGACTTAGATTCTTTCTCCACGTAGTGACGGGATTGTTTAACACCTTCACGTTCTGGATGCTTTCAAATACTCAAGTCGACATGCAAAACAGACTCTTCTCAATCTTCATCACTCTGACTATCTCCCCACCCTTAATCCAGCAACTCCAACCTCGGTACATCGACTTCCGAAATATCTTTGCCGCCCGCGAAAATAAATCTAAAATTTACAACTGGGTAGCCTTCGTCTTCGCCGCCATGATAGTCGAAATTCCCTGGTCTCTCCTCTTTGGCACAATCTACTATTTCTGCTGGTACTGGGGCGTTGGATTCCCTCGTGGATCATCTGCTGCAGGGTACATATGGCTCATGCTCATGTCATTCGAAGTGTATTACGTTACTTTCGGCCAGGCCATGGCGGCAGCTAGTCCGAATGCGATGTTTGCTAGTTTACTGGTTCCGACCTTGTTTTCTTTTGTCATTGCGTTTTGTGGGGTGTTAGCTCCTCCGCAGGCAATGCCACATTTCTGGTCCTCCTGGATGTACTGTATTACCCCCAATTGAGAGAGGGAGAGTTGACTGTAGGGCTAACGCCATTTCATTATTTGTTGGAGGGGATGATGGCGGTGGTGGTTCATGATCAGCCTGTTGTTTGTTCGGAACAGGAGTTTGCGAGATTTTATCCTCCCCAGGGACAGACTTGTCAACAATGGGCGGGACCGTATGTTCAACAGATTGGAGGATATCTACAGGATCCCTCGAATACTACTTTATGTGAATACTGTCAATACGCGAATGGTGATCAATATGTACTCCTTCGTAAAGGGTTTGCTGATTGTAGGCTGCTTCTGTGAACGTGTACTACTCCCATCGGTGGAGAGATTATGGGATTTTCATGTACCCCGCTTTCTGCAACCAGGAGACTAATGGTACTAGTGGGTATATTATTTTCAATATCGCAACGATATTTGTAATTACATGGCTCTTCTTCGGTGGATACAAGAAATTTATTCCCACGAAAGCGGTCAATAAAGTTCGTCATCACGGCAAATCTGTCTCCGACGAAGAGAAAGGGCAATCTCAGGACGAGGCCGGGACAAATCAACGATAGTCCGGAATTGCAGAACCTCCAAGAAGGTCCCGCTCGGGGCTAAACACTACCCCATATTGCGTATTGCGTTTCCCTTTCTCGCGGGTCTTTATTGTATGGCTTGGCAGAATACCATTAGATAGATACATGAACTGCAGTTATAATCAAGTTGGCAGAATTAGTAATGACCACTCTCTGGGGAATAACGGTCCTCGATAGAGTATTCAAGACAGCTATGGTGTGTGTCACATAACAGCCAGTTGTGTTTTTGAGGTGCACATAAGTCGCCCTGCTTTCGACTATCCTCCGAGTATCAACAAGTTAGGCAGTGCAACCCGAGGCTGCGAGTTTGATTCCGTACCTAACATAAATAATACCAGCCAATCGCCCGTTGACCTTGGGCGCCTTCGGGCAGCCGTTCCGGAATTCCCCACCAATCATGGCGAATTTTCCCCTTGTGGCAAGTGGCCAATTTCCTGTGCGACCAACCCCGGTGACGTTACGTCAATTTGACTAATAAACTTTCCTGGCTTTTCCAATCGGGTATATAAGATCTCGGCGGCCCTCGCTCCGCCAACGTTCTCAATTGCAAGAACTCAAGAGATTCCAACAAAGATGACTGCCCGCGTACCGACTATCAAGTTGAAGCCAACAGGAGCATCCCTGCCGCAAGTGGGATTTGGATTGTGATCCCCCCTGTCGGATTTGAGCTGATTTCAGGTGGAAGGTGAATAACGATACCGCCGCGGACCAAGTTGTGAATGCTATCAAGGTCGGTTACCGTCTATTTGATTGTGCCCAAGACTATGGAAACGAAAAGGTACCTTTTTCCCGCTTTCAGCGTTGACTTCAGGAATGCGGGGAGGGAATCCGTCGAGCAATCTCAGAAGGCCTGGTAAAGCGCTCAGAGCTCTTCATCGTCACAAAAGTATGGTCCACCTTCCACGGCAAACACGTCATTCCATCAATCAAACGATCGCTCGAATTTTGGGGTCTCGATTACTTCGATCTAGTATACATTCACTTCCCCGTTGCCTTGGAATACGTCGATCCCTCCGTTCGATATCCCCCCGGCTGGGCATATGATGGGAAGAGCGAGATTCGATATGCAAAGGCTTCGTTGCAGGACACGTACCGGGAGATGGAGAAAGCGGTTCATCAAGGGCTGATTAAACATATTGGCATCTCGAATTATACTGGAGCGTTGATTTTGGATTGTTTGGCTTATGCCAAAATTCATCCTTCGGTGCTGCAAGTCGAACATCACCCCTATCTCACCCAACCAAAACTGTACCTCTCCTTTCCCGGTCACTCAACCCCCTCCACTAATGTTTTTTTTTTTTTTGCTGTTTGAGGACTTGAAGCTGATTTTAGTATCCAATTGGCTAAAGAAAACGATATCGCAGTAACCGGCTACTCCTCCTTCGGACCCCTCTCCTTCCGCGAACTAGATTGGAAAAAAGCCAACGACGCACAACCCCTCTTCGAAGCCGATCCCGTCGTCGCCGCCGCGAAAAAACACAACAAGACTCCCGCTCAGGTTCTCTTGAGGTGGGCTACACAGAGAGGTGTCTGTGTCATTCCAAAGAGCAATGATCCTGAGAGATTGTCGCAGAACTTGGATTGTTGTGGCTTTGATTTGACGCAGGATGAGATTAAGGCGATTTCGGCGCTTGATAAGGGGTTGAGGTTTAATGATCCTAGTGATTATTCTACTATTAAACTCTTTGCGTGAGGTAGTACTTGGTAAAACTGTATGTAGGATCCAATATACCCCTAGTCCCGGGTTAAGAAAAACCGTTCTTACTTTGTACTTTCAAGTGAATTTTAGTCCTTGCGGCGGAAAACGAAACAATTATGTTTGGTTGCAGCTACCTAATTATTCTATATATTGTTAGGAATTGAAAACGTCTGCCAATATGGAAACTTATAGTAGTGGTACTCAGCAGGCTCTTTTACCCTTGACTGCGGCCCTGAGCATACCATTTAAATAGCTTGACCCGGTGCCTCAGAACCACTTCGCTCCCCGGCCGCCCCCTCCCCCAAATCAAACCCAGGCCCAATTCCAGCCGTATTACTCTCACCTTGACCCTTCCTT
>Ga0302179_10002496_pt1 | contig 10722 bp, 8 predicted proteins | sample I_Palsa_E3_1_FD_198788 | JGI IMG/M metagenome (GOLD analysis project Ga0302179, IMG submission 198788) | Peat permafrost microbial communities from Stordalen Mire near Abisko, Sweden - I_Palsa_E3_1 | ecosystem: Environmental > Terrestrial > Soil > Palsa > Peat permafrost | place: Sweden: Abisko...
AGCTTACGGAGGTTGGACCGCGGTTTGAGATGAGGTTGTTTGAGATTCGATTAGGGACGGCGGAGAATAAAGTTGCGGATGTGGAGTGGAGGCTCACACCGTATCAACGGAGAGGGAGGAAGGAAATTCTTAGTGCTGAATGAGATACCAGGTAGACAAGGGCATTTGTACTGTATTTCGAATTCCGAGACCCGCTTGAAATCAGAATCCTTCGTGCCTTTTCAGTTGCCTAGCCAACCTGCTGGGCGGCATCTAAATGTTTACCCCTCGTATTTTGATGCAAATCCTTCCGCGTCCAACCGTGCCATGGTACGCGCACTCTTCGAGCATCAGCTAACACACGTAGTCTCTCTCTTCAACCGCCATTCGCCGGATCCACAAGGAGGTACAGGCCATACGGAAATCCCCTCCAGCGGGATTCCGTGTCGTTGAAAGCGAGGAAAACGATATCGATGTGGTTGACTTGACGCTTGAAGGACCAGGTCCGTCGTCAAAAAATGCGTATTGATGATAGAACAAACTCCTTTTGAAGGCGGGATCTTTCATATGCGATTGCAATTTACGCCTCAGTATCCTGCTACTCCTCCTACCGCACACTTCATTACCAAAATCTTTCATCCCAATATTGCTCCCCGGACAGGCGAAGTATGCGTAAACACACTCAAACGTGACTGGAACAGCAAAGTCACGCTCTCTGAGATATTGATGGTATTTCGCCTAAGAGTGAGTAATAATAAGTAGACAATCAAGTCATTGCTGATCGATCCGAATCCGACATCTGCACTGAATGAGGAAGCAGGGAAGTTACTGCTAGAAGAGTACCCGGCATACTGTTCTCATGCACGGTTATTCACCGAAGTCCATGCCATGAGGCCCAAGCCACTCGTCATCCCTCCAAAATTGTCGCCATGCAAGACGAACCAAGGGGTCCGAGATGATAGCAGACCGAGAAGCACAAGTGGTTCCAACATAACCCCTCTTTCCTTGTCGCAAGCACAAAATGCGCCTACTCCGGAAGAAACGCCGGAAAGGAAGTTACTGTTATTCGGAATAGGGTTGAAAAGATCCGATAATGAAGATGGCGAGAATCGGCCCGCGAAACGAAGTCAAGGGTTTCGACGGGCTGGGAAGGGTGATTTGAGAAGACTGTAGTATGATAACCTGGGTATGGAAAGGACACTTGGCGTTACGGGTAATTATTTGAACTTGTTTGCTAGCATGCATGGCGTCTTGCATTATTAAACCTTTCATGGTACAAATGAAATGAAATTCCGATGGAGTATGGACATTGCGTCTATCTGAACCCAAACTCAGGATAATTTCCCGCGATCAAAGCCGGGGCCAGTGTCAGCTGCAAGGGTTAGTTCCTTATCTGGCGCGCGAGATACGGCGATCTCCGTATCGCTCCGCGAACTGTTATTGGCCATTCGGGCCATTCGATTGATCGCCGCTGATCCAAAGTCAAGGTAAGCAGCCAAGGTAAGCTGATTGCTACCACCTCAAAGAGGAAAAGGAGACCTTTTCGGCAACATCTCAAGAAGAAACAAGCGGGAAACGCATGGTGTCGCCGCCGGCGATGGCTTCACCGCCGCTGTCCACGACGACCGTTCCGTCTCCGCCAAAGATAAACAACCTAAAGTCCAATCGATACGGACGACCTTGCGACGCGTGCAAGCGGCGGAAACAGCGATGTGTGTTTAGAGACGGTCAGGAGGATTTGTGTGTCATGTGCGACTTCCAAAATGTGCCATGCACGTTTACCGACGCAGGGATCGTGCCTGCTATAGCTCGAAAACGAAATGGTCCCAGTGGTCCAAGTGCAGATAACAGTGTTCGCAAACGGCGCCAGAAGTCCAATAAGTAATTTCATTCTCCGATTGGAGACTAATTGGGTAGATCTAATGACGAGGATATTGATCGTGGCGCAGGGGGAACTAGCCCTGCTTCTTCAAATACTCCCAAAGAGACGCCAACGCCAATTCTAGATCGGCGGCCGCCAGGTACCTTCTGTCCCTATATTTCTAATCGTAGCTCCCAGTTCCTTTCTCTATCGTACTCTTGGCCTTGAAAAATACCGATATTCAACATACATCTCACCTGCCCATCCCACTCTTCTGCCCACTCTGCTCCTCTCCCTCCCATTCAATCCCTCTCAACCTGTTAATACCAATTCAGATGAGTACAAACTCAACGAAACCACCTCTCTTCGCCGAATTTCACACAATGAACTTTTTCTTCTAACTGAAGATCCTGGAGTCGAACAAGATGCAAAAGATGTCGATCGCATACAAAACTTGGTCCAAGGCTGTGGAGATCAACTTGTCAAACTCTACTTTCGAATCGTCCACCCAAGCTTTCCAATTCTCCACAAAGGTTTGTGGTTAGAAAAATTTCATCGATCTATCTACGAGCTCTCCCCTCCGTTATTGGCAGCGGTTTATCTCCTTGCTCTGAACTGGCGTAATTATTCTTCGACTGCGTTACCCGCAATCGACGAGAAAGCATTAGACGAGATCGCGCAATCAACCTTGACTGGCATTCTTTCAAGACCAAGATTATCTACGGTCCAAGCTGGCTTATTACTATTACAGCGGCGCAAAATTGATGGAGGGAGTATATCGGATGGACCTGGGATTGGTGCCTTTGTAGGGCAATTATGTGCAGTTGGGAGAGTGCTTGGGTTACATCTTGATTGTACAGATTGGAGGATACCATTATGGGAGCGGGGATTACGGCGACGGCTTGGTTGGGGCTTATGGATGTCCGATAAATGGTACGACAACTTTGAACGGCCTACTGACATAGCAGGACTGCTCTACATCTCTCATTGCCGCCATTCTTGCCGTCCGATACTTGGCATGTTCCAGCTGTAACAGAAGAGGACTTCCCTGAAGGCGAAGAAGATGACGATGACGAAGAGGGGTCAGTAGTCGTGATGGAGGGACGAGAAGGTTTTGTCAGCGGCCTGGAACTGGCAAGAATTCTCGGCGATATCCTTGAACAGTATACCTTGCGTACGGGCACCGTTGATCCTAGGATCGAGCCAACGATGGATGATGTACCACAACTGATATCAATTGGTCGCCCGTTCCTGGCCAGACTGGAGTCCTGGAGGTTAAATTTATCCCTTGAACTAGGAATGGGGAGCACCCGTCTGCGGAAACTTTGCTCAAATGGTATGCCGAATGAAACGAATTTCTGACTTCCTAAGCATCTCTGCATCTGTCTTACCATGCCATTCATCTCACCTTGCATAAGAGGATAATCACAGCTATATCAGCACACCATCCTGGGATAAATGTTCGACCAGCCCCAGGGGCTTTCGAGAAGGCAAGGGAAGCGGCAGAGCAGAGCGTCGAGTGGCTGAGCCTGGTGCGACAAGAGCATCTCGAAGGGTTTTGGTATAATGGTGCGAATCCTATTTGCCTAAACTAATAATAGCATCTCGGAATAATCTGGTGCTGCTTGGTACATTCATCACCTTACTTCAAGCTGTGGCATTTAGCTCGCAGGACCGAGATACGCTGAAGAAACTGTGGGAACGTCTCAGATGGCATTTGCGGATCTTCTCGCGGGGAAATGAACTCTTCGAGGGAGCCCTGAGACGTGTAGACGACAAGAGGACCTGGGTTGAGATCGTCCTTGACAAAGGATTCACACCGATAAGTCCCATCAAACGTAAAAGGGAGGACCGATTACACCAGAACCATGTGGGAGGCTTTGCAGTGACGCGAGATGAAAAGACTGAATTCCCTGAATTCCCCACACAGAGCATGGAGGAGTTGTTGAATACGGAAGGGTTTGCGGCACAGAATGTGCCTAATACACATGAATTTACGGATCAATTTATTGGATTTGGGGAGTTTTCTGGTTGGGATGGGTTCGATATAAATAACATGTAATGACCGTCAAAGTACGTACAATATATACGCCTCAAAGACCGGAGTCAAGACCGGAGTCAAACTATATATACACCTTGCTACTAGCCCCGTGATATGCGATAGCCCATCAATACTTGCTCATTGCAAACCTGGCTTGATGCGCGTTTTCTCCTGGAACATTCTCGCTACCTCCAAAATAAGGCCATCGCTCATGCTTGCTCCCAAAAATGTGACCCCGAAGGGCATCCCGTTGTCGAATCCTGCAGGCACAGTGATTCCACACAAATCCAACAGATTGCCGTAATGAGTAAACTTGCCAATTTTGTGATTCAGGCCGATTGGATCTGCCTCGATCTCCGCATGAGTAGGATGCACAGGAGTTGCTGGCACTAGAAGGACGTCGAACTTTGTGAACTCGTGGCGAGCGCGGAGAGCACATCTCGCGAGGAGGTCCATATCGTTAAATACATCGACAGCTGTAAATTTGGTGGCACCGAGGTAAATCTCGCGAGTCGAAGGGAGAAGCTCGTCTGCATGTTCGAGCAACCATTCCTTTCCAACACCGGCTACTCGTTCAGCAACAAACGACCCTTCATACAGAAGCTTGCCAGCAGTTGTAAAGGGGGAATAATCGGCTTCGACCAATTTGCCTCCAATGGCTTTCACCATCTCAATTGCCTGGAGATAGAGTGTTTTATATCCTGGAGTGAGGAGCCCCAGATCTTCCTCCGGGGGGATGAAAAACCGAAATTGGGGTTTGAAAGAGTAGATCATATGCGCCGGCTTGAACTGGCCGCGCCATAGCTTTCCAACCCATTCTTCGGGGTCGGGTACATTGAGGAGGTCCCACACTTTGCGTGCATCTGACACCGTAAGTGCCTGGATCGCAATACAATCGATCGACTTGCAAGCAGGAACAACGCCCACGGTGCTCAGGCATCCTCGCGTTGGCTTGTACCCAACAATGTTGTTGAAGGACGGCGGTACTCGACCTGAGCCGGCCGTGTCCGTCGCAAGAGAGAAAGAACAGAGATTCGCACCCACAGATACCGCACTTCCGGACGATGAGCCGCCAGAAATATAGGCCTTGTTGAACACAGAGGATGGCGCGCCGTAGGGGGATCGAACACCGACAAGGCCGGTTGCCAGCTGGTCAAGATTGACTTTCCCGAGGATGATAACGCCAAGAGCGAGAAGTTGGGTAATAGCAGTGGCATTTTTTTCCGGGATGTAGGCATAGGCTGGACAGGCGGCGGTTGTGGGGACACCAGCAATGTCTATCGAGTCCTTGACCGTGATTGGGATGCCGTAAAGAGGAGGACGGGGTTTATTGGCATACTTGGCTTCCAATTCAGATGCACGGGCAAGTATTTCGTGTTTCGAGAATAAGCGAATAAATACAGCAGGATCGATTTCGCTATATTTCTCAATTCTGGCGTAGAGGAGTTCGACAAGAGAGGTTGGTGTAATGGCTTTCACTCTGTAGGCATATGTAAGGGACTCAATATCCAGAGCATATGTAAGGGACGCAGTATCCAGAGCGTCGATGCAAGGTTGAGTTGCAGGTTTTGAGGCGGCGAAAGCCGACAATTCCTCAACCAGGCTCTTCGAGTCTGCCACCCAGCCGAAAAGCCCATCTGAGAAGTGGAGCATTTCCAAGGATGCAGGCTTGAAGGATGGCACGTAGCCATCAACACAATCTGAGAGAGTGCAAACCTCAAAGCCACGATCGTTGCCTAGAATCAGCGTCTTTCTCTCAGAAGGATTACCCTCTCGAGCAGTGGTTGTCACGCAGCATTCCACGGTTACGCCGCAGACCAGGAGATGTGTGATACCCATGCCTATGAGCTTCTCCTGGAAGGTTGTGTTATAAAACGCTCCCTTGCCTGGCTTGTCAACTACCAATTCGCCCAGTAGGGGCTGTAGTTCATCGACAATGTCGTGTCCATATTCTCCCCTAACGAGGAGCCTTCCCATGGGGCCCTCTTGCCCTATAACGAGTGTGTGCCTCGTACTAGTGGGACTCGCCTTTTGCCGTGTGAGCTTTGGTAAAGGACAATCTAGGAGAGATGGTTCGTGGCCCTCCCTGGTATGGATAACGGTTACTCCAGCCTTGCGACAGGCTTGTAGTACCGATAAGGTAGACGGAATGATTTTCTGGACAGCAGCAAGCTGAGAAGCCGATTGCAAGTCGCCGAAGCCGCCTTTGAGGAGGAAATCGCGCTGCATGTCGATTATGACGAGAGCGGTTTTGGCAGGATGAAAAGTAAATGCGTATGGTTGCGCTGGAATGCTAATGTGTCCAGGCAGCTTCTTGGAAGTAGAGTCCTTCTTCCCGGCCATTGCCTCGAGGGTAACAGACTTGGACGGGAGGTCATTGACGACGGGAGTGGTCTCTGCTTCGCGAACCGTCATGGTGAGCGATGTAGTCTGAGTGATGGTTACAGAAGTCGTGTGCGCCGTCATGGGTAGCTGTTTCGTAGCAGCAGCAGCGCGGACGTACCGCGAGATGTCTAAATAGCTGCGAGGTCTCGGAAGGAAGAGGACATTGTAGTGCGCGCTCCGAGGAAGACCATGCGCTCGGGTGCATCGTTGATTGTGCCGTGGCGATCTTCCGCAGGGAATTGGGCCCTGCGGAAATAGATAGGCTTCAGCACCCCGCAAAAGCACCAATTACCTCGGGCAGATCGCGTAATTCGATCCGATAAGCTTTTGAGAAATGTTACCCGGACCAAAGACCGCAATAGCTACGCTGGATAAGGGCAATCAACATATAATAGCGAACAAGAGTTCGTGCGCTGCGCCGCGGAGGCGACTATGGCTGAATAGTAACGAAGAAAGGGACATTTTATTCTATCTAACCAAAAAAATAATGCAACTCTAAATCAATCTAACGAGATTGGCCATTCAAGCGTTCGTAATTCTGTTCTTTTTTGGCGGTCTGGCCCTGTTTGCGGTGAGATGCGTCAGTTTTTCCTGCGTTGCAGGAGCCTCTGCAGTCTTTGCTTCGGCATCAGGAATCTGAGTTGGCCCGAGTTCCTCCCATAAGGAGTGCATCCTTTCAATCGCTTCCTCATTTAACGCATCATTGGTTTCAATAATCTTTGGCCGATTCTTTTTCTTCTCTTGTAGTTTCTGATGCCGGTCCATGATGGATTGATATCTTGTGAGAACTCTGTCCGGTTCCTGTTCCTCTTCCACAGACTCCTTCGGGGCTTCCACAGCTGATCCTTCTACGTCAAAAGATTTGAGCTGATCGGAAACTACACCTTTCGGTGCAGGAATCTGAGTCGGCCCGAGTTCCTCCCGTAAGGAGTGCATCCTTTCAATCGCTTCCTCATTTAACGCATCGTTGGTTTCAATCTTTGGCCGGTTCTTTTTTCGCTCTTGTAGTTTCTGATGCCGGTCCATGATGGATTGATATTTTGTGAGAGCTCTGTCCTGTTCCTCTTCGACAGACTCCTTCGGGGCTTCCACAGCTGATCCTTCTGCATCAAAAGATTTGAGCCGATCGGAAACTACACCTTTCGGTGGCTTCAAACTGGCCAATTCATCATTGCCAGAGGGGGACGAATCTTTTCTCTTCATGTCTGTCCAAAGTTTGGCCTTGTCTTGGACCACTCCAGGATTTTGCTCCCTCTTATGGTTCTGTGCTGAAAGTTGTTTGTCTGTCTGTGGTTTGGTGGCAAGGAACTTGGCCAGCTCGGCAACGCTAGGACCTTTTGGGAAGTTTTCAGTAGGCTTAACCCTCCCAAGCTCTTGGCTTTCTTTGTCTCCATTCGTCAATTTCTTGGTCAACTCATTGACTCTTTCAGATGTTGCTGTATCCCGGACATGGGCAACGGGAGTAAAGACTTCTTTTTCCAAATCGGCGGCTATTTTCTCGTCCCACTGCTCTGCAAGTTTAACGATTTTTTCGGAACTAGCAGAGGTACGTGTCGTCTTTACTTGACCCTTTTGGACGGCATCCACATACGCGCGATGTCCTGCTTTTTGTTCTTCTGTCCAATGTTCATCTTCAAAGTCCTTCCTGGGATCTTTTCCCAACCCACTTTTCGGAGCATCAGGGATATCATGGCCAACTTTCTGCCATGCAGTAGCCATATCAGGATGCAGATGTGTCTCCTCTGTGTGATGAGTAACCACCGTCTTGGGAAGAGAGAACGGGCCGTTAGATGTAGTTTTGACTTCCTCCTTGGTAATATGCTTCGTATGGATATTGTGTTTCGCTAACGATTAACATCGCAAATAAAGGACAAAATACCTTCTGGAGGCGGATAAGGTATATACTCGTCAGATCTCGTTTTCATCTTCTTCAGATTCTGGGGGTGATTAGGATCCATGTCCTTATTCCTTGGTGCGTGGACTTCCATTGGGCGAGCATGTTCGCCTCCGATAATGTGATGTCCTTTTGCAATATTGAGCGGGGAGACATGGGCTTCTGGAGATGCCCTTCTTTCGATGTCGGTGTCTTTGCGCACTTTAGTCAACTCTTCGGATATTACGGGAGAGGCCCCACCAGTACCTGCATGTGGTCGAGTATACCGTTCTTGTTGGACGTGTGTCAGAGGCTCAGGATCATAAGCCCTACTCTTTGGAGTTTTGTCAACCTATATTGATTAGATTGAGAGGAGGATATCATACAGATTTCTCTCTGTCGGCAACTGCTACTGATTCAGATTTTGCTGACTCCTGTACAATTAGTAAAGTTTCAAATGTGCTTTGCCTTTAGTATTTTGAGGGAGTCAACTGCACTGGGAGCCTTCAGAATACTCCCAGTATTAGAAATGGATTCCTCTTTGCTCTCCTCTCGCATTTGTTCCAGCATCATCTTATCCAACAAATCCTTCTCCTCCACCGAAACAATCTTCCCATGTCTCCTATCGCCGATATCCTTCGTCATACTCAGTGGTCGTTTCTTCGGTTTTATATTCAATGGTTGAGTCCATTCCTCCCTCGGCACCCCATTCCTCACCAAATCCGCTTGAATCTCCTCCAACGTTCTCAGCCTCTTCCTATCCTTGTCCGTAAGGCCCTTTGATAATCCGAATTCGGACCACGAGGAGCGTTTCGAATCAAGTGGAGAGGTTTCGAACAAGGCAGAAGCCCGTCTAGAAGTATCGGGGGAGTTATCCGCACTTTCGAACCGTGAGACGGATTCCCTTACCGAGCCGTCCATTGGAATGTCCACTACGACCGAAGGAGGTGGTTTCTCTGATTCGGAAGTATCTATTACTTGAGGAACGTAGTCGGTTTCGTACTCGGGGACAGGTGAAATTGGTTTAAATAGGTCGGAGTCGACGCTAGGTTCAGAGACGTATCTTTCTATTTCCCGTGCAACTGCGGGCTTTTCAGGAGGAGGAGGAGGGGGGTCAACATGAGTTAACTCCTTTAGGCCTTCCTGAAATAGAACGGGGTCGCTGAAGGGACCTTTTGCACGGTACGAAGAATCTTCTTCAGATACTAGAACTGGTTGCGGCTGAGATGGAAGTTGAGGACCTTCAACTGTTGAAGGTTTAATGTTACGATATGGTTGAACGGGTAAGATTTCGTCGTTGTAGTCGAGTTCGGGGAACTCTGCGAACGGAAAATCGAAAATCGGCGCATCTGCCTCCACGAGAGATTGACCAGGCGGACCAGACTGCCGCGAACTCGAGCCGCTCGGTTCGACAGAAGAAGACGGTCGTCGGCCAACGGGCAGTTCGACTGCACTTGACCGTCCCGTAGCCGGTTTCTCGGCCCTGATGGCCTCAATGGAGGGCTTCTTGATTTCCACTTCTTCCTTGGAGGTTTGGAAAGACTTGGCCAGATCCGTGACAGTCTTCTTGATATCATCCCAAAACCACCATCCCAGCGCCCCTGCTCCGCCAGCCGCAGCAGCAGCACCCAATCCAAGCACTACAGGCGCAATACCCTTTTTATGTTTCCTGCCAGTTGCAAAAGTCTTCTTATTGAACATTCCATGTCGATATATACTGAGAAAGTCGTTCCCTGAGATGGCTTCTTCAGGGCGTCGTACTTTTCGTTTGATCAATCGCCTTGGATCTTCCGAGTCCGTTTCAGGGAGCCCAGAATGGACTTTTGCAGTACGGAAGAACCATGCTGCGATATCGGCTTTATCTAATTCTTCCAGCACGTCCAGGCCAAAGTTCTCGGTGTAGTCGTTTAGAATTCCCTCGTCATCGGAACGACGAGGAGCCGCATCTATAGCCTGGGATAATTGTCCCGTCACAGAGCAATCACTCTGTCCCTCATTGGCACAAGAATTAATACTCGCATCCCAAGTCACTGCCACGGGGATATCCCTCGAGATATCCCTGATATAAACCATGTCCTCCTTGATTGATTTCAGGAGTCGTTGGACGCTGCGTGGGCGGGGGGATACAAGGCCGGTTTGTAGTGAGTGGACTAGGACCACTGGGTCGGGGAACGAGGGTGCCATACGAACCCACCACTCGAGGTTACTGGTGGTGTCGATGGCGAGGAGGTGGCCTTTGTGGCTTAAGATGGAGGAGAGGTCCTTGTAGAGAGTGTATTGACTGTTTTTGGTTTTTTTGATTGCTCGTTGGTCGAAGGGAGGGACATTGGAGGGCGAGCTGAGATATTCAATGTCTGGATGGACTAAGACGGTGGTTACATCCTAGAAAGTTAGAGCAGATAATTAAGCTGGAGCTACCCTTGGATCGTATCTCTTTGAGATTGTCTTTATTACTTTTTGTGCGATTTCTGGGGTTATTTCGTTTCCGTAGACTTCCAGTTTCCCAAGATGATTGTTTGGAGTAGCAATCAAGTCAAGCCAGACCGTCATATCATGGTCTAGAACCCTCTGAATAAACCTGAA
>Ga0302179_10002501_pt1 | contig 10713 bp, 7 predicted proteins | sample I_Palsa_E3_1_FD_198788 | JGI IMG/M metagenome (GOLD analysis project Ga0302179, IMG submission 198788) | Peat permafrost microbial communities from Stordalen Mire near Abisko, Sweden - I_Palsa_E3_1 | ecosystem: Environmental > Terrestrial > Soil > Palsa > Peat permafrost | place: Sweden: Abisko...
TTTTGTTCTTATTATTTGATTTAGAAATTCTTTTAGTATATCCCTATGTAGTAAGTGCATATACAAATGGTATATATGGTTTAGTTATTATGTTAATTTTTTTTTTAGCATTAACATTAGGGTTTGCATTTGAATTAGGTAAAAATGCTTTAAAAATAGATAGTAGACAAATGATTAGTTTTTCTTCTTCGAAGAAGAGAAACAAAGATTTATCTTTGTTTTCTGTAATATCTACATTTTCATTTATTCGTTATTTCAGGTAGTATAGAAAAAGTTAAATTTATTTTATCTATCTTTCTTGTATTCTTTGTAAAACAAAGAATCAAATAAGAATTATATGGTTTTTCTTCTTCTATACTAAAAAAAAAAAGAAGAAGAAGAAGAAGAAAGTATAGAAAGAAGAATCTCCTTTATCTACACTATTAATAAATCTAGCCTTTAAAATTATACTGTATTTATTTATATATTACAGTATAAACTCTTTATTAGTTTTTATAAATTAAGTTATAGAAAACAAAAAATTAAAAAATATATATGCTAACATTATTATATTTTAATATATTTAATATTTGTGATGCACCAAGCCCTTGAGGATTATATTTCCAAGATAGTGCTACACCCCAAATGGAAGGATTAGTAGAATTGCATGATAATATCATGTTTTATTTGGTTATTATTTTATTTAGTGTAGGTTGAATAATGATATCTATTGTTAGAAATTATAATAATGTTAAATCACCTATATCTCATAAATATTTAAATCACGGTACATTAATAGAATTAATATGAACAATTACACCTGCCTTAATATTAATATTGATAGCCTTCCCCTCGTTTAAATTATTATACTTAATGGATGAAGTTAGTGATCCAGCTATGTCTGTATTAGCAGAGGGGCACCAATGATATTGAAGTTATCAATACCCTGATTTCTTAAATGCAGATGAAGAATTCATAGAATTTGATTCATACTTAGTACCAGAATCTGATTTAGAAGATGGAGCTTTAAGAATGCTAGAAGTAGATAACCGAGTTATTCTTCCGGAATTAACACACGTTCGATTTATTGTGACGGCGGCTGATGTTATTCATTCTTTTGCTTGCCCTGCTTTAGGTATTAAGTGTGATGCTTATCCAGGTAGATTAAATCAAGTTTCTGTTCTTATTAATAGAGAAGGAACTTTTTATGGACAATGTTCAGAAATATGTGGTATTTTACACAGTTCAATGCCTATAGTTATTGAATCAGTAAGTATTGAAAAATTTTTATCTTGATTAGAAGAACAGTAATTAAAACTTAGCCTAAGTTTAGGTACAAAGCATTAATAATAGATAAAAGAAAAAAAAATATAATTTTAAATAATTGAAATTCTATTAATAATATATTAAAGATGCTTAATTTTAAGCACAAAGCATTAATAATATATTATAAAAAATAAGTTAGAATATATTATGTATTACATAAAGTAATATGTTTATGTACACTAAACGTAAATACACTTTCTTCTTCTTCGAAGAAGAAAGTATATTTAGATTCTACTATGCTGTTGTATTTGGTGTATATTTAAGTGTAAATAGTAAGCTGTTTCAGAGTACAAAAACATTTTTTTATATACTTATTTATCTTATTTTTATAGTTAAATTTAACTACTAGAAGATCTTTTTATTATACCTTTAAGACCTAGAAAAAAAACAAATCTTTTTTTTTTTTCCATGAGAATTTTCAAGAGCCATCCTTTATTAAAATTAGTTAATTCATATTTAATTGATTCACCACAACCATCTAATATAAGTTATTTATGAAATTTTGGTTCTTTATTGGCTGTTTGTTTAGTTATACAAATAATTACAGGTGTAACATTAGCTATGCATTATAATCCTAGTGTATTAGAAGCGTTTAATTCAGTAGAACATATTATGCGTGATGTAAATAATGGATGATTAATACGTTATTTACACAGTAATACCGCAGCAGCTTTCTTCTTTTTAGTTTATCTACATATCGGTAGAGGTTTATATTATGGATCATACAGAGCACCTAGAACATTAGTATGAACTTTAGGTACAGTTATATTTCTATTAATGATGGCTACAGCTTTTCTGGGTTATGTATTGCCTTATGGACAAATGTCCTTATGAGGTGCAACAGTTATTACTAATCTTATGAGTGCTATACCTTGAATAGGACAAGATATAGTTGAATTTTTATGAGGTGGATTTAGTGTTAATAATGCTACTTTAAATAGATTTTTTGCTTTACATTTTGTATTACCTTTTGTATTAGCTGCTTTAGCGTTAATGCACTTAATAGCACTTCACGATAGTGCTGGATCAGGTAATCCATTAGGTGTTTCAGGTAATTATGATAGATTACCTATGGCTCCTTATTTTTTATTTAAAGATTTAATAACTATATTTTTATTTATTATAGTATTAAGTATATTAGTATTCTTTATGCCTAATCTATTAGGAGATAGTGAAAATTATGTTATGGCTAATCCTATGCAAACTCCTCCTGCTATAGTTCCTGAATGATATTTATTACCTTTTTATGCTATATTAAGATCTATACCTAATAAATTATTAGGTGTTATAGCTATGTTTAGTGCTATTTTAGCTTTACTAATTATGCCATATACTGATTTAAGTAGAAGTAGAGGTATCCAATTTAGACCTTTAAGTAAAATAGCTTTTTACATATTTGTGGTTAATTTTATAATATTAATGGTTTTAGGTGCCAAACATGTAGAATCTCCATTTATAGAATTTGGACAAATTAGTACTGTATTATATTTTGCTCACTATTTAATCATAGTACCTTTGGTTAGTTTAATAGAAAATAGTTTAATGGATTTATCTAATAACCCTAAATCTCTTTAAAATACAAATTATTTTTATAGTTAAATTTAACTAGAAAAATAATTATTTAGTTTAAAAATTAACCTTTTTTTTTTATTCATAAAAAAAAAAATGGATAACATAATTTAGGTAAATTAATATTTATCTTAGGATAAATTTTGTTCCAAATATATTAATACAATTGTATATAATATATTTGCTAATTGGGTTAATTTCAAGAAAAACTTTATAAGTTAATTTGAAGCGACATTTACTTTCTTCTTTATTTTTATTAATAAAGAAGAAAGTAAATACGTTCAACGACTAAGAATCCAACATTTTCTCCTTTTATGTAACAAGAGATATACTTATAATAATTAATATTTTTTATAAATAAATCTAGGCATTAAAAATATGCTGTATTTATCTTTATATTACAGTATAAACTCTTTATTAGTTTTTATAAATTAAGTTCTAGAAAACAACGTATTAAAAATTCTATACTATAAAGTAAGAGAAGTACTTTAGATATATATGTGCTAGGGATATGTTGTAGATGGTTCTACGTTTTGATTGCAGATCTTAAATATGGGGTTCGATTCCTCCATAACCCTATATAAATATTTATATATGAAAAAAAAAAAAGAATAGTTCTTAATTATTCTTATACAAAGATGAACTAATAACAATAAATGTTTAAAATATTTATAAAAAAAAAAGTATAAATCTTTAACGGATAAAAATTACAAAGGTTTCCTTAATAAGATATTTTTTATAAAGAAATAAATGATACAAGCAGCCAAAATTATAGGAAGATAATTAGCTACTACAGGTTTAATTGGTGCAGGTGTTGGTATACAAGGGATTAAATTCTTTTCAACAACTAATTACCTTATATTGAATTAAAAACCGAAAGAGAATGCCGTATAGCAAATGGTACTATGTCTGACAATAGCTCAAGCGTAGATACATATCCTAGTACTCCTGCTGCTTCTCCAGCTGCTTCTCTTGAATTACAGTCTAGCCCTAAAGTTGAACATAATGATGAAGAAAAAGATAAATCTAGTGGTAACTCGTTACCATCTTCTTCAAACAAAAGAAAATTTGAATAAGATTCTGAATCTAGCGCTCAACCTACTAAACAGTTTAAACAAGATTCAAGTGATATTACTAGTGCTACTGAACCTTTTTATTTTTGTGCCGGTGATGATTAATTATCGGTGTTAATATTAAGCCAGTGTCGTATATTTAATATTTGTGATGCACCAAGCCCTTGAGGATTATATTTCCAAGATAGTGCTACACCCTAAATGGAAGGATTAGTAGAATTGCATGATAATATCATGTTTTATTTGGTTATTATTTTATAATAAAACTTATAATTATGAAAAAAAAAAAAATATATAATGAATTTATCCTTAATACTTTTTTTAATCGGAATTTTAGGTTTCGTTTTAAACAGAAAAAATATAATATTAATGCTTATTTCAATTGAAATAATGCTATTAGCTATTACATTCTTAATATTGATAAGTTCACTTAGCTTTGATGATATATTAGGCCAAACATATGCTATATATATAATAGCTATTGCTGGTGCAGAATCAGCAATTGGTTTAGGTATTCTAGTTGCATTTTATAGATTAAACTCTTCTCTTATTTTATCCTGTCTATCCCATAGTAACACAACTTATATGAAAAAGGTAAAGTATAGTCCTCTTCTTTCTATACTTTCTTCTTTTTATTTTTTAAGAAGAAGAGGGGGTTTTCTAGTGAACTATAAAAAACGTTTACTGTGTGAGTTTATTATAAGAAAAATTGATCTTATAGTTGAACATATAATTCCTTTTTTTGATAAACAACCTATACAAGGGTCAAAACACTTAAATTTCTTATATTTCAAGAGTGCGGCTGCTGCGAAGCAAGCAAGATCTTTCTCTGCGAAGCGCGAAGCACCGGCTAAAAATAAAGAACATTTGAATGAAGATGGATTAGGTTTAAACCAAATTTTAGAATTAAAAAGAAGAATTACGTCACTTTACTCAAATAAGACTATGAATAATCACAATGTTATAAATGGCTCAGAGAACATTGATCAAAAAAGGTAGAGTGAACCTCTGCCTAGTCATGTATAGGCGCAAGTGTATAATGGCAAAACCTTCAAATTGCGGGAAAGTCTTAAAGATAAATCTACCAAGTTAATACAGCAATGTAATTAACGGAACAGGTAATGACTCGTTGTATGGTAAAAACGATTTGTATGAAGAAATGAAATAGATTATCCGCAGCTAAATACCAAATATTAAACATATGGTACAAAGTTCATCGACTAAACGTAGGTTGGTAAATAATTATATAAACTATTCTTTTATTTTTATAATAGTAGATGGTATAATAATTATTTGCTTAAGATATAGTCAGGCATAATATAAAAATTATGGTAATACCCTGGCCAGCCTAAGGGAATATTTAAATTCCTAGGGTAAAGGGGGGGGGAAAACGAAGAGGAAGTATCGCAATAGAATATAAATAATGTATTTAGCTATAATTACTTTACCATTATTAGGATCAATAGTATCCGGCTTTTTTGGTAGAAAAGTAGGTGTTAGCGGAGCACAATTAATTACATGTACAAGTGTAATTGTAACAACTTTATTAGCAATAGTTGCTTTTTTTGAAGTAGGTTTAAATAACATACCTGTATCAATAAATCTATTTAGATGAATAGATAGTGAATCTCTTAACGTTTTATGAGGTTTTCATTTTGATAGTTTAACAGTGTCTATGCTGATACCTGTTTTAATAGTTAGTTCTTTAGTCCATATATACTCTATTGGATATATGAGCCATGATCCACATAATCAAAGATTTTTTAGTTATTTAAGTTTATTCACCTTTATGATGATTATACTTGTTACAGCTAATAATTTCTTATTAATGTTTGTAGGATGAGAGGGTGTAGGTATTTGTTCATATCTTTTAGTAAGTTTCTGATTTACTAGAATAGCAGCAAATCAAAGTTCTATGTCTGCTTTCTTAACTAATAGAGTAGGTGATTGTTTTTTAACTATAGGTATGTTTGCTATATTATGATCATTTGGTAATATTGATTATAGTACAGTATTCTCTTTAGCACCTTTTGTTAATGAAAATATCGTTACAATTATTGGTATATGTTTATTAATTGGAGCTATGGCTAAAAGTTCTCAAGTTGGTTTACACGTCTGGTTACCTATGGCAATGGAGGGTCCTACACCTGTAAGTGCTTTAATACACGCGGCTACTATGGTTACTGCCGGTGTATACTTATTAATGCGTACAAGTCCTTTAATAGAATATAGTTCTACCGTATTAATCTTATGTTTATGGTTAGGAGCAATAACTACAGTTTTTAGTTCTCTTATAGGTCTATTCCAACAAGATATAAAAAAAGTTATTGCTTACTCTACTATGAGCCAATTAGGAATGATGGTTATAGCTGTTGGATTATCTTCATATAACATAGCTTTATTTCATTTAGTTAATCATGCTTTTTATAAAGGGCTATTATTCTTAGGTGCAGGTGCTGTAATACATGCAGTAGCTGATAATCAAGATTTTAGAAAATACGGTGGTTTAAGACCTTTTTTACCTCTAACTTATTCTGTAATGTTAATAGCAAGTCTTAGTTTAGTAGCTTTCCCTTTTATGACAGGATTCTATAGTAAAGATTTTATATTAGAATCCGCATATGGACAATTCTATTTTAGTGGTACAGTTGTATACTTTATTGCTACTATAGGTGCTATGTTTACTACTCTATACTCAGTTAAAGTTTTATATTTAACTTTTTTAACAAATCCTAATGGACCTGTTGTTAACTATAAAAATGCTCATGAAGGTGATATATTTATGAGTTTACCTTTAATTATATTAGCTATATTCTCTATATTCTTTGGTTATATAACTAAAGATATATTTATAGGATTAGGTTCTGCTTTTTTCTCTGATAATAGTTTATTTATTCATCCTACACATGAAATAATGTTAGATACTGAGTTTGCTGTACCTACTTTATTTAAATTATTACCTTTAATATTTACTGTATCTCTTAGTATTATAGCTATAATATTTTCAGAGTTTTTACCTAAAGTTATTCTTCATTTTAAATTTTCTAGATTAGGTTATAATATATTCGGATTCTTTAATCAACGTTTCTTAATTGAATTGTTTTATAATAAGTATATAACAGGACTTGTTTTAAAATTAGGAGGTCAAACTACTAAAGTTATAGATAAAGGTAGTGTAGAATTATTAGGACCTTTTGGTTTAGAAAAAGGCTTAATTCTTTTAAGTAGAAATATAGTTAGCTTAGATACTGGAGTAATTACAAGCTATGCTTTATATATTTTAATAGGTCTTATTCTCTATATATTAATCCCTTATTTAACATTATTTGATAATAGTTTACTTTTATTAATATTACTATCATTATTTAGTATTACTACTCCTAATATTAATAAAAATAATGAATAATAGCCATTATTAATATAAGGATAAGTTTCCATTGGTAGGGTAAGGTGTTTGCTAAACGCCGTGCTATGCACTTGATAGTTCGAATCTATTCTTATCCGACTTTATTATCCTTTAGATTATAATATTAAAATATAAATTACTTTAACTTTTAACAATTTACCACCTATTACTAGTAATAAATTGTATTACGACTTACGTATAGTGTAGTGGGGTCATCTTTTGCCTGATCCTGCTTCCCATTCCAATCCAGAACATAAGTTTTTAAATAGAATTATAAAAGGTGAGCAACCTTATGAGATAGAAAGCGGTCGGTCTAACATATCAGTATTAAAATCTAATATATCTTTATGAACTGAACGTTGATTCTTATCTTCAAATGCGAAAGATATAGGAACATTATATTTAATGTTCGCTTTATTCTCTGGATTATTGGGTACTGCTTTTTCAGTCTTAATTAGATTAGAATTAAGTGGACCAGGAGTTCAATATATTGCAGATAATCAACTATATAATAGTATCATTACTGCTCATGCTATATTGATGATATTCTTTATGGTTATGCCTGCCTTAATAGGAGGTTTTGGTAATTTTTTATTACCTTTATTAGTTGGTGGTCCAGATATGGCATTCCCTCGACTTAATAATATTAGTTTCTGATTATTACCTCCTGCTTTACTATTATTTTTATTTGCTAGTGGTATAGAAAATGGAGTAGGTACCGGTTGAACTGTTTACCCACCATTGAGTGGAATACAAAGTCACAGTGGACCTAGTGTAGATTTAGCTATCTTTGGTTTACATTTATCTGGTATAAGTAGTTTATTAGGTGCTATAAACTTTATAACTACTATATTAAATATGAGAAGTCCTGGTATAAGACTACATAAGCTAGCTTTATTCGGATGAGCTGTAGTAGTTACAGCTGTATTATTATTGCTATCATTACCTGTATTAGCCGGTGCAATTACAATGCTATTAACTGATAGAAATTTTAATACATCATTCTTTGAAGCCGCAGGAGGTGGTGATCCTATACTTTACCAACATCTTTTCTGATTCTTCGGTCATCCAGAGGTTTACATATTAATTATACCAGGATTTGGTATAATAAGTACTACAATATCAGCTAACTCTAACAAGAGTGTATTTGGATATTTAGGGATGGTTTATGCCATGATGTCTATAGGTGTATTAGGTTTTGTTGTTTGAAGTCATCACATGTATACAGTTGGTTTAGACGTGGATACAAGAGCATACTTTACGGCCGCTACATTAATTATAGCTGTACCAACTGGTATAAAAATATTCTCTTGATTAGCAACATGTTATGGGGGATCTTTACATTTAACACCTTCAATGTTATTTGCTTTAGGTTTCGTATTCATGTTCACAATTGGAGGATTATCTGGTGTTGTTTTAGCTAACGCATCACTTGATATTGCATTCCACGATACTTATTACGTCGTTGCTCAAATTGGAAAGGGCCTTAATAATTTATATTATTATGCATTTGACTATATGCTGGAAACTATGTTTTTAGGTTCTTATTTACTATATACATTATTATATTATCTTATTAAAATAGATGAAAAAAGAAGACATAATCTTCTCTCTATATATAGTGAAAATAATAAGAAACCTGTTGTGTTTAATTTTTTTAATAATACTAAACAGACAAATATACAATCAGCAGAAAACTGTAAAGGATTTTCAGAGACTATACGTCAAATATCTAAATTTAATACATATAATGAACTAGAACAATTAAAAATTTTTCCTATTACTTCGGCCTGCGAAGCAGGTGAGAGAAAGAAAATCACCTTCGGCCGAAATATATCTGATAAATTGGATTGTTCTTTTATTCATTGATTGGCAGGTGTGATAGATGGGGATGGTAATTTTGATATTAGAAAAATTAATTCTAAACTAGTATTGAAAGCCATTAGAATTAAATTACATAACAGAGATGTAAGAATTTTAACTCGTATTCAAAATGAATTACATATGGGTAGAATTAGAGCAGATAAAAATAAACCGCACTCCCTATGAATTATATCTAAAAAAGAAGAAATGGAGTTTTTAATTAATAACCTAAATGGTTTAATTAGAATTAAAGTAGATAGTTTTAAAAAAGCATGTGATTTTCTGGGAGTAAAGTTTATAGAAGCTAATTATAATATTGCTGCTTTTGATCCTTATTTTTCCGGATTAATTGATACTGATGGTACTATAGTTTATAATTATAGTGGAAACAGAATTGAATGTAATTTGGAAATTAAATATAATGATTATAGCAAAAAACTTATTTTAGATAACGTTATACCTCATTATAAACCATGTATTTTATTAAGAAAACATAAATCATCTTCTGAAGGAAAAATTTTTTTTAACTCTATCGCATTTAAATTTCAAACGGTTAAAGGTATGGTGTTTTTATATGATTACTTTATGAAGAATAGATTATATTCTGATTTTAAATTTTATAGAGTATCTAAGATAAAACAATTCATCACAGTTAGAGATTATAAAAATGATCTTAAAGATAGCATCGAATTTAAAATATATTCTAATTTTATACTAGATTGAATTCAATATAGAAACCCTTTATGATATAAAGTAGCCTTCGTTAATAAAATTAGATAAAGATATAGTCCACAATTTAAATTAATTTTTAAATAAGCATTTCCACTACGTATTAAGTATGGGAGCAGTATTTGCATTATTTAGTGCATGATACTTTTGAATACCTAAAATATTAGGTTTAGATTATAATAGAATGTTAGGTAAAGTACATTTCTGATTATTATTTATAGGGGTTAATGTAACATTCTTCCCTCAACATTTTTTAGGTCTACAAGGAATGCCGCGTCGTATAAGTGATTACCCTGATGCTTTTGCTGGTTGAAATCTTATTAGTAGTTTTGGTAGTATTATAAGTGTGATAGCTACATGATTATTTTTATACATAGTTTATGTACAGTTAGTTGAAGGTAAAGCTACAAGCAGATACCCATGACTAACACCACAATTTTATAGCGATAGTCTTCAAACATTATTAAATAGAAGTTATAACAGTTTAGAATGAGCATTAACAAGCCCGCCTAAACCTCATGCTTTTGTAAGTTTACCCTTACAAAGTACTTTTAATTTATTAAATTTTACAATTAGGTGAAATAATTAATTTTGGTGATAAACTAAAAAAATAAATTTTTTTAGCTTTTTGAAGGTAAATATATTATATTTACTTTTATATTTGGTACATTATTACTTACTGTTTTTTTTATTTTAGGCCCTTGCTGCTTCTATACCTTTTTTATTTTTTATTAAAAAAAAAAAAGCCGGAAAAAAGTAGAAGGCAGA
>Ga0302179_10002507_pt1 | contig 10704 bp, 9 predicted proteins | sample I_Palsa_E3_1_FD_198788 | JGI IMG/M metagenome (GOLD analysis project Ga0302179, IMG submission 198788) | Peat permafrost microbial communities from Stordalen Mire near Abisko, Sweden - I_Palsa_E3_1 | ecosystem: Environmental > Terrestrial > Soil > Palsa > Peat permafrost | place: Sweden: Abisko...
CCACCAGTTCAAGAAAAGCATGTTTCTGCCCGCGCTGCGGGTTCATGATTTCCACGCGATGGCCGGCGCGCTCGGTGAGAACTTCTTCCAGCAATTCGCAATCTTCAAAACCCATGGGCGTGTTGATGTAACGTGGCAGATAGGCCGCGTCCAGGTAGAGCTGCTTCAGCAGGGAAGGCAGGAATTCCGCGGGATCGAATTCCTCCAGTTCTTCCCAGTAAAAATCGCGACGGTCTACCACGCGGCCGCCTCGCAAGTGAAAAAGGTTCACCGCAACTTGCGGCGGCTCAGCGTACCAAGCCAGAACATCGGTGTCGTCTCCCGAAGCCGCCGCAATTTTCTGGCGCTCTTCCATCTCGGTGAGCGTGCGAAGTAGATCGCGATAGCCTGCGGCCTCTTCGTAGCGCTGGTCTTCCGACGCATTCTGCATGCGTTTTTCGACGCTGCCCGCCAGATCGCTGCGCCGGCCTTCGAGAAATAGCCGGACGTCGCGCGCGGCCTCGGCATATCGCTCATCCGTCACCAATTCCTTCACGCACGGCCCCAGGCAGCGATGAATGTAATATTGCAAGCATGGCCGAGGATGATTGCGCTCCAGGTCCACATTGCACGACGGAACCAGGAAGTTTTTGTGAATCAAATGAACCATGCGGTACGCAAGGCCGGCGGGAAAATAAGGTCCAAAATAAATCGAGCCGTCCTTTTTCAAGCGGCGCGTTACATAGACGCGCGGATATTTTTCAAACGCGGTGTAGCGAATGTAAGGGTAGGTTTTATCGTCGCGCAGAAGTATGTTGAACTTCGGCTTGTATTGCTTGATCAGATTATTTTCGAGCGCCAGCGCCTCTTTTTCGTTGTCCACCACGATGTAATCGAGGTCGGCAACTTCGCGCATCAGCGACCCGGTCTTGGCGTCCTCGATCGTTTTATCCAGGAAGTACGACCGCACGCGATTCCGCAGCGACTGGGCTTTCCCCACGTACAGGACGTTCGCAGCCGCGTCTCGAAACAGATAGACCCCGGGCTGCGTGGGCAGATTGGCAACTTTTTCGCGGATTTCCATCGATGCGTTACAATATCTCTGGAGCTATTCGCGGCCGGCGGACTCGCTTACCGGTCGCTGTACAACTTTAATGATAGCAAACGCAACAAATTCAAGCAGGCCGATGCTGCGTGGGACGCTTAAACTCGTGCTGCTGATCGCCGCATGCGGGCTTCCTGCTTGGTCTTTTCAACAATCGCAGGATCCCCCGCAGCAAACACCACAAACGCCGTCCGGTCAGCCGAAGGCTCAAGCGCCCCCTCTGGGGCCCGGGGAATCCACGTCTTCCAAACCCACGCAGACCGGCGACCCATCCGCGCCCGACCCAACTGCCGTGCCTGAGCCGAAAAGGGATGCGGCTACTCCAGCTTCCAAGAATTCGACTGCAGCAAAACCCGGAGTGCTGCCTCCTGAAGATAATCCCGCATGGGATCCGTTCCACGCTGCGCAAGACATCGACGTCGGCACGTTCTACATGCACAAGGGCGACATGGACGCAGCCATCGGACGATTTCAAGACGCCATCCGTCTGCGGCCCAATTTTGCCAAACCCCGCATCCTGATCGCCGAAATTTACGAAAAGAAGGGCGAGAAGTCCGAGGCGCTCCATTATTACAAAGAATATCTGCAAGTTTTCCCGGACGCGCCCGACGCCAAAAAAGTTCAGAAGAAAATCGCGGACCTTTCGAAAAAGTAATTCCTCTCCTCGCCGCGCAGCGTCCGCCGTTACTGTTCTTAGTTCCGCCGCTTATACATTCACGCGAGGGATCACTGTCGGACCGCTCTAGCAAGCAGGGAAGCGATCGAGAAATTTCATGGCGCGCTGGTAATCCCGAAATTTCTTTTCTTCTTTGCGGAAGCTCGGCGAGTGGGATTCGCGCCGGCAGCGCGCAAACTTCATCGGGTGCTTCAGGTGCAGCATCTCGTGGTACAGCACGTAGGCCACCACATACTCAGGGACGGTTTTCCGGTCTAGCTCGCGGTTAAGAACGATCTGTTGCAACGCGGGATCGAAACAGCCCAGCAGCGACCGCCATCCGCGCTTGCTCCAACTCAGTCGCGGCAACGGAAGCAAATTCTCAAAGTAGCGCTGATTCAAGTCAACAAACAAAGGGCCCAGATCGTGATGCGTTCCGGCGGGCCGGTGCTCCACACGGCGGGCACGGTGTTGCCGCAAACGATGCAATCGCAGCCTCGTAGTTCGCGCATAGGAAAATCGCCGGTAAATCTCCAGCAGGTCCTTCGGCGGCTGGCGCCGATACAAACGTCCGAGCAAAATCGCGGCCGCTGCTTCCACCACCGGAGTAGGAGCATCGTGCAGCGCGTCTGAAAGACGCACGTACGCCGTGTCTTCGCGGACGCGAACAGTCAGCGTGAGCCCGGTGTAGGGATGAAATTCGACGACGAAGTACGGTGGACGCCCTTCACATCCCAGGCGCGTGTAGATGCGCTGAAAAATACGTTCGCCGCCGGGCACGCGTTTTGCTTTGAGTCGGTTTCGGATCTGCGTGGCCGTTGATTCAAGTTCGCGGCGATGTCGCGCCGTCACGAAGGCTTTCTCCGAACGGGAGCGGGCGAAAGCTCTTTTTGGGCCTCGTCCACGTCGGTGAGCGCATCCTTGGTGCTTTCGATGGCGTCTTCCAGCGTGTCCTTATAAGTATCGAACTCCGGCCCGCCCTGGTCGAGTTTTTGTAGAGCGTCCGAAAAATCTTTGCCTTTCGATTTGAAAACCTTCAGCGAGGCTCGAATATCCGCCTGTTTTTCTCGCGCCAGGCCGATTTGGTCCGTGGCATCATCGATGCATCCGGCATAATCATTCAGCAGACTGTTCAGCATTTCCCCGCGGCGTCGGTCAGGAGTCTGCCGGGTAAGCTCGTATTGAAATTTCTTCAGGCGGTCTTCTGCAAAAGATATGTATAGCTTGATGCGTTCCCCTGGCTCTACTGCTTCGCGGATTTTGTCCGCTTCCGACTCCGTCAAGTACTCTTTCTTTTGGGCGGCTGGATTCGCCGCACGCGCGGAAGCCACGGTGAAAATCAGCCCCGCTGACAAAATGAAAAGAGCTGAATTGCGCCACAGCATATTTCACCCCTGAGGTTTCGCAGCATCCGGCTGTGACTCGGGCGCAGGTTCCGGCCGGCGCGGAAAAAGTTCATGAATCAATTGACGGTCCATTTGCTCCAGATCCCGGCGCACGTCGAGAAACGGTTTCTGCTCGTCGCCCGGTAAATCCGCGATAATGTCGCTGAGACGCCGCAGCGCCTGCCGCAAGGAAATTTGAAGCTGTTTGAATCCGTTTGGATGCTTTTCCGGGTCAGGCTCCTTACCTTCCAGATCTTTTTGGCATACCTGCGCTTCGTCGCGGTACTGCCGGAAAATTGCTAGCGCCTCTCCAAAATGTTCCGACTCCTCATCCTTCAGGATATCCTGGAACTCGGCGTCGCCGAGCGGAAGCAATAGCTTGGCTTTACGAACGGGATCCGTCTCGTGCGTAAATCGGGAGCGTAACTCCGCCGTGCTGTTCTGCGACAACATGGCCTGCGCCAGTGGCGCAGCGCTCACGCAGCCGGCAATCGCCATCGCGATTCCGATCATCCGGAGCACCTGGAACAATTTACTACCTCTTTTTTGTCTCGCGGGAAAGAGCTCGCACGCGCGACGATGCTTCAAAGTACATGTCATTGTTCTGGTCCGTGTTCAACTCCAGAAATTTCTTGTATGCATTGAGCGCCGCGACTGCCTGCCCCAGCTTATCGTAACAGGTGGCGCGAATGAACCAACTCCCCGGTGGCAATGTTTTTCGCCTCGAAAGCACGTCCAGGCCTTGCAACGCCGCCGAATAATTCTTATTGAGATACTGCGCGGTAATTAGATCGCCGAGAACGTCGTTGGACGCCGGGTTCATCTTGAAGGCGATGAACAATTCATCCACTGCATGCGGGTAGTCCTTTTTCTCCAGATACAAATGGCCAAGCTGCGCAGCTAAATCAGCATCTCGCGGCGCAATCGCAATCGCTTTTTGCAGAGCCGGCAGAGCGTCGTCGTAACGTCTTCCCTGCAACGCAATTTGCACGCGCAACTTCAGCGCGCGAAGATTGTCGGGCGCGCCGGCTGTCGCGTGATCGAGTTCTGCCAGAGCTTCATCGTTCTTGCCCAGCTCGGCAAGCTCGGCGGCGAGTTCCATCCGGGCATTCGCGTCATTAGGCTTACTCTGCAAATAGGCCGCCAGTTCGGTCGCCGCTTCGTCGATCTTTTTCTGCGCAAACAAAGCTTGGGCCAGTCCGAGATGCGCTTGCCCCAACGCAGCGCCCGCGGGACGTAATGGCAGCGCCTCCCGATACACCGCTTCCGCATCGGCTGGACGCCCAGCGCCCAGCAGCGCGTGCCCCAGCGATGTTCGAATGTCGGGATCTTTGTCGTCTAGTTTCCTCGCCGCTTCGTATTGGTCGATCGCCAAACCCAGCTTCCCGTTCACTTCGAGAGCCGTGCCCAGAAGCCACTTCGTTCGTGCGTCCTCCGGCGATAATTCCGCGGCCTTTTGCAGAGGCGCAATCGCCGCGGACGGGTCAGTGGTCAGCAGCGTCAGCCCCAGGTTCTGATAGGCCGCTGCCATTTTGGGATCGAGCGAAATCGCCTTTTCGTATTCGGCCTTCGCTTCCGCACTTTTCTGCATCGCGGTGTACACGTAGCCCAGATCGTAATGCACAGTGGCGTCGTCTGGCTTCTCGACAAGATATTCCTGGTAGGCTTGCACGGCTGCGGCGTAATCTTTTCGATCCATCGCCGCTTGCGCCTGGCCCAGCAAATTGTTCAGCGCGACGGCAGCCGCGTTCTGTGGGATGCGCGTTCTGGTTGTGCTGACGGTTTGCGCGAAACTGTCCGCCGCAGCGCCCAGAAAAACGCAAAGCGCGCAACAGCAAGCCAGCCGCTTCGCAAACATTTTCATGGGTTCTGAGTTGAACTTTGAACCGAGCCGTTTGGGGTAGCCGGCGGATGATCGTTCGCGTGATTAGAGCCGTTGCGCGGCTTCAAAACGCGCGCCAAATATTTGCCCGTGTGCGAATGCGAATTCCGCGCCACTTGCTCCGGCGTTCCCGAAGCCACCACCCGGCCGCCTCCCTCGCCGCCCTCCGGCCCCAGGTCGATCACCCAATCCGAGGATTTGATCACGTCCAGATTGTGCTCGATGATCAGCACCGAAGCCCCGCCTTCAATTAATTTGCGAAACGCAGTCAAGAGTTTCTGAATATCGTCAAAGTGCAGCCCGGTGGTGGGCTCGTCAAAAATATACAGGATGCCGGTATTCTCCTGCCGCGTAAGATGCGCCGCAAGTTTCAAGCGTTGTGCTTCGCCGCCTGAAAGGGTGGTGCCCGACTGGCCCAGCCGTAGATACCCAAGCCCAACTTCTTCGAGCACCCGAAGCCGCGCGGTGACCTTCGGATTCGCCGCGAAAAATGTGAGCGCCTCGCGCACGGTCATCTGCAGAACGTCGTGAATATTTTTCTCTTTGTAACGCACGTCCAGCACTGCGCTCTTATAACGTGTCCCGCGGCATTCTTCGCAGATCAGCTCAACGTCCGCCAGAAAACGCATCTCCACCGTGACTGTGCCGTCCCCCTGGCACGTTTCGCACCGTCCGCCGGGAATGTTGAACGAAAAATGCCCGGGCGTGAATCCGCGTTTCTTCGCTTCCGGAGTGGACGCGAAAACTTCTCGTATGGGGTCGAACGCTTTCAAATACGTGGCCGGATTCGAACGCGGCGTGCGGCCGATGGGGGACTGATCGACCATCTCCACCGCCGTCACCGCGGCGTCACCCTCCAAACGATCGCAGCACTCGCGCCAGTTTCCGCCCGTGCGCTTCAGCTGCAGCGCTTTGTACAACACGTCATAAACCAGCGTGGATTTTCCCGAGCCGGAAACTCCCGTCACCGCTACGAGCATCCCCAACGGGATCATCACGTCAATATTCTTCAGATTGTGGCTGTGAGCGCCAATGATCTTCAGGAATTTGCCTTGCGTTTTGCGGCGTTGCGCCGGCAGCGCCACTTTCAAATCGCCGCGCAGGTAGCGTGCGGTCAGCGATTGAGGATCAGCAAGCATCGCGTCGCGCGTTCCTGCAAACATTAATTTCCCGCCATGTTCACCAGCGCCCGGGCCGAGTTCCAAAATGTGATCGGCGCCGAGAATTGTGTCGGGATCGTGTTCCACCACCAGCAGCGTGTTCCCCAGGTCTCGCAGCCCCTTGAGGATTTCAATCAGCCGGTTCGTATCGCGCGGATGCAGTCCGATAGAGGGTTCATCCAAAACGTAGAGCGCGCCCACAAGATGAGATCCGAGCGAAGTCGCGAGTTGTATCCGCTGCGCTTCGCCGCCCGACAGAGTGGAAGTGAGCCGGTCGAGCGTCAAGTAATCCAGCCCCACTTCGTCCAGAAACCTCAAGCGCAGCTGAATTTCTTCCAGAACTTTTTCGACGATGGTCGCTTCCGCCGGAGTGAGCGTAAGGCTTGCGAAAAACGGACGCGCCTCCTTCACCGTCATCTGGCAGACTTCCGTGATCGAGCGCCCCGCAACTTTCACCGCGCGAGCCTCCGCGCGAAGCCTCGTTCCATGGCAGTCCGGACACGTTGCGTAGCCGCGGTAGCGGCTGAGGAATACGCGCACGTGTAGCTTGTATTTTTTTCGCTCCAGGAATCCGAAAAAGCCCTGCACGCCTTCGTATTTTTCTTTGCGGTCGCCTTCGATGATCGCGTCGCGCTGCGCAGCGGTCAGCTCGCGGAAAGGAATGTCCACCGGAATTCCTTTGGCGCGCGCGTATCGGCGCATGTCCATCGCGAGTTGGCGATAGCGCGGCTTGGTCCACGGCTGGATCGCGCCATCCGCGAGCGATTTGCTCTTATCCGGGATCACGCGGTCGATATCAAAATCAATCGTGTTGCCGAATCCCTGGCAGCGTGGGCAAGCGCCGTACGGGCTGTTGAACGAGAAAAGTCGCGGCTCCGGCTCTTGATATGTCGCTCCGCATTTCTTGCATTCGAACCGCTCGTTGAACACAAGCCGCTCCGGCGTTGCGCCGGGAGCGTCGGGCACGAATTCCAGGATGGCCTCGCCCCGCCCTTCACGGTAACAAATTTCGATAGAATCCATCAGCCGCGATCGAATCTCGGGCCCCAGCGCCAGCCGGTCCACCACCACATACACAGGCCGTGTGAAATCCACATCCAGCAATTCTTCTGGCGTGGAAAATTCGAATACCCGCCCGGCTTGATATAGCCGGTTGAAGCCGCGCTTGCGCAAGGCGATCAACGATTCCCGAACCGTTTCCTGCGTCACGCGAACTGCTTTGCGCGAACGAACTGCCTGCGGCGCGTTCGTTGCCGCTTCGGGAGTGAATTTCAATTCGTAGAGAACGTAGAACCTGCGCCCTGCGGGAAGCGCAAGGACGCGCGCGGCGATCTCATCGTGCGTATCTTTTCGCACCTCTTCTCCGCACTGCAGGCAGATCGTGCGTCCGATGCGCGCGAAAAGCAGGCGGAGATAGTCGTAAATTTCCGTCGCGGTCGCCACTGTGGACCGCGGGTTGCGCGTGGAGTTCTTTTGACGGATCGAAATGGCCGGAGCAATCCCCGTGATTTCATCCACGTCCGGTTTTTCGATGCGCTCCAGGAACTGCCGCGCGTAGGCCGAAAGCGATTCGATATAGCGGCGCTGTCCCTCGGCGTAAAGTGTGTCGAACGCCAGGCTCGATTTGCCGGACCCGGAAACTCCCGTCACCACCGTAATGGCGTTATGCGGGATCACGAAATCAATGTTCTTTAGATTATGAACGCGCGCCCCGCGAACGCGTATTTCTTCCACGTCACCGGGTGTCTCCGGACGCAAGACCGAGTCAGGAGCCTCGTTGGCGGTGGAGGCAACAGCTAGCTTGTCTGTGTGTTTTGTCGACATGCGTGTAAACCGATAATTATACGCCGCCTCGTCAAGCCCGGCAAATCGCCTTCCGCGGCCTTGATGGTACAGTTTGGCCGAGGCTATCGGCCCGTTCGGACCCCATGGAAACTCCCCGGGTCACGGCCTGGTGTTACTCTTGCGATGGTCCAAGTTCGATCAGCTAGGCGGGCACTGTGATTTTCATGGAAACACAGCGATTGTTCTTTCGCACGCACGAGCCTCAGGATGAGCCCGATTTTATCAGCATGCATACAGACCCCGAAGTCCGGCGTTACGTGGGAGGCCGAGCATGGCCTCTCGAAAAAGCGCGCACTCGTTTCCGGGATGAATACCTGGGCCGGCCAAAAGAAACTTATGGCCTGTGGGCCACAATTCTTAAAGAAGAAAGGAAATACATAGGAAGTTGTGGGCTCCGTGCCGGCGACAAAAAGGGTGAAGCACACCTCGGATACTATCTCGCCCAGCCTTACTGGCGACGAGGCTTTGCCTCGGAAGCCTCCCAAGCTTTCATTGACGTCGCATTTAACCGGTTGGGCTTGGCTCGCCTCGTGGCTGACGTGGAAAAAGGGAATGATGCGTCGGCACATATTTTGCAGAAGTTCGGATTCAAATGTATTAGTCGCGAAGAAATTCCTGCCAGCGGCCGCGTCATAAACCTCTACGAACTCACGAGGTCAGAATGGGAGAAGAAATCGCCTCAACATCGCGTAGGCCTGAAACTGTGACGCTGTAGGAGACGACTGGCATTGCAGTTACCCTCAGAAAATCCGGCCGCTCTGGTAAAATGCCGCCGTGCCTGCAGCCAACCCACATTTTAACCGTGTGATCTGGATCGTCCTCGATAGCGTCGGCATCGGCGAATTGCCGGACGCCGCCGGTTACGGCGACGTGGGACGCGACACCCTGGGCCACATCGCACGCTCCCGCCCGCTGAAACTTCCAAACCTCGTTCGTCTCGGCCTCGCGAATATCAAGCCGCTCGCGAATCTACAGCCTCCGGCGAAACCCGCGGGTAGTTATGGAAGAGGCGTAACAGTTTCTCCAGGCAAGGACACAACGACAGGACACTGGGAAATGGCCGGCATTTGGCTGGAACAAGCCTTCCCCGTGTATCCGCAAGGCTTTCCGAAATCGCTGATTATGGAATTCGAGTTTCGAATCGGGCGCCGCACGCTCGGAAATAAGCCGGCATCAGGAACGGAGATCATCAAGGAACTGGGCGAAGAACATGTGCGCACAGGATTCCCGATCGTGTACACCTCCGGCGACAGCGTATTTCAAATTGCCGCGCACGAGGACGTAATTCCGATTGCCGATCTCTACCGCATGTGCGAGGTCGCGCGCAAACTGCTCCATGGTCCGAATCGGGTAGGCCGCGTGATCGCCCGGCCTTTCTCCGGCCTGGCTGAAAATTTTCGCCGCACCGAACGCCGCCACGACTATGCCGTTGAGCCCCCCCGTCCCATGCTGCTCGACGTGCTCGCGGACGCCAAAATCCCGGTTTTCGGCGTGGGCAAAATTCATGACATCTACAACGGTCGCGGCGTGGACGACTATGTCACCACAAAAAACAACGCTGACGGCATGGCCAAGCTCACCGAAGCGCTCGCGCAGCGCCCGAGCGGACTAATTTTCGCAAACCTCGTGGATTTCGACATGCTCTTCGGCCATCGTAAAGATGTGGAAGGCTTCGCACGGTCTCTGGAAGAATTTGACGCGCTGCTGGGACCCTTTATCGATATCTTGCGCCCTTCGGATTTGCTTATCATCACGGCAGACCATGGCTGCGACCCCGATCCCGTGAATCCCACAACGGATCATTCCCGCGAGTACGTCCCCATACTCGCCTACAATCCAAGCTCGCCTAGCGGCACGAATCTCGGCACTCGCGCAACCCTCGCCGACATGGGCCAGACCATCGCCGAAAATTTCTACACGAGCATCCCCCACGGCACTAGCTTCCTCAATTCACTTGCTGGTTAATTTCGGTGTCTGCGTCGAAATCGAAGGGATGATTCTTTAGGGCGCAGCCTTGCGATGCGGGACGTTCCAGCACGAACGCACCAAACTTCGCAAGCCGGGCTAGTTACCCGTAGCCGTTTTGCTTGCGTAGTACCCCGTGCGCGTGCGGACGGAAAGTTTTCCATGTCCCTTTGGCGGAATCAGTTCAAGTCTTACGGAGCGGAACGTGCCATCCTTAGCCGTATTCGTGGGGTAGTACCCGATGGTGTACTGATTGCGAATATCTCTCGCAATCTCCGTGCAGACAGAATCCACGTCGGCTAGATTGTCCGGGAAGAAGGCCAGCCCGCCAGTGGCTTCCGTGAGTGTGCTCAAATCTTTTTTTGATTTTCGCACCATTTTCTTGTTGCTCTTGCGATCCTCATCGCTGAAGACGCCCACCGCGTAAATCACGGCGTTCGATTGCACCGCCGCTTTCACGGTATAGGCGAAATCCTTGCGGCTGGCGTCATCGTCGCCATCCGTGATCACCAGCAGAACACGTTTGTCCTTGTGCCCCTTCTTAAGATGGTCCAACGATCCGATAATCGCGTCGTATAGCGCCGTGCTGCCCCGCGTATCGATTTTCTCCAGCGCTTCGTGAAGTTCCTCGGGATTGCTGGTGAAGTCCTCGTCCAGGTCCAGATAATATTCGTCATTGAAATTCACCACGAAGACTTCGTCCGCGGTATTGCTGGTTCGCACGAACG
>Ga0302179_10002509_pt1 | contig 10702 bp, 13 predicted proteins | sample I_Palsa_E3_1_FD_198788 | JGI IMG/M metagenome (GOLD analysis project Ga0302179, IMG submission 198788) | Peat permafrost microbial communities from Stordalen Mire near Abisko, Sweden - I_Palsa_E3_1 | ecosystem: Environmental > Terrestrial > Soil > Palsa > Peat permafrost | place: Sweden...
CTCGCCAAAGGAGAATATCTTCACGATTTTGCGCGTATGAAATGATCCCGGACGGCGGATACTTACCGCCGCGTTCCGCCGGGACCTTCTGAAGGGAGTCCCTTTCGACAACTTCGCCTGAACCAATGGTCAAAATCGTGCTCCGATAAAAAAGAGGGTCTTCGGCAGACCCGGCAGGAGCAGGCAGAGTGGAATGGGAGGAACTCATGGCTAATTCATTGTCTCACCTATTAGTACGAGCGATCAATAGAAGGAGAGACTTTATTTGCTTGGTACAATTACTTTAGAATCTAAAAATATTGTAAGAATATGGTAGTCACTGGAGGCTAGGATAGTTCGCTCTTGATTTGATCATTCAATTAACGTGAAAGAAGTTGGTCAAAACGCGTTAAAGAAAATAGTTTGGAAACAGTCATTGGTCGCTCGCGGTTCTGATCATCTTCTTGCGACCAGTCGCATCACGCTGCGAGCACCGAGCTGAATAATATTCCGCAATCCGGTTGGATGCGCGGTAACTCGAGTCACGAATCGACCGACCGCATAACGATAGAGCGCGAAGTCGAGATTGTTTTTCGCACGGATCACGTTCTGTATTCGCTCGTCAAGAGTAGCGAGATTAGCTGCTTGCTCGCTTTGAGCTTGAGTGACATTCTCTCTGGGGACATGGTCCAGGTTCCACCCAAACGCCCGCCGGAACCATGCAATCGACATTTCCGGATATTCGCAGACATAGTACCAGGGCATTTCATCAACGAACTGGCAAACGTCATCAAATACTTTCGTCGCTTCCGGATCCCAACAGGAATTCGCAAGTTGCCGATAATGTGCGTTCCGGACATAGACATCGACGTTCGGATCGTCGCAGGAGACAAAATCCTTAAAGCTGACTGATTTAGCGAACGCGACTGCCCGAAACCGGTCCGTGCGCAATTCTTCGTCCGATAATTTCACAGTGAATCTGAAAAAATTATAAAGAGATACCAGGCGCGCCAGGGGATTTCGGAAATTGGTGACGCTCCGATGTCCCTCGTTTACCGCTTCGAAAATGTCGTGCCCATAGTGGCCGGCATAATAATCGTAGCCGCGAAAACTCGTGTACTTTCCCCTCAAGCGTTCATGCCCAACCTTGTCGTTTTCGATGATCGGACATCGTTTCTCTGCTCGAAAATGGCTTTCGAACACTTTGCGGAGCGAAACTCCTCCGGCCTTTGGATTGTGAAAAAAGAAGATCTTGTCGGTCATCTATCTGATCCGATCATTGGCGGGTAGAACCGTGCGTCGATTTTTTCTCGAGTGACGCGTACCAAGTTTGTCTTTGCGAAACACGGATCTCACATTGCGCTGCTTGCCAAATGTCATCGAATACGTGACGGTGAAAGGGTTCGGCGGTTACCGGTTCTCGTCATAAATCATTCGGAAGCAGAGTTGAGCCAGAGAGCAGCCATGTGTGAGAACCGCGCTTGACATCGATAATGACATTTTGCCTTGTCTTGGAATTGAATGACGAACGGGCTAAAACCGATACAACCCTTCAGCCTGACCCCTCCGTGAACACCGTGTCCTCCGTGCGATGTCTTCTCCTCCTGCGACACGCGGCAACATCGACGTCAAGATCACGCTCGTCTGATCGTCCAAAAACTGGCCAGCACGCTGCCCTTTGCGAGCACCTCTGCCAAGCTTTCGCCCAACACGCCGCCCAATCTGATCGGTAAGCGGTTGATTGTCAACTTCACCATCCAATATACTTTGCGGTGTACCCGTCCCAGCGAGCTATCGTTCCACGTGACGGCAAATCTACCGATGCGTATCCTTGATTGCTGACTAAGCCATTTGTTGCAGTGTCGTAGATCATGATGCAGGACGCGTTCAGGCTCGAGTAAGTCTCAAAGAAGTTCGTGGTTGTCTCGGAATTGATCAATTTCGAGTAGAGGCCCTGATTGACGTCTCCTTGGAAGATGCTTGTAACGTAAACTGCAAGGTATTTCGTAGGGTTCTTTAATCGTTGCGAGTTCTTGGCCCAATACCGTTGGGCTCGTTTTTGGGCTAGCTGAATCTCGTTCGGAGTCGGATAGTAAGTATCAAAAGCGTAGTTTCGGTTATCTACCTTTTCGGAGTTGGCGCACCCTGCCAAGAGCAAGCAGAGGCAGATCAAGAGTTTCTTCAATCGCGTGACAAATAATGTCTCCCGCTGGTTATGCATGGCGGATGATTCTTTCGAAACGGAAGCCTTCAACGCAAGCGCCAGTATGGCGATCCCGGCGCAGAGCTTCGATCTCCTGCAACATCACGAAGTGATCCGTCCCGAGGACCCCGACCGCATCTTTAGCGAAGGCGGAGCTCAAGAAGCGATGTTGGAGGCCCGAAAAGCCGGTAAGATCCGTTACATTGGTTTTACTGGACACAAAGATCCATTCATCGCACCCGAGAAGCAGCGACGAAAGGTCAATATGAGCTCTATAAAATCAGCCAACATTTCGATGGAACAGCACACAACCCGCAGTGGCCCGGCTGACATGTTTCTATGCCCAAAATTGGGGCTTACATCCGTAACAACGCAAGCCAGGCCATGAAGGATGAACGCTTTGCGCAAGCGCAATGACGCAGAGCAGATTGAAAGGCGAATCGCGCTCTTTGATAATAAATTTCTCGGATACAGATCGTCGAGGCCCTGAGGCTGGTACAAGCGAACCTCCCGACGATTGCGTTCTCCATTAACCCTCTTCCATCCTTGCAAACCGCTTCCATCGCCACCCGAGGACGACGACGAGGAGGATTGGGACAGACACTAAACAGATACCAAACCCTGGGCTTTGCTGGCTGAATCCGGGGCGGCGGATCGAATCGTTTCTCGATTGCTGCGGCACGTGCGTGGCGCGATCCTGCCGTGGGTGATGGCGGCCGTAGCGGTTGTTATCGGGCTTCCGCTGTTTTTCGAGGTTGGGCTTGTTCTAATGGCACCGATTATTTTTGTTATGGCCCGCCGCTCTGGGAAGCAGATTCTGAGCATTCAGCACTCGGACGAGGTCGAAGAACGATTCCCATTATGCAACTTGGGAGTAATCCATGCGTTGCAGATCGGCGATCAGCCCCGGCCCTGTTGGATTCCAGCCCAGATTCTTCCGCGTCTTTTCGCTTGAGGCCACAAGGTCGGCGCCAGCGAACATGGCCAGCCATCCAAAATGTGCCGCAGCCTTTTCCGGCGACAGAGAAACCACCGGAACCTTCAAGCCGCGGCCTATTGTTTCGGCAATATCCCGCATCGGCACGCCCTCTTCGGCGACCGCATGATACTTCGCGCCTGCTTCATGCTTCTCCAGCGCAAGCCGGTAAAGGCTGGCGACATCCGAAACGTGCGCTGCCGCCCAGCGGTTGCGTCCTTCCCCCACATACGCTGACACGCCTTTCTCGCGCGCCACGGCGATTAAATAAGTGACAAGCCCTTGCTTGATCGTGTCGTGAACCTGCGGAAGGCGCATGACCGAAGCGTTAACGCCCTTCAACGATAGAGCCGTCTGCTCCGAAACACGGGGGAACGGGAAATCCGGCGGCACCACATGGTCTTCGGTCCCAACCTCACCCGGCGCTGCCAATCCAGCCGTACCCGATGTGACGATGAGGGGCCGATCCGAACCGGCAAGCACGGAACCCAAGGCTTCGATGGCATGTTTGTCGATCTCGCAGTTCTCCTGGAATTTCGAAAAGTCGTGAATGAAGGCCAGGTGAACGACGGCATCCGAAGCGGCGGCGCCGCCTCTCAAGCTCGAAACATCTTCCAACACTCCACGCTGCACATCGACTCCGGTGGCGGCGAGGGCCTGAGCGCCAGCCTCGGAACGCGCCAAGCCGAGCACCTTGTGCCCCGCAGCAATGAACTCCTTAACAACGTGGGAACCCACAAATCCAGTGGCCCCGGTAACAAAAACACGCATAATTCTTACTCCTTTGTTGACGGTTAGGCATTGTGGCCCCCAATCTTGCCGACGCCTGACGAACTTGCTAAAGTGGAGCCACTCTCCGCTTTAGAGGATAAGCGGAGACAGTCTCCGTTTGCAAGGACTTTTTTGATGGCCGAGCGAAAAAAGCGGTCCGACGCGCAGCAAAACCGCGAGCGCATCCTGGTGGTGGCAAAAGAGGCGTTTGCCAAAGCGGGGGCGAATGCCAGCCTCGACGACATCGCGAAACAGGCCGGTGTTGGGCCGGGAACGCTCTACCGCCATTTTCCCTCGCGGGAGGACCTTTTGAAGGCGGTGTATCTGGCTGCGGCGGAAAAGCTGGCGACGGCAGCGACGGAATTTGCAGAAAACTTGCCTCCGATCGACGCGGTGCGAGCCTGGATGATGTTGTTCGTCGACTACATCGCCGATAAACAAATCATTGCGCCCGCGCTCAATGCGTTGGTCGACGATCCCCATAAGCTCTACGAAGCTTCTTACGGCCAAATTTGGGAAGCTGTTCGCAGTCTTGTCAAACGCGCCATTAAAAGCGGCGACATCCGGGAAGACCTTGATGCGATCGACCTGCTTCGGGCGCTTGTCGGCGTCGCTAGCGTAGGAGCCAGTTCGGACTGGCAGCAAAGCGCCCGCAAATTTGTAGACATCCTCATCTTGGGATCGCGGCCAATCACATAGCGTGTCGATACTGAGGCGGCCGCTGAGGGCATAAGGAGAGGTGTAAGTGGCAACCGCAGCTATCGCGCCTCGTGTGCCTGAAGGTGGCTCAACCCCAACTAACCAAACGAGATTTGTCAGAATGGTCCGATGTCGCAACACCACCAATGCCCCAACCCCCGTTAATAAACCATAACTTCCATAATTTCTAAGCAATGGCTAACCCTCCCGATTTCTCGTAATCGGCAGTTGTTGAGAGAATTCCGACCTAACTAACTAAATGCGCTTCCGAAGGCTACTGCGCCGTCCAGCCACCATCGATGACAATATCCGTCCCTGTGATGAAGCCTGCATCTATGGAGCACAAGTAGAGAGCCAGACGACCAATTTCCTCCACGCGTCCCCAGCGGCCGAGCGGGATTTTAGAAAGGAATTGGTGGTTGAGCTCCGGATTCTGTATCAGTGCCGCATTCATCTCCGTGGCGAAAGGGCCCGGGCTGATGGCGTTTACCGTAATGCTCTCGTCTGCAAGTTCCAGGGCCAGTGCGCGCGTTAATCCGAGCAACGCCGTCTTGCTTGCCGAATAGGCGGAGCGCCCGGGCAACGAAACCCGGCTCATCGTCGACGCCATATTGATAACGCGCCCGTAACCTCTGCCTTTCATGTGCGGTACAAACGAGCGGCACGTTAAGAAGACGCTCGTCAGGTTGGAATCGAGAACGCGATGCCACTCTTCCAGAGTAAATTCGATCAACTGCTTCCGAAGGTTGATGCCAGCGTTGTTGATCAGGATGTGGACGCCGTTGAAGGCTTCCATCACCTCGTGTTCGAGTTGGCGGATCTGCTCCTCTTTCGAGACGTCGGCCTGAAAGACCTGTGCGTTGCCGCCCACTTTCTCCACCGCTTCTTTCACTCCGTTTAACTGCTCAACGTCGCGTGAAGCGAGCGCAATGCTCGCGCCCGCAGCCCAGCGCCAAGGCCATTGCTTTTCCCAGTCCTTTACTAGCCCCTGTGATGACTGCCACCTTACCCTTTAGGCTATTTTCGCACATTCGTATTTTCCAATGCGCTCCAGGAAGATTTGACTTTTTTACGGATACCCACGTGTAAATATTTCCTCCGGTGGACCTTAACGGCGAGGAGAAAATCACTGACATTTGAATTTGTCGGCGCCGAGCAGCTTGGCGTCAAGCATTTCGCAGGGGTCAGAAGTTGCAGTTTCTTTGGGTAAACCGGCAAATACGAGATGCGGAACTTCCTTCGTTCGCACGCCTCTTCTTGCCGCAGCCTGGCGTTACGCCGGAGGAGATGCTAGCCGAAATCATCCGGCACAGCCGTTTCACGATCGAGGAGTTTCAGGCGCTCGCGACCGAGCAACCGATTGACGTGCCCGGGTTGCACCGCCGAATCCGCGGGATGATCGAGGATGTGGAGAGCTTCATTGCCAGACTCCCAAGCGACGCCGTCGGCGTCATCTTCATGGAGGGTGAAAGAGCGGTGCAGCCGGACGTGAACGCACTCGACAAGTATCAACGAAATCCCGGCGCTCCGAGCTGCTTCTGGCTGACGTCGCCCGAGATTTCACGGGCAATGCTCGAACGCAACGGGAACTGGTCAAAAGTATGGAGCTCGAAGAGCCAACTGGCGCATAATGGAGAAATATGAGCGTTCAAGTCTATGGGTGCAATCATGTGGCGATCGAGGTTGATAATCTGGCCAAGGCGCAAGCGTTTTACGAAGACGTTTTCGACCTTAAACTTAAGTCGCGTGGCGAAGGTAACGCGTTCTTCCAGCTCGGAAATCATCAGTTTCTCGCTATGACCGAGGTTGATCAGGTTCGCGACAAGGGCGGCTGGCATTTTGGCCTGATTGTCCGGGATGAGCGGCAACTCTCTAAGGTCAGAGATAAAGTCACCCAGAAATACGGTTTACAATTGATTTCCGGATTTCGATGCGCTTTCCGCGACCCGTTTGATAACCGGATTGATGTGGTCGACCTACACGACGAGTCTTTGATGTGGCTTTTGCCATACCAGGAAGTTCAAGACGCCGGCATTCGATTTGGCGAGTAAAAAAACGCGACAGGCGGGCGCACAAATCGGCGACAAACCACCTGGCCAATCCAATAATTCCTCATGGACTACGACAAAGACAAAGTCGACGGCATGGTGTTGGCGCTACTCTGGCTCACCACCTTCGGCGAAAAACGGGCTGGCCAGGTTGGCCTGCGGGCTTGGAAAGGTCACGATTGGGATGCCCTGAATCGGTTGCACGAGAAGGGATTTATCGGCGATCCTGTCGGGAAAGCAAAATCGGTGTTTGTGACTGAAGAAGGCGCAAACCGTTCGGAAGAACTGTTTCGTCAATTCTTCGGCAAATAGTACGAGTCACGGTTGAGTTTGCCGGTGCGGATGACGTGTTTTAACAAACAGCATGGTCCGCATCATTTCTTCCGCGGATATGGATGCGGCCGCGATCACCCACAACACAGGAGTCAGCAATGAGCACGAAAGCAGTACGCAGTAACGAAGCGGCGGCAAGCACGAGCGTCGCAAATCGAGATATGAAGCTTGAGGTGATGGTCATCCCCGTATCGGACGTCGACCGCGCAAAGGAATTCTACTCAAGGCTTGGGTGGCGGCTCGACGCCGACCGCTCTGCCGGTGACAACTTCCGTCTGGTCCAGTTTACGCCTCCTGGTTCCGGCAGCTCAATCCAATTCGGTGTAAACCTCACATCGGCCGCGCCCGGTTCGGCGCAAGCAATGCTCCTCGCCGTCTCCGACATCGATGCTGCGCGCCAGCAACTCGTCGCGCGAGACGTCGACGCAAGCGAGGTCTTTCACTGTGCTGAAGGAACCGCCTGCAGGTTTCAAGGCGTCGGCGTCCGCATCAGCGGCCCACAACCCGACCATCTCAGCTACAGCTCCTTCGTTTCCTTCACAGATCCGGACGGCAACGGCTGGTTGCTGCAGGAAGTCACGAAGCGGCTGGCCGGTCGCATCGACTCCACGACGACGACCTTTGCGTCTGCGAACGACCTGGCGAGCGCATTTCGGCGCGCCGCAGCCGCGCACGGCGAGCACGAAAAGCGCATCGGGCAGGCCGACCCGACCTGGCCAGATTGGTACGCCGAGTACATGGTGGGCGAGCAGTCTGGCGAAGAGCTGCCGCAATAAACGACGAGGACCGCCCGTTCAGGGCGGCATGCGCGTTATTTGCATGACCAAAAGAGCGCGGTAACAAAATCCGCAAAACTCGGCCAGCAAATGAGAATCGCTTGGTGGCGGTTTCCCTTGCCGGATAGCGCGTTTTTCTGCAACCTCCATCTATGACCACCGTCATATCATGCGTATGACGAACATCCTAACTGGTTGAGGGTCGGTTATCGAGGAGGAATCATGAAGCTCGCAGGCAAGAAGGCACTCATTACCGGAGGGAACAGCGGCATCGGCCTTGCCACTGCTCGCCTCTTCATCGCAGAAGGCGCTGAAGTCGCCATCACCGGCCGTGACCAGAAGACGCTGGATGAAGCGGTCGCCGAACTCGGATCGAAAGCGCACGGCTATCGCGCCGACGTTACGGTGGCGGAGGACCGCAAGAAGCTCTTCGCTGAACTCTCCAAAGACTTTGGCAAACTCGACATTGTCTTCGCCAATGCAGGCATCTCTGCCAGGACGCCGACTGGCACGACCGACGAAGCCACCTTCGAGAAGGTGGTCAACACCAACCTCAACGGTACTTTCTTTACTGTCAATTCAGCCGCTCCTCTGTTGAACGACAACGGCAGCATCATCTTCAACGGATCAGTGCACAATTATCTCGGTCAACCTGGCGGGGCTGCCTACGCTGCCACGAAAGGCGGACTCGTCTCGATGTCGCGGGCCATCGCCGCCGACCTTGCGCCGCGCAAGATTCGCGTAAACGTGGTGGCCCCGGGAGCGACGAAGACTCCCATTTGGAAGCGCGGTCCGCGCGCCAATGCCACTGCAGAAGAATCCCAAGAACTTTCCAACTTCTTTTCTTCCACGGTTCCACTTGCTCGTTGGGGCGAGCCAGAAGATCTGGCCAAGGCTGTGCTTTTCCTTGCCTCGGACGATTCGTCATACATCAATGCGGTCGAGTTGATGGTTGACGGCGGATTGACGGGTGCTCCCTTCGGAGCTCCCATTCTTCGCGGCTGACCCTGGAGAAAATCCAACACCCGAGGGCGAGGGGCAAAAGAATGAGAGTTAAACTCGTTCCGCCCCAATCCGTCACAGAGCCGCATCATGTGGCGTTCCTCCATGGAGCCGTAGCGTTGGAAGCCGCTCAAGTGTTCGGCGATAGCAAACCTGCAAGTGGCCTTGAATTCGGGCTCCACGCGTGGTTAATCGCTGTCTCGATGCGCGGATAGCCAAAGCAGCACCGGTGAAGTTTCCGCAAAGGGAACCGCTTCGTGTCAAGCGCTCGGATGCTGTCTGGTGCCTACGAGCGCTAGCAGGGCCGGTGCGGACCTTCGCGCGCACCTGGGCCAGCGAACTCTGGCTCCAAAGAAAGGAAAACCAGAATTGTCAGGTCGCGTCGCCGTTTTGATTAGGCGACCCGATTCAGCGCCAAACAAGCCCAGGAGCGACGGTCGTGAGGATCGCTTCCATCACGTGCACGTTATAGGCAACCCCTAATTGGTTCGGAACCGTAAGCAAGAGAGTATCTGCTTCAGCGATTGCCTCATCTTTCCGCAGTTGCTCGATAAGAACATCTGGTTCAGCAGCGTAGGTGCGACCGAAGACTGCCCGCCCTGAGTCAATGAAGCCGATCTGGTCTGTTTCCTGCCCAGCGCGCCCGAAATAAGCGCGATCGAGGTCGTTCATCAGAGCAAAGATGCTTCGGCTGACAGAGACTCGTGGAACCCGAGTGTGGCCGGCCTCGGCCCAGGCAGCCCGGAAAGCGCGAATTTGAGCAGCTTGCTGGACGTGCAGGGGCTCTCCGGATTCATCGAACTTGAGGGTCGAACTCTGCAAGTTCATGCCGTGCTTCGCAGCCCAGATTGCCGTGGCGTTTGAAGCCGAGCCCCACCAGATACGGTCTCTCAATCCCTCGGAGTAAGGTTCGAGTCGCAAAAGTCCTGGCGGGTTCGCGAACATCGGACGCGGATTGGGTTGAGCGAACCCTTTGCCGCGCAACAATTCCAGAAACTCCTCCGCATGGCGTCGACCCAGTCCCGCGTCGTCCTCACGATCCGCAAGACGATAGCCGAAGTGGCGCCATCCGCCGATCACTTGCTCGGGAGAACCGCGACTTATTCCCAACTGCAGGCGCGAACCAGCGATAAGATCCGCAGCACCAGCGTCCTCCGCCATGTAGTGCGGATTCTCGTACCGCATGTCGATGACCCCAGTCCCAATCTCAATCTTCCGCGTCCGAGCCCCGATGGCCGCGAGCAACGGGAACGGCGATGCCAATTGTCGAGCGAAGTGATGAACTCGGAAGTAGGCTCCATCCATCCCAAGGCGTTCGGCCTCGACGGCGAGGTCAATTGACTGCAAAAGTACGTCAGCCGCAGACTGCGTCTGTGAGTGAGGGGAAGGCGTCCAATGCCCAAACGACAAGAACCCGATCTTCTTCATACAAATGACATCCTTCTCTGCGGCACAGCTTAGTCCGCGGGCGGCGACGTAAATCCCGCGTCGGCAGTTATAAGCTTGTCATCGGACATAAGCTGGCTAAAGATTAGATAAATGTCTAATCTTTCGGCGAATGAAAGCAATGTCGATCTGCTGCGCTTTTTCAAAGCTCTCGCCGACGAGACTCGATTGAAGATGGCAGCTCTGCTGGCGTCCAAGCCGCGCTCTGGGGAGCAGCTTGCGGAGCTGCTGAGCATTAAGGCTGCGACGGTGTCGCACCACTTGTCGAAGCTCGCCGACGCGGAACTGGTGACCTCGACCTCGGAGGGTCACAAAAAGTTTTATGCACTACGTCTCGACGCGGTGCGCGCCACTGCGCAACAACTGCAGGCCAAAGACCCCGGACTCCTGGTGCCGGCAGGCGGCGATACCACCGAATTCTACCCCAACCGCGTTCTCTACGACGAGTACGACCGCAGGGTGCTTAAGG
>Ga0302179_10002510_pt1 | contig 10702 bp, 17 predicted proteins | sample I_Palsa_E3_1_FD_198788 | JGI IMG/M metagenome (GOLD analysis project Ga0302179, IMG submission 198788) | Peat permafrost microbial communities from Stordalen Mire near Abisko, Sweden - I_Palsa_E3_1 | ecosystem: Environmental > Terrestrial > Soil > Palsa > Peat permafrost | place: Sweden...
ACCATCCCAGTAACAACGAGTTGGTCCGCACCAATACCCTGACCAAGTCCGCCATTGTGCAGATTGATGCCACTCCCTTCCGCAACCACTTCGAATCCTTCTACGGCACCACGATCGGAAAATCCAAGCGTGCTCGTCAAACTACCACGGACGCCAAAACCGAGACCACTGAGCAAGCCAAGCCTTCCAGGAAAGTAGAGCGCAAGATTGCCTCTCGTCAAGCACAAAGCAAGATCGAGTCTGCAGTAGAATCTCAATTCGCCAACGGTCGTTTATATGCTGTTATCTCTAGCCGACCTGGACAGAGTGGACGGGCTGATGGATATATTCTTGAGGGTGAGGAGTTGGCATTCTACTTGAGAAAGATGACTGCAAGGAAGTAGATTAGGTAGCGCAAGTCTACGTATACGAGGTAACAGAGTTGCATATTCGAATCTCCCATTCTGTCACGGTACGTGACTAGTCAGGCGATACCGTAGCATGTAGCTCGCAGCTCTTGATCATCATCATCATCTCATCTATCTATTCATCATCATATCTTCTTTATCTGCCGGTATCCCTTACATTGGCGCCCCCAGACGCATCCTCAGAGGTTCTCGTAACCACAAGAGGCCGTCAACCAGGATTTCCGGCCTCACCATTACCTGAGGCGGAACTGACCAGTCGTCGTTGGACAAACCATCCTCCATCCTCCATCCTAAACCCATTCTCATCCCCCTCTGGCCGACCTGCCAGCTCCCGATAGCCGACCAGACGGTTTACCAGAGGTTCTTTGAACCACGAGGTACCACCAGCTATTTCCTACTCCACCATCGACTGGAGCCTGGACAGCGACCACGCGTTTACGCAACCTTTCTCATCAATCGTCATCCTCTTATCTCCTTCATCATACGGCCGCCGGTGTCATCCTGTTAGTACATCCATCTCCACCATCGACCGGAGTTTGGACAGCAACACGACATCGTTTCGCATCACATTCTACGGCCTTGTTGACAACGCTACCGGTCCTTCGGCGTCATCAACCGCCGTCTCAAACTCACATCCCGCCCACGCCATCTGCTTCATCTACGCCAACTCCGCCTCTTCCCGTATCACCTGTACCAACTCACTTCCTACCCCACCATCGACAGGAGTCTGGAAAGCCACGCAACCTTCCTCCCATTACCACGCAAACGCAACCACGCAAACGCAACCTTCCTCCCATCCTACGACCTTGTCATCCTCTTCATCAAACCTACCCTCAACGCCTCACATACGCGAGCAGTACCACGCACACACAGCTGTCGCCTTGCATTTGCGCATACACGTCTTACCATCTGCTCCACGCATCTCCTCCTTCATCCCACGATTACACGACAATGACAACCCTTTCGCAGGCCCGCAAACCCATCCAAATCTCTACCGTATTCGAAATTGGTATATTTGAGCTGGATGTCGACGACCCTCTTGATGACCTGGATTTCGTCAAAGTCAATAACCTTTCTGTTTACAGAGATGTCGATGTCTTTTGTCAACACGTCGAGAATGTTATTTCTGTCAGGTCCTGAAACAGTTCGCGACAATCTTCATTTTTGTCTCCGCAGTGCTGCAATCCGCTGGTGGACCATCGAGTTATCAGATATCGACAAGATGGCCATCCGAGGAGATAACTCGACCCAGCTTGTTCAATAGACTACCCGGCTCCAGAGTCGCTTCAGACCTGGCACGGCGCAAGCCGAAAACACTGAACTTTCCTTCAAAATCAGCGCTATCCTCGATGCTCTGGTTGATGGAATCTTGAAACGGAATCCCAGCAATCAGGCACCTGCGCAGGCTGTATTTGAGCCAGATCTCATTGTCGATGAGTGTCATCCTGCTGGAGACGTCTTTGCATCTGTCGACGCCTTTTGTCAACATGCTGAGGTTTGCGATGAGCTCGAACGTCTTCATGTCAACCATCTCCGCCACAACTTCAAGCGTCCTGTCATCTTCCAACGTTGCAAGCGCTTCAAACGTCGCAAGCAAGGCACATTGCAAAAGGAATGCTTCTATTTCGCTATCTATCCCTGTTCGCCGTTGGCTGTTGGTGTCGCGCATCTTCTTCATTTCGACCATCTCCGCTACAACTCCAAGCGTCGCAAGCGTCGCAAACGATGGAGAGCCACATCATTATCGCTGTCATCTTCAACTGTCGCCATCGCTATCAGAAGGAATGGCTCCATTTCGCTATCTATCCCTGCATTTTCTCGTACATCGCTGTCACTGTCATCTCATTGTCTCTATCACTGCCATCGTCGCTGGCTGTCGCCTGATCAACACCAGGATTTCATTGTCGCCATCGCTGTTGCTGATTATTCCCGCTGTTACTTTCGCTGTTGCTGTCATCATCGCTGCTTCGCATGAAGGAGACCTGAGGACAGGTCATTTTGTTCGTTTGGGGGAATGTCACGGTACGTGACTAGTCAGGTGATACCGTAGCATGTAGCTCGCAGCTCTTGATCATCATCATCATCTAATCTATCTATTCATCATCATATCTTCTTTATCTGCCGGCTTCCTTTACACATTCCGACTCTGTTAAAAGCTTCTGGCTACCAAGGCTTGCATCCAAGTTATAATGACTGACCATCATTCGATGTATTTGCATCATTAGCTCGACCCCTATACATGCTGCTATGTGATCCCTGTCCATTTCGTATCTCAATCCTAACGATGACCGGTAACAATATTTATCACCATGCTTTCTCTGGTTATAACTTAACAATGCCAGCCAAAGCTCCCATCAAACTCATACAAGCCATTCTCAGGATGTACATCAACAAAAGACGGTACAGTCCCAGCTTTGTAATATTGTAACAATCGATCCATATCCGCATCATTCAATCGTACCAACTGATCCAAACTATATTTCTGACATACTCCAATCATCCTATAAGATCAGCAACATCAACTGTGCCAATACCATTCCATTCGCTTTGGTCCCTCGGAGGTGCCTGGGGCAATAGATCTTAACTTCCTCCGTAACTTGCCAACATTCTTACACCCATTGCCTGCATTCGTCGGTAAACTCTCCGCAATCTTCAGTCGAATAATATTCGCCAACTTTGGCGCCGCGCCATTCGTACTGATCATAATCTGTAGAGGCCCATCCCTATGCTGACTTCCGAAATAAAAGTCACACTCCTTCGGTACATCCGCTACATTGACAGGGATCTTCTTCTGTTTACACAACTTCCATATCCGGGATGACGCCTCGGGGTCATCAATAGCCGTCAAACACATATCTATCCCCTCCAAATCCGTTTCATCGAATTCTTTGTCTTTGTATATCGTGATTTCACCCTTGTGCACTCGGTGGGCGACTTCCGGCAACAGCCCTGCTCGAGGACAAACAAGAGTGACGAGGGCATCGGCTTCGAGGACGTTGATTATTCGGCCGGCTGCAACATTACCGCCTCCGACGATGAGGACGTTTTTGTTACTGATTTGCCAGGCTAGCATCAACGAGCCGCCGCGGCGGATAGAAGGATATTCTTCTTTGGGCATGATGATGGCTCGGAGAGAGTGGCTGAGTCAATTTGATGGTGACACAGCTAAATAATCCCCACCACAACACTACTGTAAGGTTATTATTGGGCAGCACTGGGCGGCTGCTGGGCCCACGCACGCACGCACGCACGACTCAACGCACGGTGAATTCTGTGTCTGTTTTCGGCCAGTTTCCAGTAACATCCGAAAAGGCGCGGCAAGTGGGAGACTGCTGCTGTACTCAGTGTCACCAGTATAGTAAGTACGACTAGTCCTGCGGTTGTCGGTCGCCGACATTATACTCAAACTCGGACCCTTTTTCCGGCCGTAGCCCGACTCCACACCAACCTTGTCTTATCCTCGTCCCCTGCAATCAACAGAAAATAGCTCCAGCCTGGTCGCCGTCTTCGCTTGATCCGCGACTTTATATTGCAAGCACGCAACGACAAAGAAGGTTCTGTGGGAACATAAAGTATTTTCAGCTTCCAACCCACGGCCAATATAGGTTCAAATCGTACGCACCCACCACCGATCAGGCTAGTATTCTCTTTTCGTCGTCTCCCGTAAGAGATTATCTACCTGCGCCCCCTGCCCCCTTGCTTCTTCCCGCACCGTTTGGATTGCGGTCCATGATCAGCCGCCCACATTGACCTGGTCACAGCTCACTTGTCAACCCGCTTTTCTCCCGAAATATTGACCGGGCACACTTCCCTTCGAACACGTTATCCCGCCCGCATACGGAAGTCAACCTTAGCGCGAGCTCCCTCTAGCTTTGTTACACAATCCGCAACATGGTGGGTACTCCCGACACGGCACCCCTTTATTTTGTCGTTGCTCGCTTTCGCTTTTGCTAACACACAATTCAGGCACAAACGGATCAAATCATGAAAAATGGCGATGGCAGCAATGATGACATGGATCTTGAGACCCGCAAGTAACTGCCCGTTCCTCGCCAGGCTGATTATAGGAAAATCGGACAAATGTTCCTTATCGGGTTTCAAGGGCCCACACTCTCTCCTGAAATACGACACTTAATTGAACATTACTACATTGGAAACATAATATTTGCACGGCGTAACATCGTGGGTACTGGCCGGATAATACATTCAGGGGGCTTATTGCGCAGATTCCGTACAAACCGCTACCTTAATCCACGATTTACAGCAAACTGCGCGTGCCGCGGGGCATGACAGACCCCTTCTCATTGCTCTCGATCAGGAGCATGGAATGGTATATAACTTGCAGCGTATGGCTTATCCCAGGTTTCGCGTTATGGTGATGGAGAACGGGCGACTCAGTTTCCAGGAGCCATGGCTATTGCCGCTGCACGTTCGCCAAGCTTGGTGTTCGATGTAGCAAAAGCAACGGCGCAGGAAATGCGAGCTGTGGGCTTTAATTGGAATCTCGCCCCTGTTTTGGACGTCAACTCAGACCCCCGAAATCCTGTCATAGGAGTACGGTCTTTTGGTGATGACCCCAGAGACGTAGGAAGGTTTGGTGTGACAACGGCTGAGGGTTTAAACGCCGGCGGCGTAGCAGGTCCGCCCTAACATAATGTCACTGACATATAGTCGCTTGTAAACATTTCCCTGGACACGGAGCGACGGATACGGATTCTCATTTGGGTGTACCCGTCATTCGAAAAACAAGACAACAGCTGGACGCTACGGAATTGGTTCCATTTCGTCGTGCCTTTGCTGCAAATGTTGATTCTGTCATTATTGCTCACATCGCCTTGCCAGATATCACCGGCGAAGAATTACCTTCCTGTTTGAGCCCTCGAATAGCTCGGGATATGCTCCGCAATGAACTCGGGTTTGAGGGTGTGGCCGTCTCGGACTGCTTAGAAATGCAAGCTACTTTGAAGACCGTCGGGATGGAACGTTCGGTCCCTATGGCCGCAAAGGCTGGCTGTGATGTCATGATGATATGCCACACATATGAGAGACAGAAGGAGGGTATCGAGTCATTACTCGAAGCAGTCAAATCTGGATCGATCTCTCTTGAACAAGTTTCCAAATCAGCGGAAAGAGTCGCGAAGATGAAGGACCGATATCTCTCCTGGGAAACAGCACTACGCACTCCTGATAATGATTTGGCACCGGCATTGGTTCAACAACATGCTGACCTTTCCCGAATATCATACGAAGCGTCCTTGACCGTCGTTCGAGACGACAAGAACTTGCTGCCTCTCAACAATGTCATCCAGGACTCTGATATCATCCTTCTCCTCACACCTGTTGTGAAGCCTTTGAATCGGAGTATCGATCAGAGCTATCCTGTAGATCCATTCGAGACTCTCGGCAAAGCCATTGCGGTACGGCATCCACGAGTTCGTCATGCTCCGTACACTGCGCATGGATTAACCCCGACACATGAGACTTTAATACGCCAAGCCAACGCCATTATCATTGCAACCTCTAACGGAAATCGGCTGCCCTACCAAATTGCCATGGCTCGACATGTCGCTAGCGTCAGCGGGATCAAGCCACTCGTGGCTATTGCGGTTTGCAACCCTTATGACTTGGCATCTGACCGCGCGGGTATCTCCTACCGTTTGTTTTACTAAATATCAGTTGGCACCTACATTTGCACCTACGAATACACCGCGAAAGCTTTGGAAACGGCGGTGGCAGTAATGTTCGGCGAAATACAAGCGCATGGGATACTTCCTGTTGCAGTTCCAGGTTCAATGATAGAACGCGACCAGCGACGATGGAGAGTGGAAGATTGGAATGCGAGACGTGATTTATATCCAACTGTCGATTTATGGCAAGAATGTCTGGGGGATAGCTGGCCTATGGATGCACATACCTTGAGTGTGATGCTCGACCGCCCGCAACCATGGGCAAAGCATTTTGTTGTCCGCGATGGTAAAACCAACACACTCCTCGGATTTGCTGCAACGTACGCCATTCAAGCAGGCGCCCCCGAGGATCGTTATGTGATCGGCAGTTTGGCATGTTTAATAGTCCTCCCGTCAAGACGAAATTTGGGCATCGGATTGTCTCTACATGATCACGTTATGAAGTTCTTGAAGACTGGGGTAGATCCAACATTACGACAAGCTCAACTTGGATCGATATTTCCGCGATTCTTTCCTGGACTCCCAACGAATATTCCTCGACGTCAACAGGCTTGGTTCCGTCATCGTGGGTGGAAGCTTCCACCTGCAGGTCAAGGAACTTGTTCTGACGTCTACGCGGACTTGACATCATTTAAGATACCTACAGAGGTAATGCGACCTCACCAAGAGGCAGGGGTATCGTTCCGCCCATGTACGACAGATGAGTTCGACAAAATAATGGATTTCGAGACAGCGAATTTCACGAAATACCCGGGATGGATCGAGGCTCATCAGGCCCTGAAAGATACTGATCATGTCGGGGACTTGATGGTTGCGGTGGACAAAGATGGAAGTTATCTTGCTAGCGCAATCGCGTATAGTCCCATGGAGAATAATCCGATCGCACGATTACTCCCTTGGCCTAGGCTAATCGGTACATTTCTTTCGTACTTTTCTAATCAAAAGGGGACAAAGTCGGGGGAGTTACATGTATCGGTGTCAGCCAGGATATTTCCATGCCCGGGTTGGGATTAGGTTTACTGTGTGCCGCTATTGAACAGTTGAAGCTCCGCGGGGTTACTTCTTGTTTCGTGGATTGGGTATGCTCCCATTGTGTTACATCCTGATGGCTTTAGATATCGCATAAAGATTGGTACGAGAAGGCTGGGTTCAAGATATTCCGGGAGTACCAGGAGAGTTGGCAGACCGTTTAACAAATGTGTGGTGGGGAAAATGCTAGATGCTGCGGCATGCCGTAAATCATAGACCGCGAAAGTACGTATGTATGTGTATCAACAATCAATTCATCCTCTGGGTATTCCGCTATGCACCAAATATAATATCATGAAGTAAACACTGGCAATGCCACTCGATCCCATTCTTCTCCCCATGAAGTCAAGCGCATATCTCTCACGTTTGCTCTTAGTTTTTCCAATCGTCTTTCGTCAGGCAATATGTCCTTCAATTACTTGGTGAAACATTCGGGGAGTACCGTTAATAACCGAGATAATTCGGCGGAATTTTCCCACAAGTGACCATTGATCCCTTCCTTGACAACCTCGCCCACACTGCTGTTAGACAAGTTACCCTGCATCGACTTACGCGTCGAAATTCGCTGCACATACTGGAATACCACATCCGTAGAGATCAATAATCTTCATCGGAAAGTCCATCCCGGAACTACTTTTGTGCAAACTTATTCCCAAATCGGCGCAAGCTAGGAGTTTCGGATAGTCCTCCGGCTTCAGCCAAAGCATCCGGATGGTACATTTGCCCTCTTTGTCGTGCGCCATCGTTGACTGGGCAATTATCTGACGATATCCCTCCTGCATGGGTCCGCGGCCCGTGATTAATAAGAGTATATGAGGTAACGCGGGATCGAGGCTGTCTGAATAACTCGACAAGGCAGATAGGAGAGGTTCAAGTGGTTCGTCGGCGGTGTAACTAGTGCTGGTAACTAGGATCTTGGTAGTACTTCTGTCCACGCTACGCGTTTCGTCCAATGTCTGGAGAAACAGATCTTGTTGTTCTTGGTTAAGGGGGGAATATCTCTTCGGAGGTCTATCCATAAGGACTGACACATTTTTCAAGCCGTAATCCTGAGTTAGGTGATGAGACATCGTTTCAGTCACACAGAAATGCGCATATGCAAATCTGGAAAAGAACTTCTCGTAAAGGTGATGGAGATGGACAAGTGGGTGCGTTGGCGAAAGACGAAGGGCTAGGAGAGTATATCCGAGATTGTGCCAATCAATAACAAGTCGAGCTCCACGAAGAGAGCAGACAAGTTTTGCAATGACAATGGTAGGGATTGAGGGAGGATTCTGCTGTTATTCAAACATCAAGTAAGCGTACCTGGACAAGAATGTAGGAGGGCCTGGGCACAGAGAACAAAGTTCGCAGAAGCGAAAATACTTGAAAAATAACTTTCAAAGGCCCAAACAGCACGAATAACGCCTTCCCACCACGTGTCATGAACCTGGGCGTTGAGGGTAAGTAGCGCAGGTGGATCTTGTCTTTCAAATCCGTGACATCGGCGAACAATTCGGCACCTGTTGTGTGAGCTATGAGGGACAGGAACTGACCCCTGAATCCAATCAAATCGACCTGCCAGCCGGCTTTTGCAAAAGAAACGGCATGGTTTTGCATCCGTGGACTTCGCCCGACATCGCCCAGGACCAAGATAGCGACGCGTCCAGGCTTCGAAGTTGCTTTGGAAACGGAAGCGTCCTGCAATTCTCTAATGACGAGGTAAAGACCGTATGAGAAGATTGAAACAACAAAGAACGCTGCAAAGCTGTAAATTGTTAAGTAAGTCAACGACGCACTGGCCGGAAACGTTACGATCCTTTCCATGGCGCCAGGCGGTAAGGTGGCAGTCTTTCCTCGGACCTTACTGGTCGATCCCTCGGGTCGAGGAGATCTCCTAGTTTCACAAGTTGTGGAAAGTAGGGTTTTCTCAGGGTTTTCCCAGTGCGAGTGTGACTGCTTTCTGAATGACCAGAGAAGCAGTAATATAATCGACGGTCAGCACTCAGCAACGGGCAACAAGCAGCAAGGATGGTATACTCAATCCCCGTTCGCAGTTTAACCGCTAGCCATTCATCAAGAACGTGAAGAGCAAGGCGTACTTCTCCCGCTACCAGACAAAATACCGTCGCCGAAGGTGCGCTCCACCCTCTACTGCCTCTCCATTGCTGGAGAAAGGCACGCATCCACAGAACATAAACTGATCTGTGTGTGTAATGTAGGGAAGGCAAAACAGACTACTACGCACGAAAGAGGCTCATCACTCAAGCTAAGAACCGATATGCCACGCCCAAGTACCGTCTTGTCGTCCGATTCACCAACACCACCGTGGTACGTAGCCTCCTGTGAAGCCTGAAGGGTCTAATTGCAAGATCTGCCAAATCGTCCACTCCAAGCTCCAGGGCGATATTGTCTTTGCCTCCGCCTACTCCTCGGAATTGCCCAAGTACGGGATCCAGCACGGTCTCAAGAACTGGGCTGCCGCATATGCCACCGGTCTCCTGGTTGCGCGTCGTGCGTTGGCAAAGATTGGACTGGCAGACAAGTACGAGGGTGTCACTGAGCCCGATGGTAGCCACTCGCTCACAGAGGAAGTCGACGGTGCTGGACGACCATTCAAGGTCTTCCTTGACGTTGGATTGAGAAAGACTTCTACCGGAAGCCGAGTCTTCGGTGCTCTCAAGGGAGCCAGCGATGGTGGTCTCTACATTCCCCACTCTGAGAACCGATTCCCCGGATACGACCAGGATAGCAAGTCCCTCGATGCCGATACCTTGAGAAAGTACATCTACGGCGGCCACGTTGGAGAGGTATCCCTCCCTCCAACCCATCGGCGATCGCTGATTGTAGTACATGGACGCTCTTGAGGAAGATGACGAGGAGAAATATAAACGTCAATTCGCCAAGTACCTCGAAGATGACGTTACTGCAGACACACTGGAGGACATGTACAAGGAGGCCCACGAGAAGATCCGCGCAGACCCATCTTTCACACCCACAGAGAAGAAAGCAAGTTACGCGGAAACCAAGAAATTCAAGTCCCAGAAATTGACTCATGCGGAGAGGAAGGCTCGTGTCCAGGAGAAGTTGAAGAAGATTCAAGAGGAGAGGGCGGCTGCGTAGGTTGCTCCGCTGCTCGTATCCTGACATATAAAATCATATTGTTGGATAGCGTTAATGTAACGAGTATTCATCTCAATTCTCTTCTTGTGTCGAATCATACATGCTGCGCGCAGCACTCGAGCGCGTTGGCATCCGTCCCATCCATCGAGTTACTTATTCTAGTGCATCGTGTGCCCTGTTACGAACTGAGGGAACCACGGGCTATGCAGGCAGAATAGAAGCTCGTTATGGTGCAGTGGCAGTGTTTGAACTTTGAAGAGATACAAAGGGGGGTTCCCGTTACAGCGTCTACATGCATGCTCCGGCATCCTCTAGCGCCCAGCTCCAGCTAGCGCTAACAGCTCGTGGCCCCAGGTCCTCTCCAGCTCGCAGATAGATGTCTATAATCATCAAAGACTTCGTTTCCAATAGCCTGCGGGCACACTGTGGGGAATTCGTTGTCTGTCTGACGACCTCACTTTAGGCCAAGTTCTTTAA
>Ga0302179_10002513_pt1 | contig 10694 bp, 7 predicted proteins | sample I_Palsa_E3_1_FD_198788 | JGI IMG/M metagenome (GOLD analysis project Ga0302179, IMG submission 198788) | Peat permafrost microbial communities from Stordalen Mire near Abisko, Sweden - I_Palsa_E3_1 | ecosystem: Environmental > Terrestrial > Soil > Palsa > Peat permafrost | place: Sweden: Abisko...
TCACAGGATCGATCGCTGCCGCTGCCGGATAATCGAGGACTACCGCTAGGCTGCCGGAGCCTGGTTCGAGTATGGTTTGATAGGCGCGCGCGGCATCTTCAAGCGGGAAACGGTGAGTGATTAGCGGCGTAAGGTGCACACGGCCTGCCGCCACTAGTCGCAGGAACTCCTCCATATTACGGTTTTCAGTCCAGCGCACATAGGAAAACGGGTAATCGTGTCCTTCCTTTTCGTATTTGGGATCGTAACTGCCCGGCCCATACGCGCGCGACATAAAAAACCGAATCTCTTTCAGGTACATCTCGTTCCAAGGGAAGACGAGATCGACGGCGCCCACGTCTACGATCCGGCCCCGGTCCCTGCAGAGAGCCACGGCCAGCTGACAGGGTATCGATGTTTTAGCCGCTGCCGCCACAATGACACAGTCAACGCCATGGCCGCCAGTAAAGGAGGCAACAACGTGCTCCGCGGCGGTGTCTGCCGGAATGCTATGATCGGCGCCCAGTCGCTTGGCCATATCCACACGCTCGGGCTTCAGATCGAGGCCAATCACCGATCCGCCCTGTAGTCTCGCAAGCTGGGCAACTAGCTGGCCTACCAGCCCCAGTCCAAGCACCGCAACCGAATCGCCTAAGCTGAGGTTGGCGGCGCGCACGGCGTTGAGCGCGATGCTGCCTAGGGTAGCGAAACAGGCATGTTCGAATGGCACCGCTGGCGGTACCTGAACGGCCAAGTTTCGACCCACCAAGATGGTCTCGCCGTGTCCGGTCCCTTCCCCACCGTAGGCTACGCGGTCGCCGACCCCGAGATCGCCGACAGTCGGGTGCGTTTCCACTACGACTCCCGCGCCGGAGTAGCCAAGGACCGCGTATTCGCTGAATTTGGCGCGGATCTCGGCGAAGGTGCGCGAGGGGGAGTTCACCTTCAGCACTTCCCAGATCTTCTGAAGCTGGGACGGATTGTCGGCCACCGCCTTAAGCAGTCCCTCCCGGTGAATGCTAGCGGTTTCCGTACCGCTTGAGATCAGAGAGCAAAGCGGCCGGACCAGGACGTGATGCGGTGTCACCATTGGGTCGGGCACCTCGTCGACAATGATGTCTTTGAGACCCTTTCGAATGACCTGTTTCATCGAATTCGACGATTCCCTGAAATGATGAAGCGGAAAGGCATCAACACCCTGACGGCTCGGCCGAACCGATTGCGCCCCCCCGGTACGGCTGATCCTTACGGAGGATGTAAGCCGCTGCGGCCACGAACAGCTCCCGAACAACCGGTATTTTGTCTACCACCGGCAATCCTTTCACCGGATACTACCTTAGGAATTCTATCCGCAGAGCGTTATTTCGGACGAGGCTCTCAAACTTGCTTAGCGTCATTCGATTGAGGCCGCCCTCGACATCTTGGTAGCGGCGTGCACCATCGCTACGGAAGAACGAATCAGCCTCATTTCCTCGCGCGCTCCTTGGCCATGGCCAAGGTCTGCCAACCTAACCCGCAACTATAATCCAAGACTGTCCGGTTCCTGATCAATTGTGGGAAGTCCGGCACTGTCTGCAAGAGAAAAGAGAGCGCATTGCTAAGGTCGGTGCCCAGCGTACTCCCGACGTAGTTGTGGCTCCCCGGTTTTCGGGAGAGGCTTAGGAGTATCCGCGTTCCGAGCATTGCTAAGACCCAAGATGCTATCACAAGATCGGCAGCCACGCGCCCTGGGCGACGAGGCCTCCCAGCAGGATCGCGCTCGACGGATTGCCCAAGCGAATTTCAGTCTTGATTACGCCCGCGAGCCGTTCGAGCGGTGGTACCTAGATTTGCTTGCAAGGGTCGCCAACAGGCTGCTGTGGTGCGGCGAACCCAGCTGATCGTCCCGAAGATTTGAATAGCCGTAAAGCTGCGAGCGTGACTTGTCCGATTCCCCTGGAAATAAAAGGTTGGCGTTCAAGTCTTGCTTGGCTGCCGGTCGGTCACCGCAACAACGGCTCGCGGTGAAATTGATTTCGGGGTTGGCGATTCGCCATCAATGAAAACGCGGTGCCAGGTCTCCAGATTCAGCAGACGCCAAATTCGATCGCCATTATCTCTGCGACCCGCACGATGTTCGGCGAATAACCTTCGAACCGCTTCGCGCTCGATCAAACCTCGCTCGAGCGTGAGGGGCCCCAATAGCATCTTCTCTAGATGGTCGAGTTGCGGTCCCCCCAACCAATAAGTCCAGGGCGTGGGGAACCCCATTTTCTGTCGGTACACGATTGAATGGGGAAGCAGATCTTCTACCGCTAATTTCAAGACATGTTTTCCGGCAAGCCCCTGGATCGAATACTGCGCCGGAATCCGGGCTGTGAACTCCACCAGGACATGATCGAGGAAAGGAACCCGGCTCTCAATGGACGCGGCCATGCTCATCTGATCCTGCTTCATGAGCAACTCCACCATGTAAGTGTGAATGTCGGTGTACAAAAGCCGGTGGAGAGGATCGCCCGAGGACTTGTCCCAATAGGCCATGGAGCCGGCATACGCGCTGCCGCCCAGTTCGCGTGCGCTGGGAGTGAGCAAATCGCCTTGTTCCGCCGCAGAGAACGCAGAATAGAAGTTATCGAAATAGAACGATGGCCAGGATGCACCATCCCTTCCCAGAAACGTGTGTTCGAGCTTGCGCCGCAAACCGGAAGGCAGCACCCCACTCCCGATCCCATGCCGTATCCACTGGCAGACGAAAGCGGGCGTGAGCGAACGGTATACTCGGTCCATGCGAGAATTGGCTAGAGTCCAGGCGTAGCGCATATATCCGCCCAAAGTCTCATCGCTGCCTTCCCCAGTGAGGACGACTTTGACCCGCTCTCGCGCTAACTTGGCCACAAAATACAGCGACACACTGGAAGGCCAGACGATGGGCTCGTCCTCATGCCAAATCAAAGCGGGCAGAGCCGCGAAGAATTCCTGCCGGTTTAGCCGCACTTCATGGTGTCGGGAGCCAATGTGTTGGGCCACCTGACGCGCATAAGGCAGCTCACTGAAAGCTTCTTCCCCGTAGCCCACAGAAAAGGTCTCAATCGGTTCCCGCCTGATTTTGGTGGTCAACACAGCGACTGCACTGGAATCTAGCCCTCCGCTGAGAAACACACCCAAAGGCACATCGCTCATCAGGTGGTTCGAAACACACGCTTCGAGCAACTCGCGATAAGTCTTGACGTAATATTCCCGGGGACGAACCTCATCGTCTACGGGCACCGTGAGGTCCCAATAACATTCGACGTTCAGTTCCCCCCCGACATCAACTTCCAACGTGTGCCCCGGAAGAAGCTTATTGATGCCAGCGAACATGGTCTGGGAGCCCGCCAGATACCCAAAGGCTAGATATTCCGCCAGGACGCCGGTATTCAACTCGGCTCGAATGCCGGGGTAGGACAGGATGGTTTTGATTTCAGATCCGAACAGAAGTTTTTCCCCGTCGTAATGATAATAGAAAGGTTTAATCCCCAGACGATCTCGTGCCGCGAAGAGGGTCTTGCGGCGGCGATCCCATATCGCAAAGGCGAACATCCCGCGCAAATATTTCACGCAGTCGCGGCCGTACTGTTCATACAAGTGGACAATCGTTTCCGTGTCGCTTCGCGTGCGATAGCGGTGACCGAGGGATTCCAGCTGGGCGCGCAATTCCATATGGTTATAGATTTCGCCGTTGAAGACGACCCAAAGGCTCTCGTCCTCGTTCGCGATCGGCTGATGGCCGGTCTTTACATCGATGATGCTGAGCCGCCGCATGGCAAGACCAACATTCCCCTCTACGAAAAACCCTTCGTCATCGGGGCCGCGATGTACGATCTGGCGATTCATGGTCGCGAGAATATTCCGATCTACATTGTGACTCGCGCCGGGATAGAAAATGCCGCAGATTCCGCACATAGTTACCGACCCGCCTCGTCGCTTTGCTGGGGAACTGTCTCTCCAGATTCAAAGGATTTGCTCATCCCCTCTTGCGAAACGAGGATATCGTCTTCTGAACAAACGACCTGCGTATTGCCGTGGGAATAGATGAGTTCACAGCGGAGCACGCGCTTGGGAGAAGAAACGATCCTGTTCCCGCGAAACTCCAAATGTGTGCCATTACAGAAAACTAGAAGATTCAACTTTCCATCGATGCTGGAGCAGTACATAAATTCGGCATCGCTCTTCCATTCATGAAACGTCCAGCTTTTGTCTTGGGCAAATATAAAGCAATGCTCTTCTCGATTGTCTATAAAGCGATAAACGCTCATCCGTGAAGAAGATGAAACCTGCACTAACTTAGCCTGCGCATCTACGTCATCGGGCGACATGCCGATGGGTGCAAGCAAGGTGGCGAACTCGGCCGGAAGCGTTGTTACGGTCGTGAATCGAACTTCGGTTGCCTGTTCTTTCACTCCATATGCCGCGGACCATGGAGCCAGCTCCACGGTCTTGGACCAGCCTTGTCCCGCTGTGGAAAATAAGGCAATCCCGCCCCTTTTCCCGGGGGAGAAGAATCGGTCTTCGGCTGGCCTCGAGGAAAACAGCTCAGGATTGAGATGCCAACGTAGATCGAGTTGATGCTTGCCGGTTCCAAGCATTAAATCCCGGACCAGCCAGAATTTCGGCTTTCGAAAAAACACCCATCTTCGATGAATGGCCGGATTCTCGAGCCGGGAATAGCCGTCATGACTTCCGACAAACAAATCAAAATTTTGCCCGCTGATCCAGCCTTCTGCCTTGGTTTTTGTGAAACACTTCCACGCGAAAGGCCCTTTGGGGTCTGACTGATTCCGTCCATCCAATTGGAGGGTATTGTGAGAGGCCGTACCGCGAAACTGGTCGCGTTCCGTTCCAGCGCTCACATATTCGTACGTGCCCGGATCTCCAAGCAACTCACGGTCCTCGGCATGCAGAGTCAGGCTCAAAGCATCGGCATGTCCGTGTCCGGCCGCGAGCGCGCCTTGCGGGCCCGAATCGATGACTACTTGCAGCTTTCCTTCGCTAGTGCTCATCACGTACAAACCAGTCTCAGGCAAAGCGATCGAACTCATATCTGGCTGTCTTGTTTCGACGCGATCGAAATCCACCACGCCCTGTTCCCCTAAAAGCCAGAGTGTTTCTTCGCGCAGCCCGCCAGCTAGCAATTTGAAATCGCCGCGGCCAAACAAAACTGCGCCCGTGGCCAGAGGATCGGAAAGATGCTCCGCGCGATTCCGCCGCGGATCAAACACGCGACCGCCATCATCGTCACCCCAACGCGGCGGAGCGCCCGCCCGGCACAGCACCGCCAGCGCGTCCAACATTTGCTCAAGCCTGCGATTGTATTCCGGAGGAAACGGCATGCCGTTCAGCGAGGCCAGCACGCCGGCGTGCAAAAGGAAGTCCAGAGCGTAAACGTGGTAATAAGTGGACTGTTCGAAATAAAATCCATCCGGCCTTACCTGCCGCTCTGATTCCCGCAGTACGATCTCCCATCCCTGCCGCTTCCAACGCGAAGAGGAGCGCAATTCGGGGCAAAGCGTTCCGATGAAAAACAGCGCTACCGCTTCGCCAAGCAGGTGGGTATTGGGTGAGAAATACGTGGAAAGGTAAAGTTCAATATGGCGTCCACTGAGCGCCATCGCACGCAGCCATTGTTCCCGGAACTCTGGTGTCATGGCTGGAGTTCCCTCCAGCAGGAAGTACACCCATAGCCAGGAAAGGCTGCGAAAGGCGACCTCCAGGCTGCTCGCCCAATTGATTCCCCGGGGATAAGGATTCTCTCTGTGCCAGTGCTGCCACTGAGCAGTCAATTCGGACGAAAACCGATAATCGTCGGTGAGCCGATAGGCCTTGGCTAACGTTACCAGATGCTGATGACGGTTCAGCTCCCACGTGACCTTAGCATCCCCCACCGAATCGAAATCCAAATACCGGATCTTGAACGACAGATCGCGGGATGCCCGTTTTCCGTGCACGCGGTCCGAATGCCAGTCGATTTCCTGGCCGTAATCAAGATCTTCGTAGCCCAGGAGGTCGAAACGATGCTGGCAAATCCTCTCGGCGCGTTTGCCAATTGTCTCAATCTGCTGCGGCATTCGCTCGCGTAACACATTCATGCACCGCGGAATCTCTTCACTACGGAAAAAGAATCTTCGAGGCCTAGACTTTGCCGGACGTAGCTCGCCTCGGGACGGATCGAGACCCAGCCCGAATAAAATCGCATCTGCGCGCTTCTGAAGTTCCTGACGGATCCGATCCGTGAGTTCTGCCCGTTCCATTGATGCGATTAGGACTGCCATCGATGACCGATGGTTTTTTATTGGCTTTTTATCCGGCATACAGCATCCTGGACTTTACCGTCGGCGGCCGTCCCCGGCGAGGCAATCCGCCGTCTGACCCGCGCCAGCCGCAACTCCTCAGTCACAGGCTTGGTCTGGATAGGCCAGCCACAGATGAGACGAGGATAGTTACCAATCTGTAGAATCTTTACCATGGAGATCAAAAGAGTACTTTCTGAGCTTGGAAGCGCATCGACCAACCACTTACGTTTATACTATAAGCAAGCCTCGCGTTGTGGACAAGCAATGGCGAGTTTCGTGTGTTTTTCACGTCACAGGTTGTTAGTTGCGAAGTTGCTGAAAATAAACAATTAACCACTAAGGGATACAATAGGGCACTCAGTGAGAACGACATTGGGAGACCAGTCTTTTAGATTAGCAGGCCAAAAATCATTTTGAGGAGCTTCGAGCACACGCATGAGTCAGTCTATTAGCGTATTCGGTTTGGGATACGTTGGTACGGTAACGGCCGCCTGTCTGGCAAATCGAGGCAACAATGTCATCGGTGTCGATTTGAACCGGACCAAGGTCGAGGCCATGAATTCGGGAAATAGCCCAATCTCGGAACCGCGAGTGAGCGAAATTATCGCCGAGTCTCATAAGGCCGGCCAGCTACGTGCTACCAGTTCGGCGGAAAATGCGGTTCTGAGCAGTGAAATTTCCTTACTTTGTGTCGGCACGCCCAGCCTACGCAATGGAAAACTTGATCTCGGACACATCGAACCGGTTTGCCGAGAAATCGGCGAAATCCTAAAGAAAAAGAATTCGTTTCATCTGGTGGTGCTGCGCAGCACGGTGCTGCCTGGCACAGCGGAAACCATCGTGGTGCCAACTCTTGAAAAAGCTAGCAGTAAACGAATGGGCGCGGACTTTGGGGTTTGCGTCAATCCGGAGTTCATGCGCGAAGGAACGGCAGTTGCGGATTTTCTGGAGCCGGCCATGACCATCATCGGCGCAGCCGACAAAGCCCACAGCACCCTGGCCCGCGAACTTTATGCCTGGGCGCCCGGTCGCATGTTCGAGACCTCATTCCGTTCGGCGGAAATGATAAAGTATATGTGTAATGCATGGCACGCAGTGAAGGTAGCCTTCGCCAATGAAATCGGTACGCTAGCCCACGAGCTGGATGTCGATGCCGAATCTATGGTGGAAATTTTTACTTCGGATACCAAACTCAATATTTCACCTACTTACTTGAAGCCAGGATTCGCTTTCGGAGGATCCTGCCTGCCTAAGGACGTGCGCGCACTGAACTATCGAGCGAAAGAGCTTGACCTAAAACTGCCTCTATTCGAATCCATCATGCCGAGCAATGAGGAACATCTCGAGCGCGCGGTGGAGATGGTGTTGGAAACAGGGAAACACAAAATCGGTATGCTCGGCCTCAGTTTCAAGGCAGCTACTGATGATCTCCGCGAAAGCCCTCAAGTTCAATTGGTAAAACGGCTGCTCGGAGAAGGCCGCGAGATCCTGATCTGGGACGATAACGTTTCGCTCGGCCGACTGATCGGATCAAACCGCGAATACATCGAGCAAGTTATTCCTCACATCGGATCCCTTCTGAATGCAAATCTAGAGGAGGTTCTGAGGGAAGCCGAGGTAGTCGTGATCGGAACGCGCGGCCTCGACCGGGACTTTCTGCAAAAGAACATTCGCCGGGATCAAGAAGTCATCGATCTGGTCAATCTGGAGAAAGCGCGCCGCCTCCAGACTATGGCGGCCTATAAAGGAATCTGCTGGTAACTCTTCCTCATGAAGATCCTTTGGGTCAAGGCTGGTGGATTGGTTCCCCCCGATACCGGGGGAAAAATCCGCAGTTACAACATTCTCCGCCAGCTGGCCAAACACCACGCTGTCACTTTCTTTACGTTCTATGCGGCCCATGAGAATGATGTCCATGCAGAACTCAGCCAAATTTTTCAAAGAGTGATCCAGATCCCATTGGGCCTGCCGCGGGCAAAGAGCGCCGGGGAGTTGCTGGATTATGCCGTCAATCTTTTCTCGCGCGAACCTTATAACTTGACGAAATATTGCCGGCCTGTGGTTCGCAAGAGGTTGCGAGCTTTGCTGCAGGAAGAAACATATGATGTCATCCTGTGTGACTTTCTGGTGGCGGCTGGAGTTATTCCGTGGGACTGGCCGGGTCCCAAAGTGCTCTTCACCCACAACGTCGAAGCGGTCATCTGGCAACGTCATTATGAGGTGGCTAGAAATCCCTTGTGGAGGGCTCTGTCGTGGCGTGAATGGAAGAGAATGGAGGCGGCGGAACGAAGATATCTACAAAAAGCCGATTACGTTCTTGCCGTCTCGGAAAATGACCGGGAGGCTTTCGCTAGGTTTCTGGACCCACAGAAGCTGACCGTGGCGCCAACCGGAGCTGACACAGAATTCTTTCAACCCAGTGGAGAAAAGGAAATGCCCAACTCGTTGGTCTTCACCGGATCGATGGATTGGCTTCCCAATGAAGATGGCATTTATTATTTTGCCAACGAAATTTTCCCCTTGATCCGGGGCCAAGCTCCGGATGCTACTCTGTGTATTGTGGGCCGCAAGCCCTCCCGGCGCCTACAAGATCTTGCCTCTCGTATCCCCAATATTCAATTGACGGGATGGGTCGAAGATGTGCGGCCTTACCTGGCGCGGCGCGCGGTGGCGATTGTTCCCCTTCGCATCGGAGGGGGGACACGCCTGAAAATTTTCGAGGCTATGAGCATGGCCAAGGCCGTGGTCTCGACCTCAATCGGTGCGGAGGGATTGCCGGTAAAAAACGGTGAGCACCTCCTGATAGCGGATGACCCTCCCACCTTTGCCGAGAGTACGCTCCGATTGCTTGGAAATCCTTCGCAACGCGCACAGATTGGGCAGGCCGCGCGACATCTAGTTCAGGAGAATTATAGTTGGGCTACGGTTTCAAAGGGCTTTGCTCAGGCACTGGAAAGCGCGGTGAAGCGGCCGCGTTAGAGTTAGCCCTGTTGAGAAACACCGTGTGGATCACTCGCTTTGTGCGCGCAGAGCGCCTGGGCCCTCAGTCCGACTCACCAGCTTTGACTGAGGAACGGAGCGGAATCAAACTGTCGAGTCAATCCTGAGGGGGCCAAGCCTCAAGATAACCGAAATAAATGATTACAACCGATGCCGTTTACATTCAGCGCCAGGGCTAGGGGAACAGGCTCTAATCAATGAGTCAGTACATGAAAATCGCATTCTGGTTATCTGTTTGTGTGGTCGTTTATGCGTACGCAGGTTATCCGATTGTTTTGCTTTTCCTTCGTCTCTTCATCCATCGACCCGTCCGCAAAAACCGCATCGAACCCTACGTGACCTTGGTGGTTCCTGCTTACAACGAAAGTAGAGTGATTGGGGCCAAGATTCGCAATGTTGCATCTCTAGATTATCCGGTGAATAAACTCGAAGTGCTGATCGCCTCCGATGGCTCGTCTGACGACACGGTCGAGGTCGCACAACGCTTATCTGATGGAAGCCGCATCCGCGTTTTAGCCTTTTCTCAAAACCGCGGCAAGATATCCGTTCTGAACGACGCCGTCCGGGAAGCAAGAGGAGAAATCATCGTTTTCTCCGACGCCTCAGCAATATTGAATTCAGATTCGATTCGTCAACTCGTAGCTAATTTCGCCGATCCGGAGGTCGGCGCTGTAAGCGGAATTTATCGGGTTCAACATGCAGCTGAGGCTCATTTGGGACCTCAGGAGGAGATTTATTGGAAATACGAGACGTTTTTGAAAATCCAGGAATCCAGTCTCGCGTCGATCCTGGGTGGTCATGGTCAGATTCTCGGTGTTCGCAAAGACCTCTACCCTTATCCCGCGCCTGGAACGATCAACGATGATTATGTGATTCCTATCCGAGTACTCGCGGGCGGAAGTCGGGTAGTTTACGAGCCCCTGGCGGCCGCCTTTGAGGAAGCCAGCGAGATGGTCGGCTTCCAGCGGCGGGTTCGAATTATGGCAGGGAATATGCAGCAATTCCGAGAAATCAAGGGTCTTTTTTGGCCCCCACAAGCGCTTCCCCTGTTCTTTTGCTTATCTCATAAGGTTGTGCGGTCGCTCGTACCATTCTTCTTAGTGTCCGTGGCAGTATCTAACTCCTTTCTGTTACACGGAAGGTTCTATCAACTAACGGGATGTTTTCAATTGATCTTCTATGGTCTCGCACTCGTTGGAAGCCAATGGCAGCTGAAACCACGGGGTCTGCGCCTGCCCTACTACTTCTGTTTTATTAATGCCGCTTATCTTTGGAGTGTGTGTCAATCGTTTCAAGGGCGGCGTAAGCTGAGATGGAAATAGAAATATTCACGACTCGGGATGTGCTTCTGATTGTACATTCGTTTTCGACAGAAGCTCCTCTGTCCATCGTTTGTGGGAGCTAGGG
>Ga0302179_10002514_pt1 | contig 10694 bp, 6 predicted proteins | sample I_Palsa_E3_1_FD_198788 | JGI IMG/M metagenome (GOLD analysis project Ga0302179, IMG submission 198788) | Peat permafrost microbial communities from Stordalen Mire near Abisko, Sweden - I_Palsa_E3_1 | ecosystem: Environmental > Terrestrial > Soil > Palsa > Peat permafrost | place: Sweden: Abisko...
CTGACCGATGGGACCGCCCATTTCGTTGCCGTAGGCATCTTTTCCGTTGGTGATCTTCTCGAAGGCCCGGAGGTGTTCGTACAATTCTTCCATATCGACGGTAGGGCAGAGGGCGAGGAGTCTGTTGTTGTCGAGTGACCAGGCAAGTCCCAGGAATTTCACCTGCGGGCAATAGAGAATGACCCCGACGTTGAGGAATTCTTCCCGGTCGACCCTTGGGACGACCCGGATGACGGCGTATTCAAATAGATGCTTGTCTTGCATGCTGGGCCTCTTTTACAAAGATCGCTGAGTCGGCGATACGGGTTAATAAGAATTGGATATAGACCGAGCGGATTTCTTCCGGTGACTGACCGGATGGCCAGTCCATCAGCCATTCGACCGGGATGAGGGCAATGATTTCCCGGATGCGTTCTGCTGTCAGGAGGGAGCGGAAGGCGGTATCGACTTCTTCGAGACGGGAGGCCAGGGGCAGCAGTACGTGATCTTTTACGGGAAGGAAGGGGCGTCGCGCAGATTCTTCCCAGTTGTCCCAGGAATGATGAAAATACAGGGCGGCGCCATGGTCGATCAGCCACAGCTCCTTATTCCAGATCAGCATATTGGTGTTACGGGCGGTGCGGTCTACGTTTGTCAGCAGGCAATCCAGCCAGACGATTTGGGAGGCGGTCAGCGGGTCGATCGTATTTACCACCGGGTCAAAGGTAATGGAGCCCGAGAGATAGTGGAGTCCGAGGTTGAGGCCGACGCTTGCTTTTAGCAGGTCCTGTATCTCTTCATCGGGTTCGGTGCGGCCGAAGGCGGCGTCCAGCTGTGCCAGCACGAGCTCGGGCGCTTTCAGGCCAAGGGTCCGGGCGATTTCGCCGCCGATCAGCTCGGCGACCAGGGCTTTTACTCCTTGTCCTGCTCCGCGAAATTTGAGTACGTATAAAAATCCATCGTCTGCTTCTGCGATAGCTGGCAGGGAGCCGCCCTCCCGGAGTGGGGTGACATAGCGGATCACCTGGACGGTCCGTAAATAGGGAGAGTGCAGCATAAATGAAAAGTAGGTCAAAAATATGATTCGTCGATTGTATATTTTTGGACCATGGATCTTCTACAGGTAGTCGAGATAAGCAAGCGGTTGGGCGCCGGGATCGGCGCCGGGGCAAGTGCGGGGGTGGCGATAGGCGCCATCAGCTTCTCCCAGCAAAAGGGACAGAAATTGGGCCTCGCCGGTGCGACGGGTTCGGGAAAGAGCACGCTTTTAAAAATGATCGCCGGGTTGGTTCAGCCCGATGCGGGGAGGATCCTGCTGGATGGAGTTCGGGTGAAGGGACCGTTGGAGACGTTGGTAGCCGGGCATCCGGGGATTGCGTATTTATCCCAGCATTTTGAGTTATGGAACAACTACCGGGTGGCGGAGATCCTGTCTTATGCGAATGATCTGACGGAGGAAGAAGCCGAAGAGCTGTATTCGATTTGCAAGATCGATCATTTGCTGCAACGGAAGACGGATCAGCTTTCGGGTGGAGAGCGGCAGCGGATCGCGCTGGCCAGGCTGTTGGTCCGGCCACCCCGGCTATTGCTTCTGGACGAGCCGTTCTCCAACCTGGACAGGGTTCATAAGGAGATGCTGCGGTCTGTCATCCGGGATATCCTTGGACGGTTTGGTATCAGCTGTATCCTGGTGTCTCACGATCCTGCCGATCTTTTATCCTGGGCCGATGAGATCCTGGTGTTGAACGGGGGTCGACTGATACAGAAAGCGACGCCGGATAGGATCTATCGCCAGCCGGTGGATGAGTATACGGCGGGACTATTTGGAAAATATAACAGGGTCGAACCGGTTTTGGCTGCCCGGCTTGGGAGGCTGGCCGGAGCGGGTGAAGGGAAGAACTTGCTTATCCGGCCGGAGAAGCTGACGTTGTCGTCGATCGGCAGTCCTGCCGCGCAGGGCAGGGTGGTGGGGATATCCTTTTTTGGCGGCTATTATGAAGTGGAAGTGGAGCTGGCGGGCACCCGGTTGCTGGCGCGGGCGGATACCAATAGCTATCAGAAGGGGCAGGGGGTTTATATCGGGCTGGCGCCTTAAGATGAAGCAAAATATGTGATGTATGGTTCATGGCTTGTACGTGCTTTACTTACCTTCGCAGCCACAATTAATTTTTTTTTACATATGAGAAAAATTCCTAGTTTTTTTGGGCTGGCAATTCTCCTGCTGTTTACGCAGGCATCAAGGGCGCAGTCCTCCTCTTCGGGTTCGGTTTTTGATCAGCATGAGGCGTTTGCGCCGTTGTTCTACCCGGCTTATGGCGATGATATCCGGTCGGCGGCCGGCACTCCCGGTCCCCGTTACTGGCAGAACCGGGCAGATTATAAGATCGATGCCCGGTTGGATGAAGTAAATCAGTCTCTTGCCGGGACCGTGACGATCACCTATAAAAATAACAGCCCTCAGAATCTTCCTTTTGTTTGGCTGCAGCTGGATCAGAATATCTATAGCGATGGGTCCCGTGGAGAAGCGGTGACCGAGGTCAGCGGCGGCCGTTGGGCTAACCGGAATGCTTTTACCGGTGGTTATGAGCTGAAGTCGGTTGAGTTGGTGAACCCGGCTACGGGGAAGGGTACCCCGGTCGACTACCTGGTTTCCGATACCCGCATGCAGATCAAGCTGCCGGTCGATTTGAAATCGGATGGCGGCGTGCTGAAGATCCGGATCGCGTATTCTTTTAAGATTCCTGAATATGGTACGGACCGGATGGGCCGGATGCAGGCAAAGAATGGGGCATGGATCTATGCGATTGCCCAGTGGTATCCGCGGATGTGTGTATTTGACAATGTTTATGGTTGGAATACCTTGCCTTACCTGGGGCAGGGTGAGTTTTACCTGGAATATGGCGATATCGAATATAGTGTCAATGTCCCCGCCGGTCAGATCGTAGGCGGTTCGGGCGAATTGCTCAACCCGATGGAAGTGTTGACGGCAAAAGAGCAAAAGCGTTTACAGGAAGCCAGGGGCAGCGAGAAGACCGTTGCGATCCGGGGAAAAGACGAAGTCGGGGATTCTTCGACGCGTCCTTCACAGGGCCGTCTCACCTGGAAATTCCGGTGTAACAATACGCGGGATGTGGCCTGGGCTACTTCTTCCGCCTTTGTCTGGGATGCTGCGCGGATCAATCTGCCCAGCGGGAAAAAAGCCCTGGCCGAATCGTTGTATCCTGTTGAGGTGAGCAGTGATTCCGCCTGGGGGCGCTCTACGGAATACGTCAAGAACTGTATCGAATTTTATTCCGGCTATCTTTATGAGTTCTCTTATCCATCCGCTACCAATATTGCCTGTAATGTCAACGGGATGGAGTATCCGGGTATCGTCTTCTGCGGTTGGAGGGCCAGGATGGGTGGGCTGTGGGGTGTGACGAGGCATGAATTCGGGCATAACTGGTTCCCGATGATCGTCGGCAGCAACGAGCGCAAATATCCCTGGATGGATGAGGGGTTTAATACCTTTATCAATACGGTTGCCGATTCCGCTTTTAACAATGGGGAATATTACCACCCCGAAAACCCTTCCCGCGAAACCTATTTCTGGCATAATGGGAATGATCCGATCATGACGATCCCGGATGTGGTCCAGGGCCGTAACCTGGGTATCACGGCGTATGCCAAGCCCAGCACGGGGCTGGTGCTGTTGCGCGAAGACGTGCTGGGGAAATCCCGCTTCGACTATGCGTTCCGGTATTATGTCCATGCATGGGCCTTTAAGCATCCGACTCCTTTCGACTTTTTCCATGCCATGGAGAACGGGTCTGGCGAGACGCTGGATTGGTTCTGGCGGGGCTGGTTCCTCAATGACTGGAAGATCGATCAGGCGGTCACGGGGGTGAGCTACGTGAGCAATGACGATCTGACGAAGGGTGCGGTCATCACCATTGAAAACCGTGAGAAATTACCGATGCCCGTCACCGTTGAGGTGCTGGAGGCCAATGGCAAGACCGGCCGGGTGAGTCTCCCGGTGGAGGTTTGGATGCATGGACCTGTCTGGAAGTTCCATTATGCTTCTACGGATAAGATCACGCAGGTGACCATCGATCCGGACCATCATTATCCGGATACCGATGCGTCGAATAATGTTTGGAAGGCGCAACAATAAGGTTGGTTTTTTGTATTGCAAAGCGATATATTTTTCTATATGAGTAAAAGTAAAAGATCGGCGTCCGCTGCCATTACCATTTTTGGTGCAAAAGGAGATCTGACGAAACGTAAGCTGATACCCGCCCTTTTTAATCTTTATACGGACAGCCACCTGCCGCCCGATTTTGCTATTTTTTGTGTCGACTTTGTAACGGTGGATCAGCAGGCCTACCGTGACGACCTGCTTGAAGGGGTCAATGAGTTCAGCCGCAATGGTAAGGCTGACAAGGATAAATGGGCCATTTTTGCCGCCCGGGTATTCTATATACAAGGCGACTTTCAGCAGGCCGGGACTTACAATATGCTTCGGGACAAGATAAAGGAGTTCGAGCAGCGGCAGCCAAAACGGGGTTGCAGGATGTTCTATTTTGCCGTGGCTCCCCGTTTTATCGAGATCATTGCCGATGCGTTAGGCGTAGCAAAGCTTTGCAGCAACGATACGCAACATCGCATTGTTGTCGAGAAGCCTTTTGGCAACGATCTCGACTCGGCTAAAAAGCTAAACCGGTATTTATCCAAGCGGTTTAAGGAAAAGCAGATCTATCATATCGATCACTATCTGGGGAAGGAGATGGTCCAGAATATCATGGCTTTTCGTTTTGCCAATCATGTTTTTGAGCCGCTTTGGAATAAAGAATATATCGATCATATCGAGATCAGCGTTGCAGAAGAAGTCAGTGTGGGGAAGCGTGGCGGCTATTATGACAGCAGCGGTGCGCTGAAGGATATGATCCAGAACCATCTGTTGCAGCTCTTGTGTATCGTAGCGATGGATGGTCCAAAGCAATATGAGGCGGAGGCTATCCGTGACGTCAAGGTCAAGGTGCTGAAAAATGTCCGGACCATGACGACGGATCAGGTATTCAAAAATGTGGTCAGGGGACAGTATACGGCGGGTGAGATCAACGGGCAGCAGCAGCAGGGTTACCGCCAGGAGGCCCAGGTCGCGCCTGGTTCAAATACCGAGACGTTTGTGGCGGCCCGGTTGTTCATCGACAACGAACGGTGGAAAGGGGTCCCCTTCTTTTTGCGTACGGGTAAGTCTATGCCCCGCCAGTCTTCGGTCATCACGGTCCAGTTTAAGGATAGTCCTCATAAGATCTTCAAGGACGATGTGGTTCCGAACAGACTGATCATCAGTATTCAGCCCGAGCTGGAAATAGGTTTGCTGTTCGAGAGCAAGGTTCCCGGGCTGCATATGCAGCTGGTGCCGGTGGAGATGGATTTTATGTATAAGGATAACTATACGCAGACTTTGCCTGAGGCATATGAAACCTTATTGCTGGATGTGCTGGAAGGGGATGCTACTTCGTTTATGCGGACCGACCAGATCGAATACGCCTGGAAGGTGGTCATGCCCATCCTGAATGCCTGGAAAAAGTATCCCGGCAAGCAATTGAAATTCTATCCGGCCGGCAGCTGGGGACCGGCTGCTGCCGACAACTTGCTAAAGCCTTATGCGAAAGAGTGGTATAAGCTAACGAGACGGCCGGGGGTTCTTCATAATATGGCTGGCATTGAATAGCGGGTTATGAAAACGGATCCGCTGCCGGGGATGCTGTATCGCCGGGGATGCTGTAGCGTTACCGGATCAACTCGGGTATCGGCTCGCCGACATTTCCATCCGGTACCTGTATATGCAAAAGCGCGGCCACGGTCGGAGTAATATCCGTCATGTGCACCTTACGATATAGGATGCCATGTCTAACGCCCCAGCCCATAAAGACGAGGGGAATATGGGTGTCCTGTGGATTCCAGACGCCATGGGTAGTGCCTTTATCAAATCCATCGTACCAACCCGGTTCCGGTATCAGTAGGATCGAACCGCTGCGTTTGCGGTTGTACCCATTTGTCACCATTTCCTGGAGTGGCTGCGGGAGGGATGCGCCGGTGATGTTCGCCATATCGATCACATATTGCAGGCCGCGCTGTTGATTGAGCCAGACGATGGCGACTTTTTTCAATGAATCGAATGAGAGGCCTGCCTGCCTGATGTGCGCCAGGTTGAAGTTTACATAATAATTTGAGCTGTTGAGCAGCAGGTCTTTTGTTCCGAAGACGCTGTTGAGGGTGTCGCCAAGGCCCCTCATGAGATTTTTGATCCCGGTCAGCCCTGCGGGGATCTGGTGGGCTTTTAGAAAACCGACCGAATGCGAAGCGCCGTGGTCGGCGGTCAGGAACACGAGGTAATTTCCTTTTCCGACTTTGCTGTCGAGGAAGGTGAAGAAGGCGGAGAGGTCTTTGTCCAGGCGCAGGAATACATCTTCTTCCTCGATCGAGTTTGGCCCGTATTTATGGCCTACATAATCTGTCGAGGCGCAGTTGATAGTGAGAAAGTCGGTGGCATTGCGCTGGCCGAGTGAATAGCCATCGACGGCTGCCCGGGCAAAATCAAGGGTCAGGGTATTGCCAAAGGGTGAGCTGCGGATATTGTCATGGTCATCCTTATAGAAACGGGCGATATCGTGGGGAAAGACGGGCGAGGTCTCACCCTTGAACAGTCCTTCCCAGGGGGCGTCATCCCCTGTGCTTTCCTTGTAGGTGTCGATGGGATAGAGCGTATTCCAGCCGCCGGCGACCAGTTGATCCGGTTCGTTGCGGGCGTTGAACCGGGTTACCCATTCGGGCAGTTCGTTCATATACCAGGTGCTGGTGCTAAAACAGCCTTTTACATCATCGAACCAGAAAGCGCCGGTGGGGGTATGACCGGCGGGGAGGATAGAGGCGCGGTCTTTCAGGGAAACCCCAACGACGCGGGACTGGAAATTTGTCGCCAGCATGAGTTCGTCGGTGATGGTGGTCGCCAGTAAATTCCGCGGGGACATATTTCCGGCGGGGGAGGTGCCGCCTACGGGTTGTACGGTGCTATCTTCCGTGCAATAGACGGACTTACCGCTCGCCTGGTCAATCCAGTCATTGCCGGCAATGCCATCGATGGCGGGGACCGATCCCGAGAAAATGGTGGTGTGACCGACGGCAGTAAAAGCGGGCAGATGGTTGATAAAGGTATTCTCACACGAGAAGCCTTCGTTCAGCAGCCGCCGGAATCCGCCGGCTCCGTAGCGGGCGTAATAGCGGTAGAGGTAATCCCAGCGCATCTGGTCGACGACGATGCCGACCACGAGTTTTGGCCGGGCCAGGGATGGGGTCGGGGCTTGCGTGTGGGAATGGGAAGCGTTTTGGGCGGAGGCTGCTGTTCCGCTGGGAGGTGTGGTCGAGGCGGCGTTTTGGGCGGAGGCTTGCCAAAAAAGACAGGAGAAAAATATACAGGCGATGGCACAACGTTTCATATTGCTGATTTCTTTGTTTTGATTCGGGCGAGTAGTTGCACCCGGCGAGCGGTCGCGCCCGGGGGAGCGCGCGTAAATTACTGGATTTTCGTTACTTTCATTGCATTGAACAGAGAAAACTACCGATATGAAATACCGTTTGTGTCTTGCCGTGGCTGGTCTTTCTTTTCTGGCGATCCTGGCCTTTACCGGCAGAGACTTTGGGCGGGGATACGGCCGCGGGAAGGGGTGGGTATCCCTGTTTGATGGAAAGGATCTTTCAGGCTGGGACACTTATCTCGGACCGGAAACGGATAGTGATGGAAAAAAGATCAGCGATCAGCCGGTTGGATTGAATAAGGATCCGCAGCATGTCTTCAGCGTGGTGGCCGACGGGCAGGAAAAAGTCATTCGCATTTCGGGGGAAGGAGTCGGAGCGCTCACCACAAAAAAAGAATATTCGGATTACCATCTTCAGCTCCAATTCAAATGGGGCGTTCTCACCTGGGGGGCAAAAAAGAACAAGAAAAAGGATAGTGGCCTGCTTTATCATTCCGTCGGTCCGTATGGGGCGGATTTTGGCGCCTGGATGCGGTCGCATGAGTTCCAGGTGCAGGAAGAGGATGTCGGCGAATACTGGGGTTGTGCCGGCGGGATGGCGGATATCCCGGCCGCCAAAAGACCCGACAGCGGATATGTGTATGACCCGGCCGGACAGCTGATCACCTTCTCGGTGTATAATGCTTTCGGACGTCATTGCTACAAGCGCGGCGATGCGGAGCATCCTACGGGGGAATGGAATACGCTGGACCTGTATTGCCATGGCGACACCAGCGTGCACGTAGTCAACGGCAAGGTCATGATGGTGCTGTACCATCTTGCCCAATCGGATAACGGGAAGGTATCGCCTCTAACCAGGGGCAGGATACAGGTGCAGTCGGAGGGTGCAGAAGTGTTTTATAAAGCGATAAAGATCCGGCCACTCACTGGTATCCCCGCGGGCATACTTACTTCAAACGATAAATAGCATGAAGCGTTATTTTTTTCCGGTTCTTTTTCTTTTTATGTTTCTGAGTGCCTTCGCGCAGCGGGGTGAGGTGGTCGATACCGCCGCGGGCATGGATCTTTATCTGCTGGTTGGCCAGTCCAATATGGCTGGCAGGGCTCCGGTGGATGCCGTCAGTAAAGAAGCGGACCCGCATATCCTTATGCTGGACAAAGAAAATAACTGGGTGCCGGCGACCGACCCGATGCATTTTGATAAGCCGGCGGTGGTGGGAGTGGGACCGGGGCTCTCTTTTGCCAAACAGCTATCGATCATCGGCGGCCATCGGACAATCGGGTTGATCCCCTGCGCGGTCGGAGGCTCGCCCATCCGGGTTTGGGAGCCCGATTCAACCTATCTCAACGGTCTTCATCCTTATGATGATGCGATCCGCCGGACACGGACTGCGATGCAAAAGGGTACTCTACGCGGGATCATCTGGCATCAGGGGGAGTCCGATAATAGCCCGGCGGCGGCAGCGGTGTATATGGAAAAGCTGAAGGCATTGGTCGAACGGATGCGCCGGGATCTGGGCAGACCGGATCTGCCGTTTGTAGCGGGGGAGATCGGTTATTTCAACACGACGGCACTTATCAATAAAGTCCTTGACAGTTTACCCGACGTGGTCCCGAATACGGCGGTTGTCAATGCAGAAGGGTTGACGGATAAAGGGGACAGTGTGCATTTCGACACGCGGTCGGCGCGGGAGTTGGGGCGGCGGTATGCGCAGGCGATGGCGGGGCTGGAAATGCCGATGATACAGCATGTTTTTGCCCGGGAGGAGGTCAACCTGGACGGGCGTTGGAACTATATTGTCGATCCGTATGAAAACGGTTTTTACGACTACCGGCATATGCCGTATGATCAGTCGCCTTCGGGTAAGGGTGGTTTTTATGACAACCGGCGGCAGACCGACAAGTCCCAGCTGATCGAATACGATTTTGATGGCTCACCCACGTTAAAAGTTCCGGGTGACTGGAATTCACAAGATGATAAGCTGCTTTTTTTTGAGGGGACGGTATGGTATCGCAAAAACTTCCGGGTGATGCCGCAGCAAGGGCGGCGATACTTCCTTTACTTTGGCGCCGTCAATTACGAGGCGCATATTTATCTCAACGGAAAGAAACTGGGTGTTCACAAAGGTGGTTTTACTCCATTCCAGTTCGAAGTCACCGGCCAACTGGCAGCCGGGGACAACTTCGTGGTGGTCAAGGCGGACAATAGCCGTAAAAAGGACGAGATTCCAACGGTCAACACCGACTGGTGGAACTATGGGGGTATTACGCGGGATGTGTTGCTGGCGTCGGCACCCGCTACGTTTATTGCGGACTATAAAATACAGCTGGCGAAAGCTAACGCGGGCCGGATCGAAGGGTATATCCAGTTGGAGGGGCAGGAGCCGGCGCAGGACGTTACCGTCAGTATTCCGGAAGCGGGGATGCGTTGGCCGGTGCGGACCGATGGGACAGGTTTTGCGCGATTTAGTTTTCCGGTTCCGGCGAAAAGGCTGCTGCTTTGGTCGCCGGAGCGTCCGCAGCTTTATACGGTGACGATGAAATGCGCTTCGGATGAAATAAGGGACAGCATTGGTTTTCGGACCATCGAGGTGAGGGGGCAGGATATCCTGCTCAATGGTAAGCCGGTGTTCCTGCGGGGTATCTCGCTACATGATGAGAATCCGCTTATCCCCGGCCGCAACCGGTCCGAAGGTGATCTGCGGATGCTGTTGACCTGGGCCAAACAGCTAAACTGTAACTATATCCGGCTGGCGCATTATCCGCACAATGAGACGATGCTGCGGCTGGCGGATGAGCTGGGTATCATGGTCTGGGCGGAGGTGCCCGTCTACTGGACGATATCCTGGGACAACCCGGGTACTTACCGGAATGCGGACCGGCAATTGACCGATCTTATCAGCCGGGACAAGAACAGGGCGAGCGTTATCATCTGGTCGGTAGGTAACGAGACTCCGCTGAGTGCGCCGCGGCTGTCATTTATGAGCCGGCTGGCTGCCCGGGCGCATGCGCTTGACGATACGCGGCTGGTATCGGCCGCTCTGGAGGTTCATCGAAAGGGGAATGAGGTTATAGTGGATGACCCGCTGGGAGAGAAGCTGGACCTGGTCAGTTTTAATGAATATGCAGGCTGGTATGGAGATGATAAACCGGAGGATCTTCCCGGCTATCATTTTTCCATTAAATACGACC
>Ga0302179_10002516_pt1 | contig 10692 bp, 10 predicted proteins | sample I_Palsa_E3_1_FD_198788 | JGI IMG/M metagenome (GOLD analysis project Ga0302179, IMG submission 198788) | Peat permafrost microbial communities from Stordalen Mire near Abisko, Sweden - I_Palsa_E3_1 | ecosystem: Environmental > Terrestrial > Soil > Palsa > Peat permafrost | place: Sweden...
TGGGCTTCTCTTGATCGGCGGATCCAGAATCAAGCTCATTTGGTCCGAATTCCGTCTTTCCGGAAGCGAAGGGGTACTGCGGTCGCTGATCCGCTCAAGCGACTTCATTCTTGGGCTTGGGTCTTTCGGCCGAGCCCAAAGGCATTCTCTCTCACGGCGCCGGCAGCGCCCGCACACCGGCGTAATGCCATCACATTTGACCTTGCTGTCGGCGCAGCCGCGACACGCATTGGTGGTGCGCGGCTTCTTATAACGATTGCCGCCCTGGTCGAAAAGGTGCCGCTTGGGGCTGGAGCCTGGAGGAGTTGGAGGCGGGTGCTTCGTCTCGATATGCCTAACGATTAGCCCAATTGGTAAACAAAGTACCTTTTAAGCAAATCGCTTCGAGTGAAATCCGCATTGCAGTTCTCCTCAGGACATTTGTAAGGCTTATCGTTCGCATCTTCGGTTAGCTTAATGATTGATCTCTGGAGTCTTACGCGCTCGCAGGTGTCGCGCCAAATGTTCCTTCCTTCCAAAGCGCTTTCCGCAGCCTGGCTCGGTGCAGAGATACTGTGGCTGGTCGTTCTGATCTCGGAAGAGCTGAACCTGCTTGGCCGTGGTCGGGGTGATTATTGTCGGGGGAACGGGTGGATCAGCCATCTCCGAAGATCGGCAGGTGTTGATGTCTTCGAAGCGCAATGGTGAATAGTGCCCGAGGGTAGGCGATTGAAGTATGAGTGTCGTAGCCAGCTTGCGGGACGGTACTTAAGGGGTAGAGCGAGTCCAATGCGGTGACCGGTGGGTGAAATTTTAAGGGGACGATTGAGCTGGAGAGATGCAAACGGAACGTGACGAAGGTGGATCGTGCGGACCGGGCTTTTATCCCAAATGTCTCCGTTTCGATGAAATATGGCGCCGGCGAATTATCCCACGTTCCAGCTGCTTAATGAGAAAGCTGTCTGTATCGATAAAGGTGATCAACCGGAGGCTTGTGTGCGCGACTGGAAGCGCCGGTCCGATCCGCTGGGCTAATTGCAGAGCGGCGTTGCGGACCGTAAAGTTTTAACTTTGTACCCGAGCTGCAGCGAAATGCCTTGCAACGTGCCTCAATTGCTGGCTCAAGTGCACAACAAGCGTAGATCGAGCGGATATTGAGAAGATCGACGAGAACGAGGCTCAAGTACTTTGAAGGCAAGGGCGGCGGGCGGGTGACGAGCTGAAGACTCTTCCGAAATTTGCTTTTAAGCTTCCACATGCTGAAAGCTGGCCTTCGGGTGCAAAACAAGTGCAACCAGGACGGAATGAAACGGGCGCTCTGCCAACCAGACCGCGGGCCTCGCTGCACGGCTTACGTGTGTTCCTCGGACCCGGGGGTGGCATGCACGGACCTTCTTTGACGGTAGTATTTTCGGTTTCGTTCACTCCATGTTGCAAAAGGTGTGTGGGCAGCCACTGGTCATCTCATGTCACGCGGGTTGCGTTGCGCCTGTTCGGACTCCGGCGGGAGTGCGCTTCGGAGTTCCTGCATCCTTATGTAACGTCCAATCAGTTGCAAATCCACAGATTCCAAATTGTACAGCGTAGGTTAAAACTTAAATTGAGAGGCTGTGGCGGGCCAACGGAGCTCATTCGCTGAGCTTCTAGACGAGCTGGAAATGTGGCGGGGTCCACGTGGAACCTTGAAATTTGCGATGACCGGTCCGGGGTGGGCAGGCACATTAAAGGCACTCAACATGACGTTTGGAGGGGCGCCGTGGGGGGGCTGCAGAAGTTCCGCCCTGCCGTCCAAGTTTTGCTTCCGTCTCCTCGGTCCGAGCCCATGGCCTCGCATATAACCCGGCCATGCCGTTTGCTCTCAATTGATGATTGACTCACGTTCGCCGTGGGAAAGTTAAACACAGGCTACACCTACCGAAGTGGGCGGAATTTCCCCACTCATCCCGAAACTCAGTCAATATCCACGTCCCCTACGTTTCAACTATAGAAACCTTTCTTAAATGACTGGGACACATCCTTTGATTTGGATCAACATCAGAAACGGGCCGGGGTATAGTCCGGACCGGCAACGGGTCCGTGATCCAATTTCCTTGGCAATTCATTTGCTTCAAATTGCTCATATTTGCTCATTGCGCTCATATTGTTCATGTGAACCGGCCTGCCCCTGAAGTCTTCCCCAGCCCTCCCACTGTCTGCCAAGTGGTCGTCCACCACCCACCCTGCGCAGCCGGTATTTCCGGGGTGAAGATCTCTCCGTGCTTCCGGGGCAGGTCCTGCAATGCCGATCGCGATGATCATGGATAATAAGCTTGTATTAGTTACTTGACCCCCAAATAACTATGAAGTTGGTATAGCTGCATTGCATTTTATCCGACTCAAAGGCGCAAGTCCGGGGTCGGCGGGAGAATAGACTTTGGGATTCAAACAGCTGGCTGGTCAATAAACAGGCCTTTGATCCGCAAATATGGTCAGACCTCAATTAAATACCTGCTGAACGCCTTCGCTACAAATCGCTATCAGCTCCATATCTCCGTTTTGGGAAAAAAGCCGTTATCAAGTCTGAAAGACTTCTCAACATTGGTCGTTTCTGATCCGGAATGCGATTTCAGCGAACTGCCTCTCCATCGGCCCGGCTAATTCAAACCTTTGACATGTTACGTAATTACGTCTCTTCCGAAATTCGGAATCCCACCCGGCGCAAGCAATAAACTTTGGGCATCATGCACAACAGGGTCATCTGGTACCAATTATCGCTTAAATGGGATGGAGCACGTCATGGGCTGATCAAGGTAAAGTGGAAACTAATAATCGATTTCATTACTTCTCCGCATATAATATCGCTATCTCATTCTACAGAGCGGATGTCGCTTAGGACCCGGCGCTTCCATGCAGTTCGTAGCAGCCACGTTTTCTCAATAACTTAATATCTGCAAATCCGACTCCTCGTCCCAACAATATTATTCCGATTTCCCCCGTGAGATAAATATATACTCTCCATTCTAGATGCACGGACAGAATATACATGTCTAGCAGTTAGCATGCCAAGAAATAGCTACCCGTGTACATAGACGCGGACATCATAATTGTTCCGAATTATCCCATTGGGCCTGGCCTCGATGAAATCCCACTGTCGCATGCGATGGCGCTGGCCATGATGGGATAAAACAAGAACAATGGAGATACGGACCCTGAAACGCCCTGTGCGCACCATTGTTCTCGTCATCCCAGATGACTTCTTCCATGTGCAAATGTTTCCACTTTCTGCGGTGTCAGGCACCAAGACGCCGCCACGCGACATATCTGAAACTCCCTCCCTTCATCTTAAACCTCGCTGATATCGTTTCACCGTAGTCGATTCTGTCACGCGCCCTACTATCAATCCCTACCCCACAAGCATACTCACATCTTCAAACAGCTTGTCTTATCCAGGCTCACTGCTCCTAGTAGGCGACAAATTGCCGGGACTCATAGTCCTCTTCCTCGCGGGCTCAACGCCCTCGTCCTCCGCGTCCGTGGCCGCAAACTTCCTCTTCACACCAAAGGACGTCTTCACCGGCAACGGACTGCTCTTCCTGCTCAATTTCCCACTGTCCTCACTGCCACTATCATCCCTCATCCGATCCAATTTAATCCCCCCAAACCGCTTCTCCAATTCCGCCTCATGATGCGAACCCTCCTCGTCCGGGATTTCGACTTCCGGATCCCGTAGCACAAGCACCGAATCAGGGATAATAGCCTCAGGCGACAGCTCCTCAATCTCGACCATCTCGTTCGCGACAGGATCGGCGCCCCCCTTGGGGGCGGGAAGGGACTCTGATGCCGATGCGGCTGTCCGGGCGGGTCTTTTCGGTGAAGTAGGAGGTGAAATCCGAGGGGTTGTCTTCTCGGGAGGGAGCGAGCTGGTCCTTCGGAGTCGCAGCCGGACAGTCGAATGAGTCTGTTCAGCGGGCGGAGACGGCATTGGAACTTATCTATGTCTGCGACGAGGGAGCGGGCGGAAACATCTTTTGGGTTGGCGGTGTTGTTATCGGCATGATTGAATGTTCGCGCGTTTTCGGTTGCGCACCAAACACAAAAATTTGGCCGATCGAATTGTCCCGAGGGGGGGATCTTCAGTTGCATTGCCACACGCGGTTGGCGCTAATCTCAGAGAGTGGCGCGGACCGCAATATATTTAGGCTATTAGACTACAGATAAATTAATAGATATACATAGATAGAACGTGGAATAGTCTATGTGGTTACAATGTTGATGCGTCCTTCGATTTGAGGTCTTACGCTTCGACACCAATCGATGCCAACATCCCCCGCTCCATTTCTTCTAATATTTCTACCCATTTTAGTGATTCTCTCCCATCTCATAGCAATTCTCCTCTTCAACTCGAATAATCTCGCATCCTCATCTAGATCCAAGCTCTTTTCACGGATAGGAGAACACTGCTTTTCCGTCAACTCGTCCTCTGCATCGGACCATTCAGTGCTATCTCCGTCTTCTGGAATCGCCGGTTTAGGCGCCAAATGTCCTGAATCGACTTGTTTCCGTCGCAAACCCGCAAATAATCCACAGATATGTCCGCCCCGTTTCCATCTCGAAACAACCTTCAAACTCAGAAAATATTGTCGCACAATCATCGAAATCAACACCCCATGTTCCTCATTGATAACGTACTCGACGTCCCCGCTGTCCACTCTCAGTGACTCGAATCCATCCTTCCCCCGAGCCATATACCCCCTCGTGGCAACGGTATATCTTTCCTCCAGCTCAATATCCTCCCCCTTAATTTTGACATATCGCACTCGGTGGTCCTCGTCAGCAGAGGGATTGTATCCGAATTCTATCCCCGAGACTTGACAGAACCGGCCTTCTAGAGCAGGTAACTTTGAGACCGAGTTTTCTAGCGCCGCCCACAGATGTTTGCCCGAGACCCGGATCACGACACAGGGATCTTCGAACGGGAAACACGAAATTATGTCGCCCAGTTTTATTATCCCCGCAGGGTAAATTTGGTCTCCTCGCATGGTCCCGCCAGCCATCAGCGCGGTATCGGTGTTGTAGTAAAATCGCATTAAATCGCATATCAAGTTTCCGTAATTCGATTCTTTTGCTCGTACCGTCTATGGTTAACAGAATGGACGTCGGGAGGGAATACACTGAACCGAGAATCGAGGTCCACGCCGCAATACCCGATGGGTTTTTCGAGTTTCTTTTGAAGCGAGCTGGATAAGTTATCTACCAAGTCTTTCGTGAAGGGATCTTCGGGGACAGAGGAAGTGATATCGCGCCGAGAGATAGTGAAGGTCCATTTATTGGGGGATGAACAGAATGCTTCGATATATGATAGTTGCTTGAAATCACTGCCTGAGCGGAGGATAGGGATGCATTTCACATATTGTAGATTATACTACATTGTCAGATTCGATTGTGATAGGAAGTACATAATGATCGTGGCCGCCTAATATGATATCGATTAATCCTTCTGGTATCGATTCCGCTAGTCGCACATCATTCGGCTCTCTCTATTTGTCAATTCACGTACCACAGGTGGTACTATACCATATGTGTCAGAGCAACAATCATCTCAGCCCCCTGCGCCCTCAACTGAGGAACCAATTCCTTGGCCATCTCCGCCGGTTCCACAAACCTCAAATCCGGCGGCAGCGAATTAATCGTCTCCAACCATTCCCTACAAATCAATCCCCCTCGTCACATTCCCAAGGACAAAAAGGAACGGGGGTGTACTTCTCCACCAACCCTATGCATCCAATTTTAATCCCATTGCTTGATGTCAGGATATATGTCTGTAGTCCCTCCCCAAGGGGTTTGTCCCCGTAGAACACATTGCCGATTAACCATGGAAAACCACATTGTTTAACCAAATACATCATCTGATCGACTCCGAAATCAAAGTCTAGATAAGTTTACCTCCTATAAGTGAAGGAGGGAGTTACCGTGATTTCCACAACAAGCGATATCGGTTTTAATTGCATCGCGCAGGATAGGAACCATATGTCGGCCCTAAAGCGTTACAACTCATCCCACAGTGGGCTAGGTACCTTCGTAACACTACTTTCGATACTAGGATTGAACGCATCGCCGCTGAAGAGAGTTATTAGTCTAGGCTGACCATCATATCCCGAGGAACGGTATTCGTTTAACGTGGACACGAAACGCGCTGCACCGCCCACGGGCTCGCGCTCGCTAAGTCAGTCTCTGGAAGAGGACCGAAAGTACCTTGGCCGGATGTGGTAGACGTCGTTGAAGTGGACAAGGCGGAGGTTGGGAGCGCGAGACATTGTTGTGCTCGAAGAGTTAAATGGCGTGGTCGAGGGAATTTAAGGGGGCCGATCTCGGAGATCGGCGTTTGGGTGATAAGCGCCGTCCGAGACCTGCACGACGACCTGACCGACCGTGTGACTGGCGGCCGACCGGGCTTAATCAATAAATATCAAGGGCGGTTGTCCTGTGGGGCGGGCTTTGTTTGGCGGAGGGTGGGTCCAAAGGCAATGACTTCATCGGCTCCCAGAATCCCCTTCAAGAGATCCCGAATTTCAGCGATATAGATCTCATTCAGTTGCTTTTGATCACGGAAATCAGATAGCTGAATTCAACACGTATCAACAGAAAAGAGCTACTCGTAACCGGATACGCTGATTACATCGTGATCGTTCCAACTAACCGCAAGCGGCGCTTACCCCCCTATCAACGCACTGGAGCCACTGCACAAAGACAACTCATCTGGACTTGTCAGAGTATTATTTTCTGATTCAGATGTATGTACTACCAAATAAACTTAGTCTTTCTTAACCGATCGCAAAGCACTCCTGACCCATGTGGGCAACACAAAGGAAGCCTGGTGGATCCCCTTGTTGTAGTACCGACACAACTTTTCCTCTTCTTTCTCGTCCCATGAACGGATGGGTTAACTAAATCAGTCAGTGTTCAAAGGGGAGCGGTACGTTGGAATGGTGGTGTATGCGTATTCGGCGATAGGGAAGACGTTTAGACAGGCTTTTCTGAGGTCCTTGATAATATCAAGATGGAGCCATTGACATTCCGCTACAGATTAGATCGATTCTGCAGAGACATACCTTGAGTGGTGATCACACCGCCGTCACGAAGGGCGTCGTTGAGGAGCTTGAAGTATGGTTCCTGGAAAAGACTTTCAGCTGGCCCTTCTGGATCGGAAGAGTCCGTGATGATAACATCGAACGAGTTCTTGTAGTTCTTAAGGAATTCAAAACCATCTCCGATGTGTACTTTCACAGCCGGGTGTTGGAATCCGACGGCCATGGAGGGCAAGTATTTCTTAGAAAGACGAATGACGGCCTCATCGATGTCGCAAAGAACAGCTTCCTTGACACAAGAGTGTTTAACAACTTCACGAAGAACACCACCGTCTCCTCCACCGATAACGAGGACCTTCTCGGGATTAGGGTGAGAGTTCATGGCGAGATGGGTAATCATTTCCTGATACCTACCATTAATCCTCCAAAGCCAAATTGGGTGATACGCAAACTCGTCCCGCTCAGTAGCTTGAATAACCCCGTCAAGAACAAGCACGTTTCCGTAATTGGCACTTTCAAAGACCAGGACATCTTGGTACTTTGACTTCTCTACCGAAATAATCTCCTTGACCTTCAAAGTCATAGCTGAACGTCAATTGTGTGCTCAACAGGGGAATGCGATACCTTGACCAGGCCACATGGGACTCGTCTCCTTGAACCAGCCATCTACAATAAGCAACATGCATAGCACACGGACGCTACCTTTGATCGACGGGTGAGAAAGTTGTGTTGCCATGTCTGCGAAAGTAGTCTCACGTTTGGCCCTTGAAATTTGGGATCCCGGAATAATTTTTTTTTATCCCACGCTCAAGTCACGTGAATGATTGGCCGTGGCCCGTGCGCTTATGATCAGATCAATCAATCAACTTGAACCTATTTTTCTCAAGAGTCAATTTCCCCTGCTCAGGTCGCGCATCTCGGATGACAACTGTCTTATCCTCATACACTCCCGTGTTGATCTCCTCGTTGGGAGCGACATACCGACGATTAAAATTCGAAGAAGGCGTAATAAAACTTAAAGTCGCAGCAGGAACATCATACGAGGTCGTCGAGGGAGAGGCCGCATTGACCATGTTTGCGGAGAAAGGAGCCCTACACACGACGCGCCCGAGTTTATTATATGTATTTAAATATAGGGATACGGGGTCGGCGGCCAGTGCCGAATGGTGGGGTAAAACTGCCGAGTGATCGAAATTGGTTCCCCGTGGGGATTCTCTGGTGCAACAACAGTCTCCTCATATCTTTCCTTACTGGTCGTTATTTGACCGGAGAGTTTCTCGTGTCTCCATATTCACGCAATGTTACTTAAATGCTGGCACATTCGACGTTGTTCCCAAGGCGAGCTTGTAACCAGCGGGTTTCCGGCAGGTAATGAGACGGAGGAAAGGAATAGCCTAGCCGGCTTATGTCGAAGCGTTTGGGAGGAAGGGAGAAAAGTCAGCTATGTTTCTCCAGCGATGTGTATTTATTTACCCTACTAGTAGATATGATATCGGAGCTAGGGGAAAATTAATTTGTCGATATCATAATCTCTCACACAAGAGCGTCAGATGAGGTGACTTTGCACTCAAGGCAGAGCATACATAGGTTAATTTCGATGTCAACCAGTTGTAGTACTATCGGATCCATGGTCTAGTGGTATGACGTGACCTTCACACTGCGACCCCAATCCCGGGAATTCGTTTCGTGTTCGGTCCAGGCCCCGGGTTCGAACCCCGGTGGATTCAAATTTTTTGCCATTGGAATGTCCTGGGATCATATCTTTTAAGATTAGAGCTCTTTTTTTGCTTCAGGAAGCGTCAGTAGACTCGGTTTATGTCGGTACTCACTTTGGGAATATATCTACTAGAATACGGGTCAGCATCACAGCCCTAATCAAAGAAAATATGTTTCCTCGTTGTATCACATGCCAGGGGCCGCATCCGCGAAGGGCGCTACAGATGGGGAATCGCGAAAGAGCTTTCAAGGGTCTTAGAATGCTGTAATTGAGTTCTTTTGCCAAAATACTTTGAACGTGTCACTGAAGGGGTCGAACTGTTGATGGCATAGCTATAGAATCTGCAAATTGTAGTTCGACAGCTGCAGGGTCCAGGTACAAAGGTATAATAATACTCCTAAGCACCCCGACATCAACAGAATCATCTATATTGAAACGGCGAAGTTTCTTAACCACCCCAAGGGGCGGGACATTTGAGCTCGCAACACGACAGGGCTGGTGACGAAGCCGAATCCACATGAGATATGGTTCGAATAGGGAGTAAAATCTCAAACAATAGATAATAGTATTCCGATCCAAGCTATAAAGGATTGTGTGTTTAAGTAACGTAATCTCCCTTCACCTTTCTTCCAGACCACTCAAAAATAACCGATACAATCACTACAAAAATACTCCATACTCAACGACAAGAAATGTTGTGCCAAACAATCAGAGACGTTATATTTAGAGAAACATACCTTTACTCATGACTTCTGTTCTGTGTGAAGGCTCATTTTAGGCTGCCACATTTGGGGCAGGCCTCCATACCCACCGGGACCCTAGCGCCGCAGTTGAAGCACTGGAAACCTGTTTCAGGCCCGTCATGCGAGATGGGAGCGGTGGAAACGTCGTTCATTGTGTGAATATAGAAGTAAATCGGAGCCGTGGAGTTCAGAAGCGTCAGGCGGTATAGTAGTGACCGGTGTGTATGAGAACGGAGGAGGGAGGGGATGGATGTGCGATAGTCCCATGGCTCTTTGCACTCGACTTTATATATTCCCCAGGAGCGCGAAAGGCCTCTCACAGCGCTCCCTGGACCCTGATTTGTGATGGAGGGTTTTCTTCCGATAGAAGGGATCCGAGCGCGGACCGATGATAAATATAGATACTACTTAATATGAGCGATCCCACGCCGCCCACGCAAGTGGTCACACTAAAACGTACTGAACGCTTCCTCGCCCCATTCAGGCCTGATGTCAAAACCCAGTGATTTCTGGTCCAACACAGACTGGAACGGATTTGTGCAGGAGTGGCCAAGATTCGCCAAGGTCAACCGCGACCAAATCCCCCGGGTCGCCTCCAAATTACGTTCCGGAATTCCCTGCGAACTAAACGGAAGATTCACATCGGGCGCCTTTCATGCTGTCTTTGAACTAACGTTCGACGATAACGTTGTATGGATCTGTCGCGTAAGGCACAACGACCCGGAAGAAAGGTCCGAGTACCTAAAAATGTCGATGGAAAGTACGGTCGCCGGTATTCAGTACGTTCGGCAACATACTTCGATTCCGGTGCCGGAGGTTTATTCTTTCGATAGCCAGTCTTCCAATGAAATTGGGGCCTCCTATATGTTTATGGAGGCAATAGTTGGCGGGGAGAGGGATCATAGAACGACAGACGATATGATTTATGACCAAATAGCCGATGTTGCGGTTCAGATGAGTCAAGTCAAACTTCCTAAGATCGGGCGCATATACATCTCGGCAGACGGCGGATTTGAAATAGGTCCCTTCGTGGAGCATGATGGCACAACTAGTGGACCGTATGATACCTCGGTCGAATACTTCCGGTATTTGGCGGAAAAGTACACGAAACCGGGCTCAGGACTTGATGACCAATTCGCTTGTCATTTGTACCGACTGGCCGCCAATAAACTCACGCTGGGAAATAACG
>Ga0302179_10002517_pt1 | contig 10692 bp, 17 predicted proteins | sample I_Palsa_E3_1_FD_198788 | JGI IMG/M metagenome (GOLD analysis project Ga0302179, IMG submission 198788) | Peat permafrost microbial communities from Stordalen Mire near Abisko, Sweden - I_Palsa_E3_1 | ecosystem: Environmental > Terrestrial > Soil > Palsa > Peat permafrost | place: Sweden...
GACCCCAATGATGAGGGCAACGGCTCGTAACCACGTCGGAGTAACGAACGTCGATTCCCCGCGTATCTCATAATACAGTCGTGATAATTTGAGAAAGCTTGCCAGACTGTCCAGTTCGTATTTACACTCAAACACATCTGTGGGATCGTATAGTGGATGAACTCGGTCGGTTTGATGGTCGACTACTGGGGGGATATGACTATCTCGAGGAGGTTGGAAGGCATTGCAATAAGGCGCTTTGACGATGTATTGCGCTTGCGTGGCAATCGCACCTCGGAACAGTAATGCTAATGGCTCGTCTTTGGCAAGAAGCGAAGCATAAGGAGCCAGCTGATTTGTCGAGTCACGGAGCTATTATAGGGTCAGTTTTCAGAATCTTGAAAGCGATACCCATTCAGCATTTCTACGACTTAGTGCAATTTACAGATGAGCTTACATGTCACCAGTGATAACAAAAGACTGGGGCTTCTCGTGGTCAGGTAAGTGCCAACGAATTGTTGTATCCAAGGTATTAGCGAAACAGTTCTCGAATAGTCGAGCAAGATCTTTGTCAACAATTCTGTTGGTGATGTCTGTAATAACTTTCTCAACGTGCTCGGACCGAAAGGTGCGGCATTCCTCCACAGGTCGCTGGAATGGAAGCCCTAATGGTCCTACGCATTACTACCTTCAACATGACGAAGTACCATCCGAATAAGGAGCATGTCCTCGCATTGCAAATTCCCCATAATTTGGACTACCGTCAATACTTGCATTCAAAGCCCGATACCAGGACGCCTTGTGGGCCAGGATTTGATGCTTATGGCCCCAAGCAAACCTAGCAGCTTCACTGGGATGCACCCATCGATACGCAAAGAACACCACTGCACACAGCACCGCAAATAACATCCCTCGTGGCAATCGTCTTCGAAAAGCCCCGATGCCACGCGAATGTAGCCGTGCTGGTCTGTGCTGGGGAGGGCTGCTGTCAAACGATTTCTTTTCTATCTCTTTTCCAGCTACCGTAGTCGAGTGCTGGAGTTCATGGACTGGTTCTCGCTGCCGTGTGAACATACAACTGTCATAAGGGTCGATGGATCGAGATCAAAAAGGGGGCGGGCGATCCTCGGTCGAAAATCATTTCGAGGCCTGCAATGTCGCATGCCTACGCCAACCCCTTGCAGCATACCGCACTTTCCATGGCATGTCAAACAAAGGGATATGCTACCTACATCACGGTATCTGCAATGGGAGCCGGAATTTGGTTGTGTGATAATATATGGTACATTGCGTTTCTATTCAAGACTCCCTTGAGATTGCCTCTGTCCCATAACCGATTTATGCTCCTTGGCCCAATCCACCAACGCCTTATCCGTTCTCCATTTCTTCAACATAACTTCCAACTTCCACAGCGGTACATTAGAAAACTTCTCTTTTCTAAACGTCTTTCCTCTCGACTTGTAATAAAACAACTTGTTCATCTCCTTCGGATTATCGTAATACCTCTGCAATGATTCGGGAGGATACATCTCCCACAACTGTTGAAGCAGTTGATCTGTGTTCTTGACGAAATCGACCCCTTTCCAGTCGTCAACGGCCGTTGAAGGAAGTAAAACACACGGGATCACAACATTTTCTCGGAAATGTGGGTCTTTAACGCGGACTACGGAAAATCCTCCCTCGTCTCGTAAATGTCGTTTCCAGGCCGCGAGTTCTTGATTAGGCTTTTCTAGCAGATCTTCTGCCTCCTGTGCCAATTTCGGGAAGTTCAATTCATCGTAGAGGTCCTTCAAATCGGGGAAGGATTGATATACTAGCGAATGCTTTTCCAATCGCCGTACGAACGCTGTGCGCTCTCCTTCCTTGTATTCCATCCCACCGGAGGTAAAGAGGGAGGCATACTGCGTGGCATTCGACTGGAGGATCTGAGATTTAAGCTCTCCGTCAAGGAAAGCTCTGTCGGCGTTATCTCTTGTGAGATATTTTTCCACATTCCAGTTATTTGCGCCTTCATCGAGGACGATGAAGTGGTTTCCTATTAGATTGTCTCCGTGGACAGTCGTGAAGAATTTGAGAAGGAATTTTTTGTTGAAGGCGCGAGATTGCATGGAACCGTACACTTGCAGTCTTCTTGACATAAGGGCATAGCGGTCGCTGAATACTACCACTGCTGGCCTGATAGATCAGCATAAGACAATATAGTATGGACCTTTTTCCGTCCACGGGTCCCCGGTCAGAGATTTTTATGCGTTTTATGCGAGACTGGATCTGCCTCTCTGTGAGAACGAGCTTAGACGAAGCATGGAGCGAAAATCCTCGATACACATGTCGTTGTATTACTGACATTCTTCTGCGACGGCAGACTACCGCCCTCGACCCATAGTACTGACTCCTAGGCGCTTCAACTGGCGATCGAGACGAAGCCTTCAGCAAATAGCCTCTGATTGATCGAACCGCCGGGCCCGACGCCTCAGAATCTCGCAACCTGCGTCTGATTGGCCGGGAATGCGGGTGACAAATTCGTTCCCACCGGCGGCAAATCTTCCCCCTTCGCACTTCTGGCCCTCGGGTCACCACATTTCAACACATCCCAGCACCGACATGTCTCCTCAAGGTTTTCCTCCGTCTGAGATGCAGCCAGAAGTCCAGTCTGACGTTCCTACCAACGCGAACGAGCACTGCGTAGGCACAGAGTCTGATCAAGCGTACTTGCCTTCTCCAATGACTTTACTGACGCCCCTTCTAGAGGATTAGCCGATAGTTGCGCCGGGTGTCCTAACCAGGATATCTGCGCCAGTCTGCCTAAAGGTCCTGATCCAGATCTTCCGCTGCTGCAAGCGCGACTATCTATGATAAAGCATAAGATACTGGTATTAAGTGGGAAGGGTGGGGTTGGTAAATCAACGTTTACGGCGGCATTGTCATTTGCACTTGCCTCGGACGAGGAAGTACAAGTTGGAGTGATGGATATTGATATTACTGGTCCTTCGCTACCTCGCATTATGGGCGTCGATGGAGAACAAATCCATGAATCCGCGAGTGGATGGACACCTATTTACGTCCGCGACAATTTGTCTCTGATATCGACTTCGTTTTTGTTGCCTACGCCAGATACACCGATCATCTGGAGAGGACCCAAGAAGAATGGAATGATCAAACAATTTATCAAAGATGTTGACTGGGATGAACTGGATTTCTTGGTCATCGACACACCTCCTGGGACGAGTGATGAGCATTTAAGTATTTCGACTTTTTTGAGACAGGCGAGTGAGGCGGCTGGGAGTACGGACGGAGGAGTCGATGGAGCATTAATAGTGACAACGCCGCAGGAAGTGGCGTTACTCGATGTACGGAAGGAACTGGACTTTTGTCGAAAGGCGGGAATACGAGTTCTTGGCATTGTAGAGAATATGAGTGGGTTTGTGTGTCCGAATTGCAAGGTATTTTCTGGTTTTTTGAAAGTCACTGATTGTAAGGGTGAATCAAAGATATTTGCCGCGACGACGGGAGGAGCACCTGCTCTTGCAAAGGAGTTTCAAGTGCCGTTTTTGGGAGCCGTGCCGCTTGATCCGCGGATAGCCAAGTGCTGTGATTTTGGAGAGAGTTTCGTTGAAGAGTTCCCTGATTCAGCCGCTACCAAAGCATTCCTGTCAATTGTCAAAGGTATCCTCTCTCCCAAACTCTGGTGTTGATGATAGGTGTACGTCGTGGACTGGGTTACACGGATTAATCTGATTTGAATATTAGTGTATTATAAGTATAGCATTAGCGAATGCATCTAGATTCCCCTTCCACCACCTTTGCCTTGCACATATTACACCCTTGCAATTACCCCTCGTACGTTGATTTTGCGATTATCGTCTTCTGGACATTACTCTAGCTATGGCTGTGCGAATTGTTGTCGCGGCTTTTTCTATTTCTTTCTTCGTGTGGCCTGAGGAGACACATATCCGGAGATCAGGTTGTGCGGCAAACGCTTCCTGTGCAGCGATACGATGAGACCGAACAATCAACACTCCATGGTCATTGACCTGCTCCTTAGTAGAAGTACAACAGAAGAGAGATACCTCGTCCACAATCTCCTGTAGAAGACGCTCTTGATCTTGTAATGTTTTTAACCCCTGACTTGAGATTGTCCATTCGTTTAGTCGGTAGTGTGCTTTGGGGGAGTTGTAATCACTTGTTGTTTCGATGTACTCCGATTTATCCAGGACGGATCTCAAGGCACTCGCATTCTCGACCAGCAACGAAAGTTGGTCTTCTCCTTCTCTTGTAGATAGTAATGCAATGGACTCCGATGCCGTGACGGCAAGAATAGCCGGAAGAGCAGCACTAAACACATATCCCAACGAAGTAATACGCTACACGTCAACCCGTATCCCCCTATGGGTTTGTACCTGATGATCCACCACTTCCTTGCTACCAGCACAAAATCCACCTCCTCCACATAACGTAGTTGACATAGCTCCAATAATCATATCCACTTCTGAGGGAGTTACACCAAAGTACTCTGTCACGCCCCTTCCATGACTTCCCAACACGCCGAAAGACCAGCTCTCATCCAGTATCAGGCGGTACTTGTACTTCTTCTTCAACTCAACCTCCCATTAGTAATTCCTCGACAGTAGTGGACTTACAACTCGAGGCAAATCAACTATATCGCCGTAATTCTCACTTAATCCTTCTGTAACAATGAATCTCCTGGTCAAAGGTTTTCGAGATCGTAGTTGTTCTACTCGGATCTCTTCGAGAACACGTTCTAGATCGTCCATGTCGTTGTGTTCGTACCATCGGACTGTCGACCGAGAAATCTGTAAACCTTTTTGAATAGCAAAACCAACCCCCTTGTCACTTCTATTAGCTCTCTCTTGTCAGGGGTAATACGCAACAATGATATCCCCACGTTTGGAAAAGTCGGGGATGACGGAAGAGATAGTGCTGAATGCCTGAGCGTATATGATAGCGGCTTCTACGCCGAGAAACCTGGCTATATCCAATTCGACTTGCGTATGGACATCTTTTATTAAATTGGGCTAGGAACGAACGTACCAAGAGTTCCGTAGAAGCCTGGAGGACCACAGGCCCCGACTCCGTAGTCATGAAGGATCTCAACTGCCTTATTCCGTAGTCTATCCAAATTGCCAAAGTTCAGAAAGTTGTAGGATGCAAGATTAATCACGGTCTTGCCATTCGAGAGCTTTGTTTTAGGACCCGTTGGACTATCGTCAATCTCAAACCTTCTTCCAACCTAGCATACCCAGATATCACAGGGATCTTATTTATATAACTCCACTCTGTTTCAGAAGGAGGCTCCACCAAGGGCTCTGGCGTCCACTCGTCAATCAACTCATCAATTTCCTACAAATCATCCCCCGTGTTTGAAAGCAACCCTACCCGCTCAGTCAACTTTAACTGATTCTTCTCAACAGAGTATTTCGGTTTAGTGAGATATCTGACCACAAAGAAAACAAGACACAATTCAATGAAGCTGCGTATGGGATCATTCTGGTATGACGAGCGGATATATCGGACCGCGACTTTCGATCCAGGAAGGCGCATGAAGGAGGTGGACAGGGAGGTGACCGTAGCGTTTGCTTCGGAAAGCAGACGGCCAACCCACTCTGGGACAGGCGACGGATCTGTTAAGGCAGACGACATTGCGCTTCGCAGTAAGTCACTCCTCCGGCAACAGGCGACGGAAGGAGTACGAAACGTGTTGACAAGGAACGAAATTGCCTCGAAATTACCGTGGTAATTACGTGAAGGCAACAAAGCGGCAAATTCCGGGTAAAGCCGGAGTTCAAATGTTTACGCGATGGCGGATCCGCAGCATTCGTGGATGAGCGCAGACTGCCATGTTGCACGAACTGTTGCTTATTCTCTCGGCGCATGAGAGCTCGATATTCAAGCCATGGCCATCTCCTCCATCTGTGCCAGAAACCATTCGACTCGACTCCACCTTCAACGACATCCACCCTTCTGAACGCGTCGCCCTGAATGAGCTCGCCCATCTCTCCTTCCTGCACAAAACGCTTCGTCAAAGCATCTCCAGCCACATTCAATCACACCAGAGTATTGTATTACGCGCAATCTTATCACGGATACAGGATACAGTACAGGAATTTCAAAGTGCAATTGAACGGATCGAGAAATTGATTCTCACGAGGGATGATTCGGTTGTGGGAGCCTTTGATATTGTTCCACTCGCGCGGTTAACGACGTTACTTGGCGAATGGCATCGGATACTGGGGTATCTACATAGGTTTGTCGGGTCGATTAAAGCGGATTCTACGGGCGCGACGTTTCTGAATAAGTTACAGAGTGATCAACATACTGGATATCCTGACATTGCAAAGTTGGTGGAACAGTTGATCAAAGCCGGGGAAGAGGCATGGATACGCCAAGTCTCTTCATGGGTGCTATATGGCCGCATCCCACAGCTAGGATATTCTGACTTCTTTATCCATCCTTCGAAGAATCCGAATATCTCTGCACTGCACGAAAATGCGTTCATCATCGAATGGGGATTATGGCCTGGATATCTACCTAAAGAAATCGCTGGCTCGATTTTATTCATTGGCCGTGCTTTAGCAAGGATACAAATGCAGTCTCCAGCATCCCAGACCTCCCAAAAAATCCTCAGATCTCATGTCGATTATCTTAATTCCATTACATTTCCTCTTATCCCTTCAGTCCTCACGAAAGCAATCACCTCAATCCGATTGTCATTATCTTCCGCCGTTCTTTCAAATCTCTTACCGCTCAACACAATCATCCATCTCGTCCAGAAATTCCGACAAGATTTCCTCCTCGGCCACGGCTCGTTAATGATAACCCTCCTCTCCGTCACAGAAGACTACCTCCAACGTCGTCACACCCACGACGGTGGCACAATAAAAGAAGCCGAAGTCAACAACCTGCTATCTAAATCCTCTTCCATAGTCTCCCGTCTCGAGAACCCCGACGAGGATGACGAAGTTCCCGGACGGCTGGCCTACGAATCGTCCTTGAAACTCTCGCTGCTGAAAACTCCTGAGACGGCCGATGAAATCACGTTCGACAGTTTTCTTTTGGGGGAGAGAATTCAGTTGAAATATGAGATTAGCTGGCCTTTGGATTTGTTCCTTTCGACGGAGGATGTAAGTTTGTATAATAAGATTTTTAGCTTTATGTTGGCCGTGAAGAGATGTCAGCGAAGGTTAACGTTGATTTGGCCGGGGCGGAAGTATCCTTCTGTAAGGAGGATAACCTGGACTACACTTTCGTATGTATTGTTCTTCGTTGATTCGTTATGGGGTTATTTTCAGGTACTCTCCTCATCTATGTAACGGGTTAATCCGGCAGGCAACAATTATCGAGCCAAGTTTCTCGGAACTATTAGCGAAACTATCTCAACACAGTCTGGGTGACGAAGATTCAACGGGCTACGATCCAGAGACTTTACGGGCTTCTCATACGGCATATCTCACCGATATACAAGAAGGATTGTTTTTGTCGTCGAGTTCGTCTGGGTTACTGCGTTTGTTGAAACAATTGTTGCTGCAGGTGGATGCGATTGTTGATATAATTTGTCGCGACGAGGATGTGGATGCAGTCAGATTGAGAGGGATCAAGGCTGTTGTGGATGAGTGTGTTCGTGAACTGGAGGGTGTGGGAGAACGAGAGGGCAAGGGAAGGGTAGAGAAATTGTTGTTGGGCTTGGATGGTGGGCAGTGGTTTACGAATACCTTTAATGCAAACGGCGAGAAATGAAGATATCTATATATGCGTTAAGAAGGACGGGATGGAGGATGCGAAGTAGATACCCAAGTACGGTCGGATTAGGAAGCTCTAGCTTTTCACGTTTGAAATATCACAGGGTCATCATTTGTCAGGTTGGCATGCGGTTTTGGTAACGTACTCAAAAAGCATTGAAGCGGCTCTGTTGATCAGATCATCTTATTATGACAGGACCAAGATCGACTCCCCAGGGAGGGGAGCAACCCCTTTTTGACATCTATATCATCCCTTCTAATCGTGTCAACATCTCATAAACCTCTCCTCCCATACGATATTGAATGAGACCCGCAAAGATGACAATATTCCCTCCTTTCCTTCTCCCTTCCAACAATTTCCGTTCTTTGCTGGGATCGGCATACACTGCCTCCCTCAATTGTTTCGAGATATTAACGAGTGCTTGCATCGCCATTACTAGTAGCCTAGGAATATTTTTCGCAACGGCATCACTGAGTTGCGGAACATTTTGAGCATATCGTTTAAGCGTTGACGGTGATCCTGCCAGAGGAATTAAATCCAGCCCTTCAATATTCTATTCAGAGTCAATCAAAGTCTCCGGAGGAGTATACCGTAATGCATGCTTCCCATCTCCCGCCCAAGAAGGCCTTATGCGCATCGATCATAGTGAGTAGGATTCGACACGTATCTCGCTCACGAGAATCGAGACGTTGTTGGATACTCCCGTTGGCGTCATACATCGACAGTATTTTTGACGCAAGTAGAGCCGGATCTGCGACCGCGGCCATCGAAAAGTTCATTTTCTTCGTCTCTTCCTGCGCAGCTGGGTCATTGGTATAAATGGGAGCCGAAGGGTCCGAGAAAACATCGCTTAGTCGCCTGTTAATGGTAGCCAAAACTAACGAATAGTCTTGCGATAGATGGTATAATAGGACTGCAGAAGCAGTATCTCCCTCATCATCTACTAACATTGCTGCTTTTTCGACGATCGTTCGCACGTATTCTTGTCTTGCAGCATCTTCGATGTTCAGAAGCTTGCCCCTCCTTTCAATAAGTCCTGGCTCGCGGGTTCCATCTGGTCGTATGTCGCCTAGAAGGGTGACGAAATCGCGCGACTCGATAACAAGCTCGCGAACAGCTTCTTGTGCTGCATTGACTTGAGCTTTGTTTATTGGAGATGGAAGGTCGTTGTTTATTGTGATGAGCGCAAGATATTCAAAGGATGTCGCGGCGGAAGTTCGAATGAAATTCTTCGCATACAAAGCAAGTGCCTTGGCAAAATTGAAAGTCGGATATTCGTCTGCTCCGGCCTTATCAAGGCTCACTTTTCTTAGCACGTCATTCATGGGATCTTACATAAATCATCTTCGAAGACTGCAGAGGATGTTGAAATTCGTAGTAATCCATACCATGCCAACACAACGGCGAAATGAATCCCTTCTGCAGGTGAATGGTTTAGTAAAAAGTGTACAGCCTATTGTTAAACCTATCAAAAGGAACCGTACCCTTTCATATTCCCCCACCAAGATCAACACCAAGAAGTATCCTTCCGGTCGCTGGCCACTCCGATCCCAAGCCATCCGTCCAGCTTTCACAACACCCTTAGCGACATCCCCAAGACCCCATCTTTCACCAACTGTCTCATCTTCCCTGGCAAGTACAAGCTGGACCCACAGATAATCTTCACTCGTCGCGACCACTTTTGCAGGCATCGCGCGTTTCTGTATATCACACCGTCCGAGGAGTTTGTATAATGCAAATTTGAATGGATCATCTTCGTCGGCTTTGTAATACCGTATGCGTTGATTGAATTCGACATGTAGTCGATCGAGGAGGTGGCGGGGAAGAGTTCGATTAGGAGACGTTGCGTAGGCTTTCAGGTAGGATGGGAAAGAAGGTTCCAGGGTTTGGAATGAGGCGAGGATGGCCGGAGTTTGAATGTGCTGTACCGCTTCGACGAGATGACCTGTTCGTAATAAGAAGTAAATCAATGCCCAAATCGGTGTATCATTAACAACCTGGAGTCAGCGCAATGGCCGAAGTGAGTTACCGTTAGATCGGGATGCCACTTCCCTCCTTCCTTGAAACGAATGTTAAGAAACCCACGAACACGTTGGACCACACTCGGAATTCCCCCCAGCTGAGCCTCCTGTGGGTGCTGAGAAACTTCTCCAACAACCACTCCCCAAGCTAAACCCTCCAGGAATCTCCTACTACCATCCGTGATGCTCGCATTCATCTTCCCCAGCGCCTTTCGTTCGATATAATCCTTGCGAAATGCTCTTGGAGGAACAGACTGTACCTCCTCCTCATCCTCGTCCGTAATCTGTGCAGTAATAACTTTGAGCGCATCAGCAAGCTGAATTGACCGCGAATCGGATCCGAATTTTAGGATTGCGTCAGAGAGCGCCGGAATAAGGTTTGGTCGACGAGATTGCATTCGTGAATCGTTCAATGCTACAATCACGTCTGTCATCGCATTGACCCGCTGCAGGGAGTGAACAGAGTTCAGATCTAGAGCTAAGAGCGAATCAGGAGTATCTGGTTGTTGGACAGAGGAATCCATTGTTCGCCCAAAAACACTGATATTAGATGACACTGCGACCAAGAGACGAACCTGCTTCTGCCAAAGGCCTCGAATTGTCCTATTGTCCCCTGTGATTCTTTTCCAGCCAAGTCGCCATTCATGATCCCCCTATGTTTCTCGAGAGTACGGCGTTTCAAGGCTTCCCAGCTGGTATTGCGATGTCGAGCAAGTTCAGTGGTAAATGAATTACTCGTCCTCTGAAGACCTTTCTCTATCGCGGACAATATATTCTGAGTTCTCCGTTCGGCAAGAAATGTCTGTACATCCACTGGCGCAGGGTGTACAGCCGGGGTCGAGGTCAAAGGAGCGTGATGTAAATGCAATGAAGAAATAGTTTTCGAGGTTTCCGAGGGATTTAATCCAGATGAGGCCAGTAAAAAGTTACTACCATT
>Ga0302179_10002531_pt1 | contig 10666 bp, 9 predicted proteins | sample I_Palsa_E3_1_FD_198788 | JGI IMG/M metagenome (GOLD analysis project Ga0302179, IMG submission 198788) | Peat permafrost microbial communities from Stordalen Mire near Abisko, Sweden - I_Palsa_E3_1 | ecosystem: Environmental > Terrestrial > Soil > Palsa > Peat permafrost | place: Sweden: Abisko...
TTTCGCGAACGCCGCGGACGCACCCGGCGGCGCGCCGGTACCGGACCAGGACGGGCTGCTCGCCGGGCCGACCTCAGTCGACCTGCCGATGCGCGCCGACCGGACGGAACCGGCGCGGCGGCGCGGAGCCTGGCGGCGGCGGGGCAATCAGGCCGCCAACCCGGCAGGCCCGGCCACGGCCGGAACGGGCGATCCGCCCGCGGCGGCCAGCCTCTTCGAACCTTCCGGCCGGTCGGTGGCGGTCGAGGCGCAACCCGCCGGTCAGCCGCCGTGGGGCGACGCCGGGGCGGGCAACACAGGGCAGCCGTGGGGCAACGCCCAGCTTGGCGCCGCCGCGCCGCCGAGCGTCGAGCGGGCCTGGGAGACCACCACCGGGGCTGGGCTCGGCGGGCCCACGGACGACATGACCGGCGCGGCGGCGGGGCGCCGTCGATCGCCGCGCCGGGCCGCCCTCATCTCGGCCGGGGTCCTCGTCCTGATCGTGGCCGCCGTGGCCGGGCTGATCGCCTGGCGGCAGCACCACCGCACGGACATGTCCCCGGCGGGTGGTCAGTCCGGCTCCCATGCCGCCACCGGGACGCCTGAGTCGCCCGCGACCGCCGTCGGGGGCCCGGCCAGCACGGGGCCGGTCCCGGCCGGGTACCGTACGCTGACCGTTTCGGCCTCCGAGTTCAACTCGACCGCCGGCTTCACGATGGCGGTGCCCGACGGCTGGGGCGTCAGCACCCAGGGAACCGGCATCATCGTCGAGGCACCTGGCGGCGTGGCCTTCCTCCAGATCGACCTGACCCCGCATACGTTCCAGGACATGATCGCGGAGGCGAGATACTTGGCCGCCGTGACCCAGCGGCAGGGCAAGTTCCCCGGCTACACCGGCCAGATCATCAGGCCGATCAACTTTCGCGGCGGGGCCGGCGCCGCGTGGGCGTTCACCTGGCTGAACCCGTCCCTCGGCCGGGTCCGGGCGCTAGACCTCATGTACGACGCGTCCACACCGAACGGGCGCCAGTCGTACTCGCTCTACCTGTCGTCGGTCGCTACGGCGTGGACCAGCAACCTGGGCGTGTTCGACGAAGCAATGCGTACGTTCCGGCCCAGTCGCTGAGCCCGCGCCGCCGGATACCGGGCCGCCGGATATCGAGTTCCCGGGACGGTTCTGCGGGGGACCGGCGGCGCTCAGCCTGGCAGCCGGCTAGTACCAGCGGTCGGCCTCCTCGTGGCTCCAGGCGGCGCACGGCGACCCGTAGGTGCTCTTGATGTAGTCCAGGCCCCAGCGGATCTGGGTGGCCGCGCTGGTCTGCCAGTTGGGGCCAGCGCTGGCCATCTTCGAGGCTGGCATCGCCTGCGGGATGCCGTAGGCCCCGGTGGACGGGTTGCTCGCGGTCGTGCTCCAGCCACTCTCGCCGGCCCACAGCGGCTCCAGGCAGGAGAACTGGCTGGCGGACCAGCCGAATGAGCCCAGCATGGCCTGCGCGATCGACTGGGGTGATCCAGACGCGGTGGGCACGCTGCTGGCCGCCAGCTGCTGGCCCGAACGGTGCTGGCCCGAACGCTGCCGGCCCGGCGCCTGCTGCGTCGCTTTGCGTGCGGCTTCCCGCTTCGCCGTGAGCTCGGCCCGAGCCCGGCGCTTCGCCGCCTGCGCGACGGCCACCTGATGCGCCGCCGCCTGCTGGGGAGTGAACATGGTCGCCATGGCCTGGAGATCCGCGATCACCCTGAAGCGCCGGGCGGCCCGGTGGGTCTGCTGGGTGCCCCGCTCAGCCGCGGTCTGGCCGGAGCGGGTGGTGATGGCACTGAACGCCGCCCCGCTTAGCGCTCCCGATGCGGGCGCAGGGCCGTACGGCGCGGCCGCCGCGGCGGCCGAGGCGGCGGTCACCACCGTGAGGGTGCCGGCCGCCGCGACGATGATGAGCTTGTTCCGCTTCCGGCTGATGATCCGGTGGCGCGACAAGGTGACCCTTCGGTCGATCGCGCGCGCAGGGACGGTGCGCGGTCCGCGATGTTCGTTCGCCCGTGGCTGCCCTCGTCGCAGGCTGTGCGACGGGGCGATGGCTGGTGGACGTGGCGCGGGTCAGGGCACCGGGCCGCACTCGGCGGCGGTCGTCGCACGAGCTGAGCGCCAACGCATCCACGATGCCGGATTAATCGAACAAACAATACCTGAATTGCGTGTGATATAGATCACAAGTGCGCGTAAATATCTGGCCAGAACCCGTCCATGTAGGCTCTGAGCTGCGCGGATGCAGCTCGCTACCATTGCCCTGCGCATCACGAACGAATTACAGTGTGCGGGTCTTAACCTCGCCGGATCGCTGAATTTTGTCTGAATATAGGCTGAAAGTTACTTCTCAGGGCGAATGATTTTGCCTATTAGATCTTTTAATTGGACGCAAAGTAGCGGAACAAACTCAGAGAGTAATTCGCCCAATTGATTACGTCGCGGCCGAAACGTGGACATCATGCGTCGGCAGCAGGTAATGCGGCCTTTACCGGCCAGCGCTCCGGCCGCAGCGACGCACCAGCCGCCCGCGCAGCCGACCTCGATGAGAAGCGGGCCGCCGCTCAGTAGTAGTTGTTCGCCAGCTCAAAATCCCACGCGGCGCACGGCGACCCGTAAACGTTCTTTATGTAGCCGAGGCCCCATATGATCTGCGTCCGCGGGTCGGTCTCCCAGTCCGCGCCCGCGGCGGCCATTTTGGACCCGGGCAGGGACTGCGGAATGCCGTAAGCACCGCTGGGATTCTCCGCGTCATAGGACCAGCCGCTTTCCCGCTGCCACAGGTCCTGAAGGCACCCGAATTGTGACGTCGAAAAGCCGAAACTGGCCAGCAGCCCGTAGGCGATCGACTGGGCCGTACCGGGATCGGGCGGCGCCACCGGCGGCACCGAGACCCCGGTCGTGGAGCCGGTGGCATCGCCCGCGGACGCCGTGCCTGAGGCCGCGTTGCTCGCCGAAGACGCAGCTGAGGCGGGTGACGCCAGCTTCGGCTTGGCCACTACAGTCAGCGTGCGGGACGCCGTGCTCATGACGATCATCTGCTGGCGCTCCTGCTCGAGCAGGGCGACAGTTTTGCTGTTGGGAATTGACTCAATTGCTTCCGCGGCACCGGACGCGCCCGATACGGAAGGCCCCATCACCCAGGCCGCCACCGAGACGGCAGCGACGGCAAATGTGGCGATGCCAGCGGCCGGAAGAATGACTCCACTGCGGCGAACAAAGCGACTGCCTCGCCGTGTACTGGTAGTCCCTGTCCGGTGTCGTGACAAGGCAATCCTTTCCTCAGCCGAACGCACCGGACGGGGCTGCCGGTCGCGTAGACCGCTGCGTCTGACTACTGGCAGCGATTCTCGGGCTCAGCACCTCACGGGCCCCGGCCATCGCAAATCGCGAATGATGCACGCTCATTGGCCGTAACGGGCCTTGCGGTAAGGGCAATCGCCGTCGGCGACCAACACTGCCAGAAAAGGGGGGAGGGCCCGCAACCGATTCGGTCAGGTTGCCGCCGGCGGGTTGACCGCAGCCGCTGTGAGCTTAGTCACATCTCACTGCGGGTGCTTTTGTTACGACGATTCGCGACATATCTGCCCTGCTCGCCCCGATCTGCACCCGACCCGGGCGGCGGTCACTGCCCGCGCCCGGCGGCCGTCCGGTTGCTAAAGTGCGAAAAGGTTCGCAGGTGGCCAGCCGGGGCACGAAGAGCCGGCCGCAGCCGAGCCAGCCGGTGGCAGCGCCATCCGTGACGGAGCGGCGCCGTCCGCGACAGAGCCGTCCGCGGCAGAGAGGCCAGGCCGGGTGACCGAGCATTCCGTGAGCGGCCGCCCGGCATCCGCCGGTCGCGCCGCTCAGGAATGGGCCGGCCGCAACTGGCACTACGTGCTGCTCTCCCTGTGGACGGTCAGCTGGTGTCTTGAAATGGCGTCCGGGGGCGGCATCGCCTGGGACTTCTTCCGGAGCGGCACGGCCGCGCTCTTCGGCGGGCCGGGCTCGTTCCACCCGCCGGGGGGCCTGGACCTGTACGCCAGCAACCCGTCGCTGCAGATCGGGCCGCTGTCGTTCACCGTGGCCGAGATCCTGCGACATCTCGGCCCCGACAACGGCATCGTCACCGCCGAGATCCTGCTCGCTGCGGCCGGGATCGCGGTGATCGCGGCCATCGAGAACCTCGCCCGCCGGGTCCGGCCGGAGCTGAGCGAGCACCCCCGGGCCCTGCGGCTGACCGTGCTCGTCGGCGGCGCGGCGTTCATGGTCGCGTGGGTCGATCTGGCCGTCGGTTACCTGCACCTGGACGACGGCCTCGCGCTGATCCTGGCGGTGGCCGCACTGCGGGCGGTGATCGCGCGCCGGCCGGTGCTGGCGGGCGCGTGCGTCGGCCTGGCGGCCGACGCCAAGCCCTGGGCGGTCGTCTTCCTCGCAATCTTGTTCCTGCTGCCCGCCCGGGACTTCTGGCGGGCCGCCGTGGCCACCCTGGCCGTGATCGCCGCGGCCTGGCTGCCGTTCTACCTCGCCGACTCGGGCACGATGGCCGCGGCGCACTACACCATCCGCAACATGCCCACGTCGGCGCTCCGCGCGCTCGGGGTGACCGCCGACCGGACCCCCTCCTGGGACCGGTCCGCTCAGGTCCTGCTGGGCTGGGTGCTGGGCGCGGTGGCGGTGTGGCGCCGCCGGTGGGCCGCCATCATCCTGCTGGGCGTCGGCGCCCGGATCGCGCTGGACCCCGGGGTACACGGCTACTACACGGCCGGGGTCATGGTGGGCGCGCTGATCTGGGACACCATCGGCGCCCGGCGGCCGTGGCCGTTCTGGTCCCTGCTCTGTATCTTCGCGCTGAGCGCCATCCCGATCATGACCCGCGATCCGCAGGTGCTCGGCGACGCCCGGCTGGCCATCGTCGTGACGTTCACCGCCGCCCTGCTGCTCATGCCGGCCCGCTGGGTGTGGCCCGCCAGCCGCCACCCCGGAGTCTCCGGAGTCTCCGGAGACTCCGGGCCGGTGGCCGCGGCACCCGGCCAGGGGATTGCGGCGCGACTCCGGACCCGCGACGGCCGGGCAGGTCCCGCAATCAGCCCAGACCGGGGCTCCCGACCTGGACGTAACCATTTCGACCGGCGCTCAGCAGGGAAAGTTAAGTAATGGATGAAGGGGACCGGCCGGACGCGAGCGGCCCGCTGCCGCTGCGGGACATCCTGGTCGTGGCGCTGGAACAGGCGGTGGCGGCGCCCTTCGCCACCCGCCAGCTCGCCGATCTCGGCGCCCGGGTCATCAAGGTGGAGCGGCGCGGAACGGGTGACTTCGCCCGCGGGTACGACCGCTCGGTGCACGGCCAGTCGAGCTACTTCGTCTGGCTGAACCGCGGCAAGGAAAGCATCGAGCTGGACGTCAAGGACGATGGCGACCGTGCGGTGCTTACCGCCCTGCTCGACCGCGCGGACATATTCGTGCAGAACCTCGCGCCCGGTGCGGCCGGCCGGCTCGGCCTGGACGGCGACCGGCTCCGGACACGGAACCCCGCGCTGATCACCTGCTCGGTCTCGGGCTACGGCGCCGACGGCCCCTACCGCCACAAGAAGGCCTACGACCTGCTGGTGCAGTGCGAGGCCGGCCTGCTCTCGGTCACCGGCAGCCCCGGCGAGCCGGCCAAGGCCGGCATCTCGGTGGCCGACATCGCCGCCGGCATGTACGCCTACAGCGGCATCCTGGCCGCACTGTACGAGCGGGAGCGCACCGGCCGCGGGATCAGCGTCGACGTCTCCATGCTGGAGGCGCTCGGTGAGTGGATGAGCCAGCCGGTCTACTTCACCAGCTACGGCGAGCACCCGGCCGTGCGGACGGGGGCGCGGCACACCTCCATCTCGCCCTACGGCCCGTATGCCGTCGGAGATGACGCCACCGGCGGCGGCCAGGTCTTCATCGGCATCCAGAACGAGCGCGAATGGGCGGTCCTATGCCGGAAGGTCCTCGGCCGGCCGGAACTGATCAGCGACGAGCGGTTCGCCACCAACCCGGACCGGGTGGCGCACGACCGCGAGCTGACCGCCATCATCGAGGAGGCCCTGGCCGGGATCGGGCCCGGCCAGGTGATCGCGCTGCTGGATGAGGCGGGCATCGCCTGCGCCCGGCTGCGCACACCGCAGGAGTTCGCCGGCCACCCGCAGCTCGCGGCCCGGGACCGGTGGCGGGAGGTGGACACGCCCCGCGGCCCGGTCCGGGCGATGCTGCCGCCGGTCACCGTGCCCGGCCGGGAGGCGGCCATGGGCGCGGTGCCGGCCGTGGGCGAGCATTCGGCGGCCATCCGCGCCGAGCTGGGCCTGCCGCCCCATCCGGACCGCGGGTCCTAGTACTCTTTCCCTTGCGGGCTAAAGTGCATACAGTTTGAGGAAGCCGGTCCCGCCGGATGCGGGCCGGCCGAAGCAGAGACGGGCCGGGAGAAGACGGAGGGCCGTGGTGATCGAGCAGTCCCGCGACCAGATCGCCGGAATGCTGCTGGACGCTTACGCCAGCCGCCAGCCGGTCGAGCCGCTGACCGAGAAGTACGCGGACCTCACCCTGGAGGACGCCTACGAGATCCAGCTGCTCCAGGTCCAGCGCTGGAGGCACGAGGGAGCGCGGATCAGGGGGCACAAGGTGGGGCTGACCTCGGCAGCCATGCAGCGCCAGCTGGGGGTCGACCAGCCCGACTACGGCCACCTGCTGGACGGCATGTTCTGGCTGGAGAACGAGCCGATCCCGGCGGCACGCTTCCTGCAACCGCGGGTGGAACCGGAGATCGCCTTCGTGCTCGCCGGGGAGCTGCGTGGCCCGGGCGTGACGGTCGCGGACGCGATCGGCGCGGTCGGTTTCGTGCTGCCCGCCCTGGAGCTGATCGACTCCCTCATCCGCGACTGGCGCATCAGCCTGCTCGACACCATCGCCGACAACGCCTCCTCCGCCGGGGTGATCCTGGGCAGCTCACCGGTCCCGCTGGCCGGGGCGGACCTGCGGCTGGCCGGCTGCAACCTGCACAAGAACGGGCAACTGGCCGGTACCGGGGCGGGCGGCGCGGTGCTGGGCTCGCCGCTGACCGCGCTGGTCTGGCTGGCCAACACGGTCGGGGAACGAGGTGTGGTCCTCGAGCCGGGCCAGGTCATCCTGCCCGGCTCGGTGACCGCGGCGATCCCGGTCGGCCCGGGGGACACCGTGACGGCCACCTTCGCCGGGCTGGGCAGCGTGACCGCGCGGTTCACCGCGGGACAGGCCGGTCCCGGGGCGGAAGACGACGCGGAGGAGGACAGATGAGCAAGGCGACGGCGGCGATCGTCGGCCCGGGCAACATCGGCACCGACCTGCTGGCCAAGCTCCAGCGCAGCGACCAGGTGGAGGTCCGGTACATGGTCGGCGTCGACCCGGCCTCGGACGGCCTGGATCGGGCCCGGGCGCGCGGTGTCGAGGCGTCGGCCGGGGGCGTGGACTGGCTGCTAGACCGCGCCGAGCTCCCGGACCTGGTGTTCGAGGCCACTTCGGCCCGGGCGCACCTGGCCAACGCGCCGCGGTACGCGGAAGCGGGCATCCAGGCGATTGACCTGACCCCGGCGGCGGCTGGGCCGCTGGTCTGCCCGCCGGTGAACCTGCACGAGCACCTGGACGCGCCGAACCTCAACATGATCACCTGCGGCGGGCAGGCGACGATCCCGATGGTGCACGCGGTGTCCCGGGTCACGCCGGTCCCCTACGCCGAGATCGTGGCTTCGATCGCGTCCCGGTCCGCAGGCCCGGGCACCCGGGCCAACATCGACGAATTCACGACCACGACGGCCCGGGCGATCGAGCAGGTCGGCGGGGCCGAGCGCGGTAAGGCGATCATCATCCTGAACCCGGTCGACCCGCCCATGATCATGCGCGACACCGTCTTCTGCGCTATCTCCCCCGACGCCGACACCACGGCGATCACGGAATCGGTGCTGGCCATGACCGAGACCGTCGCCCGTTACGTGCCCGGGTACACACTGCGGGCCGAGCCGCAGTTTGATCCGCCCGGTGACACCTGGTCCGGCTGGGCCCGGGTGGCCGTCTTCCTGGAGGTTCGCGGCAACGGCGACTACCTGCCGTCGTGGGCCGGCAACCTGGACATCATGACCGCGGCGGCCGCCCAGGTGGGCACCCGGCTGGCCGGCCCGCTGCTGGCCGGCACTGGCCGGGCCGACGCGGCCGGCCCGCGAACCTCCACTGCGGGCGCGGGCGCTTCGGGGGTGACGGCATGACCGGCAATGTACGGATCACGGACTCGACACTGCGGGACGGCTCGCACGCGATGCGCCACCAGTTCACCGAGGGGCAGGTACGCGCGGTCGTCTCCGCTCTCGACGGCGCCGGGGTGGAGGTCATCGAGGTCTCCCACGGCGACGGACTGGGCGGCTGTTCATTCAACTACGGGTTCTCCGGCACCGACGAGATCGCGCTGATCCGCGCGGCGGTGGACGAGGCGGCCACGGCCCGGATCGCGGTCCTGCTGCTGCCCGGGGTGGGCACGGCCGAGGATCTGCGCCGGGCGCACGACGCGGGCGCGTCAGTGGCCAGGATCGCGACGCACTGCACGGAGGCGGACGTATCGGTCCAGCACTTCGGGGCGGCCCGCGAGCTGGGCATGGAGACGGTCGGCTTCCTGATGCTCGCGCACCGGCTGGAACCGGCCGCGCTGGCCCGGCAGGCCCGGATCATGGTGGACGCGGGCGCCCAGTGCGTCTACGTGGTCGACTCCGCTGGGGCCCTGGTGCTGACCGACGCGCAGACGCGGGTGCAGGCACTGATCGACGAGATCTCCGCCGACGCCCAGGTGGGGTTTCACGGCCACCAGAACCTCTCGCTGGGCGTCGCGAATTCGGTGCTGGCCTATCAGGCCGGAGCCCGGCAGATCGACGGGGCCCTCTGCGCGCTCGGCGCGGGCGCCGGAAACGCGCCGACCGTGGTGCTCGCGGCCACGTTCGACCGGATGGGGATCAAGACCGGAGTAGACGTCCCGGCCGTGCTGTCCGCCGCCGAGGACGTCGTGGCGCCGTTCATCCCGCGGCTGCCGTGGATGGATCGTTCGTCGATCGTCCAGGGCTACGCCGGCGTCTATTCGTCGTTCCTGCTGCACGCGCAGCGCGCCGCGGAGCGCTACGGCGTGCCCGCGCACGAGATCCTGCAGCGGGTCGGCGAGGCCGGCTACGTGGGCGGGCAGGAAGACATGATCATTGACGTCGCGCTGCAGCTGCAGCGGCAGCGGGACCGCGACATGGCCACGGGAGCACGCCCATGACCGACTGGACCGTCGACCGCGCGGCCGCCGCGCTGCTCATGGCGGAGGAGGGCCGCGCCGACCGCGAGCCGCTGACCGGCGAATGGCCCGGCCTGGATGTCGCCACCGCGTACGCGGTGCAGGACGAGACGCTGCGGCGCCGGCTTGACCGGGGCGAGCATCTCGTCGGTGTAAAGCTAGGGCTGACCAGCCGGGTCAAGCAACAGCGGATGAACGTGGCCGCCCCGCTCACCGCCTGGCTCACCGACGCGATGGTGCTGCCCGCGGGCGCCCCGGTGCCGCAGGAGCAGCTCATCCATCCGCGCGCCGAGCCGGAGATCGTATTCGTAATGCGGGAGCGGCTGGCCGGACCGGGCATCACCGCGGCCAGGGCGCTGGCCGCGGTGGGCACGGTGTACGGCGGCGTGGAGGTCATCGACAGCCGGTACCGGGACTTCCGGTTCACGCTGCCCGACGTGGTGGCGGACAACGCGTCGTCCGGCTGCTTCGCAGTTGGCCCGGTGGGCGTGCCGCCGGGCATGCTGGACCTGGCCCTGGAGGCATGCCTGGTGGAGGTGGACGGGCAGATCACCGACTCGGCCACCGGCGCGGCCGTGCAAGGGCATCCGGCGGAGGCGCTCGCGCTAGCCGCCAACGACCTGGGCCGCCGGGGGCACGCGATTGAGCCTGGCTGGATCGTCCTCACCGGCGGCATGACCGATGCCGTTCCCGTCCCGCCCGGGGCCAAGGTGGCCGTTTACTTCACGCACCTCGGCTCGGTCCAGCTGTCTGGAGGCTGACATGCTGGCCGCCGGGCCCCTGGTCTGCTGACCGGCCAGCCGCCTCGAGCGCGCAGACCGAGATAGCTGCTATCTGGAGGCTGGCATGCCGCTGGTGGAAGTCACCCTGGCCGAGGGCCGTACCACGGCCCAGATCCGTGCCCTGATCCATGAGCTGCACGAGGCGGTCGTCCGGGCCATCGACGCCGCCCCGTCCAGCGTGCGCGTTATCGTCCGCGAGGTGCCCACGACCCACTGGGCCGGGGGCGACGTCACCCTGGCCGAGCGCCGCGGCCCCGGCCCCGGCCCCGGCCCCGGCCCCGGCCGTCCATGATCGGCGTCAGTTTCCGCAAATGCTGCGGAAAACCGACGCCGTACCGGCCGGTAGCACGCTCCTGGAACCACAGAACCCCCCTGACGAGGCCGCCAATCAGGGGGGTTCTGCCGCCGGCGGGCGCTAGCCGGCCGGCGCGGGAACGATGTTGTAGTTGGCGCGGAACAGGTTGCCGGGATCGTACTGGGCCTTGACCCGGCCGAGCTTCGCGTACTTCTCCGGGCCGCCGAGCGCCTCGACCACCCGGTCCATCTCATCGAAGTTCAGCATGTTGAGGTAGACGCCCCGGCCCACCCAGG
>Ga0302179_10002544_pt1 | contig 10641 bp, 7 predicted proteins | sample I_Palsa_E3_1_FD_198788 | JGI IMG/M metagenome (GOLD analysis project Ga0302179, IMG submission 198788) | Peat permafrost microbial communities from Stordalen Mire near Abisko, Sweden - I_Palsa_E3_1 | ecosystem: Environmental > Terrestrial > Soil > Palsa > Peat permafrost | place: Sweden: Abisko...
GACAAGATCGTAAAATTTGAAGGCGCTTACCACGGACTGCATGATTCCGCTCTAGTCAGCGTCAAGCCCCACGCTCCCGACTTCGGCGATATCGATAACCCCACATCCGTCCCCGGCGGTTTAGGCGTACCGAAGTCGGCCGTTGCCAACGTGACCATCGCCACTTTCAACGATCTCGCCACCGTCGAACGCCGCTTTAAGGAAAATCCCGGCGAAATCGCCGCGATTATTCTTGAGCCCATCATGATGAACGTCGGCCTCTGCCTGCCGCAGCCCGGCTTCCTGCAAGGCCTTCGCGACATCGCCACAAAGACCGGCGCGCTCCTGATCTTCGACGAAGTAAAGACCGGTGCCAAATTGGGCTGGGGCGGCGCCAGCGAATACTTCAACGTCATCCCCGACATGATCTGCCTCGCCAAGTCGATCGGCGGCGGGTTTCCGCTGGCTGCGTTCGGCGCCAGCAAGTCGGTCATGGACCTCATCTCCCAGCACAAGGTTTTCCACGGCGGCACCTACAACACCAACCCAGTCTCGATGGCCGCGGGCCTCGCCACCTTCCGCGAAGTTCTGACGCGCGACAACTACAGTCACGTCGATAAACTCGGCAAAAAGCTGGCTGACGGCTATCGCAAGACCATCGCGAAAGTTGGCCTGCAAGCCTACATCGCGCAGGCTGGCGCGAACGGCGCGCTGATGCTCTATCCCAAAGAAATTCGCAACTACCGCGATTGGACGACGATCGATGTCGATCTCTGGCGGCATTATTGGTTCGGCATGGTCAACCGCGGCGTGATGGCCCAGCCCTACTGGTGGGACGAGCAGTGGACGATCTCGGTTCAGCACTCCGAGGCCGATATCGACAAGCATCTATCTGCCTTCGACGATATCGCCGCATCGCTGGCGAAAGCGCAGCAGGAGCGTGTCGGCCAGCCTGTGTTGGCCGCGCACTAGAGAGCGCAGAAAAAAACTTGTCATTCCGAACCGGGCTGAAAGCCCGGTGAGGAACCTGCTGTTTTGCAGCCAGCAGAGAGAATTTGTCCACCACCGCCCAACCCGCCCAGCCCCACCTGATCCGTGCTCTCGGACGCCGCGATCTCGTCCTCCTCTTCGTCGTCGCCGTCTTCAACCTGAACGTCGTTCCCTCCATCGCGGCCAACGGCGGAGTCACCATCTGGCTCTGGATTATCTCGCTCCTTCTTTTCTTCTGGCCGCAGGGCATCGCGGTCATCGAACTCGCCCATCGTTATCCCGGCGAAGGTGGAGTCTATCTCTGGGCCAAGGAAGTCTTTGGCGACTTCCACGGATTCCTCTCCGGCTGGTGTTACTGGACCAACAACATGTTGTACGTGCCGACCGTCATGCTGTATTTCGTCGGCGTCTCGGTCTACGTGCTCGGCCCCGCGCATCTCGGTCTCGCGGATAACAAACTCTTCGCCTCCACTACCTCGCTGTTGTTGCTCGCCATGCTCACCGTTCTCAATATCGTTGGGCTCGGCGTCGGCAAGTGGATCAATAACGTCGGCGCCATCGGAACTTTCATTGCTGCCGCTGTCTTGATCGGCCTTGGCGTCGTGATCTGGTCGCGCTTCGGCACCACCATCTCCTCCTCCGACTTCCAAATCCCCGCCAACCCACGATTCGTTCTCAATTCCTTCGGCGTGATCTGTTTCGGCTTGGTCGGCCTCGAACTCGCCTCCGTCATGGGAGACGAAATCAAGGACCCCAGACGCACACTTCCCGGCGCGGTCGCGTGGGGCGGAGTTCTTTCCGGCGCACTCTATGTCGGCGCCACGCTCACTCTGCTTATCGCGGTCGGCAAGAATGTCAACGTGCTTCAGGGAATCGTTCAGGCCGTGACACACATGGCTGCTAGCGTCGGAGTCGCTTGGATCACGGTGCCCTTCGCGCTCATGCTCAGCCTCTCCATCGCGGGCATCGGCTCCGCGTGGATGGGCGGCTCCGCCCGCATTCCCTTCGTCGCCGGCCTCGATTCCTACATGCCTTCCTGGCTTGGTAAAGTTCACCCACGCTACGCCACGCCCTACGCGGCGCTAATCGTGCAAGCCATCGTTTCCGCCGTTCTCGTCATCATGAATTTTCTTGGCGCGGGCGTTCAGGAAACTTTTCAAAAGCTTCTTTCGCTGGCTGTTGTGCTGCAACTCGTTCCGTTCCTCTATATGTTCGGCGCACTGGTAAGATTTTCCATCATCGAATCGGTGCCGCGCGGGCAGTACAGCCGTACCACATTGTTCCTCGCGGGCACCAGCGGCCTGCTCACTACCGTTCTCGGTATCGCGCTTGTATTTTCCCCGGCCCAGCAGATCACCTCGTTATTTTGGTACGAGGTCTGGATGATAGGAATGACGACGCTTTTTATCGGCCTGGCCGCATTTTTCTTCTTCGTCTACGGCCGCCGCAAAATGTCACAAGGAAAGATCGGGAAGGGCACGACTGCAGTTGAGCCGCTGACCGTCAACAAACTTTGATTTTGGGTGGCGCAGCGCTTTCAGCGCTGCGATAAGACTGCAAATTATTGGCGGCTTTAGCCGCTGAGGTAAAGCAGGAGGTCGAAACAAAATGCCCGGCGGAGTCACAACCGAAGTTCCTACAGAAGTCCGCACCTACCAGATGTACATCAACGGCGAGTGGGTCGCGAGCAAATCCGCGAAGACTTTTCCCGTCTACGATCCCTCCACCGAAGAAGTCATCGCCCAAGTTCCCGACGCCGGCGCCGAAGATGTGGACCGCGCCGTGGCCGCCGCCAAAGCCGCATTCGACGAAGGCCCATGGGCCAACTCAACCGCGCAGGAGCGTGGCCGCGTCCTCTTCCGACTCTCCGAAAAAATCCGCGCCAACCTGGCCACGCTCGCCGAGCTCGAATGCCGCAACACCGGCAAGCCCATCGTCGAAGCCGAGTTCGATATCAACGACGCCGCCACCTGCTTCGAGTACTACGGCGGCCTCGCCACCAAAGTCGTCGGCTACGTAAACCCCGTTCCCGACAACGCGATGTCCCTCTCGCTCAAAGAACCAGTCGGCATCGCCGGACAAATCATTCCCTGGAACTATCCTCTTCTCATGGCCGCGTGGAAACTGGCTCCGGCCATCGCCGCGGGCTGCACCTGCGTTCTCAAGCCCGCCGAGCAAACTCCGCTCACCGCGCTCGAATTCGCCAACTACTTCGCCGACTGCGGCCTGCCCCCGGGCGTGGTCAACATCGTCACCGGCTTCGGGGAAAGCTGTGGCGCTCCGCTCGTCCAGCATCCCGACGTCAACAAGATCGCTTTCACCGGCAGCGCCGCCGTCGGCAAGATCATCGTGAAACAGGCCGCCGACACGGTGAAGCGCGTCACCCTCGAACTCGGCGGCAAGTCTCCCAACATATTCTTTGCCGACGCCGACTTCGAAGCCGCCATCGACGGCGCGCTCTTCGGCGTCTTCATCAATCAGGGCGAAGTCTGCTCCGCCGGAAGTCGCATCCTGGTGCAGAAGTCGATCTACAAGAAGTTTGTCGAGGCCATGACCGAGAAAGCGAAGAAGATCAAACTCGGCCCTCCGCTCGAACGCGAAACCAAGATGGGCCCGCTCGTAAGTAAAGAACAATACGACCGTGTCAACGCCTACATCGAGATCGGCAAGAAAGAGGCCACGTTAGCTTCCGGCGGCGGACGCCCCGAGAAGATTGGCAAAGGCTACTACGTTCAGCCCACCATCTTCAGCGATGTCACCAACTCCGCCCGCATCGCCCGCGAAGAAATCTTTGGTCCAGTCGCGGCAGTCATTCCATTCGAAGACGAAAAAGACGCACTCAAGATCGCCAACGATTCGCCCTACGGCCTGGCCGCCGCCGTTTGGACCCGCGACATTTTCAAGGCGATGCGTTCCGTAAAGGCCCTGCGTGCCGGCATCGTCTGGGTCAATCACATGCAACCAACATACGTAGAAGCCCCGTGGGGCGGCTACAAACAATCCGGTTTCGGCCGCGAACTCGGCCCCTGGGGCATCGAAGAATATCTCGAAACCAAACAGGTCTACATCAATCTGAACGAGCAGCCAATCGGCTGGTACTGAAGTATGAAGAGACGCTCTCTAGAGTCCTGTCATCCTGAGCGAGGATTGATCTTCGCGCCCAAGCGCGAAGATCAACCGCAGTCGAAAGCTTGCCCTGAGCTTGCCGAAGGGGACCCCTGTACCGCTAGCAGCGGCACCGCCGCCTCAGGGAGTTCTCACGAGAAACTGACATGAGTACAATCCGCATCAACACATCTATCCCCGGCCCCAAGTCCAAAGCACTTTCCGGTCGCCGCGTCCAAGCCGTGCCCCGCGGCCTTTCTCACGGTACGCCCATTTACGTAGCCAAGGCTGAAGACGCGTGGCTGGAAGACGTCGACGGCAACCGCTACATCGATTTCGCCGGCGGCATCGGCTGCGCCAACGCCGGTCATCGTCAGGAAGCTGTGCTCGATGCCATCCGCAGCCAGCTCGACAAATTCCTCCACACTTGCGTCCAGGTCACGCCCTACGAAAGCTACATCCGCTTAGCCGAGCGTATGAATGAAATCACGCCCGGCAAGTTCGCCAAGAAGACTCTCTTCGTCAACAGCGGCGCGGAGGCGGTCGAGAACGCGGTCAAAGTGGCGCGCGCATATACTAAGCGCCCCGCAATCATTGCCTTCGAAGACGCCTTCCATGGCCGCACAATGATGACTCTGGCGCTCACCAGCAAGACGCATCCTTATAAGGCAGGCTTCGCGCCGTTCCCCGGCGAGGTGTACCGCGTCCCCTTCGCCTACTGCTATCGCTGCTCGTATAACTTGAAATATTCCTCGTGCGATCTCTACTGCGCGCGCCATCTCGAAGACACTTTCAAACGCGTCGTCGCGAATGAAGAAGTCGCAGCGGTTATCGCCGAGCCGGTCCTGGGCGAAGGCGGATTCGTCGCTCCGCCGCCGGACTACTTCAAGGTGCTGATCGATCTTTGCCATAAGCACAACATCCTCTTCATCGCCGACGAAATTCAATCCGGCTTCGGTCGCACGGGCGCAATGTTCGCCAGCGAACGCTACGGCATCGAGCCTGACATCATCGTCACCGCAAAATCCCTGGGCGGCGGCTTGCCGCTGGCCGCAGTAACCGGCCGTGCCGAAATCATGGACGCGCCCGCCCCCGGCGGCCTCGGCGGCACGTTCGCCGGCAATCCGCTTTCCTGCGCTGCGGCGCTTGCTGTGCTCGGGTTGTTCGAAAAAGAGAATTTGCTTCAGCGCGCCAACGAACTCGGCGACCGCTTCCAGCGCCGCGCCCGCGAATGGCAGCGCCGCTGGCCCATAGTCGGCGACGTGCGTGGCCTAGGCGGTATGCAGGCCATCGAACTGGTGAAATCACAAGAAACAAAGACTCCAGCCTCCGACGAAACCAAACAGATCACGCAATTCTGCTACGAGCACGGCTTGATCACAATCACCGCCGGCTCGTACTCGAACGTGATCCGTGTTCTCGTCCCGCTGGTTGCGACGAACGATCAGATGGACGAAGGCCTCGACGTGCTGGGATCTGCGTTGGCTGCGGTCTGCGACAAGAAGGGCACGGTGGCGCAGCTGGTTTAGATAACGAGACATCGTTGGTAAAGAAATGGTTGGGGGTTACAAAACTGTGAAACTTAGAGGGCATCGAACGAAGTGCTCGAAGGGGGCCGCATTGCTGTTGCTGGCATCAGTTGGCGTCGCCACCGCCCAGAAGGTGCCTACCCCGGCCCGTATATGGTCGGTCGGACCTCTGACAAAGAACGAGCCCGTGATGGGCATCACTATCGGCGGTGGAGGCGCGACGGTTACAGCTCCGCACGTGGACTCCCAGACGAACTCTATCTTTGCAGCGACTCGCAGTGTTGTCTTCGCGGGCGACCGCATTGTCCTCGCGTCGATGGTGGGAATGCGAAACGTCGACGCCGCGCAACGACCGGAACAGGTCTATCAGCTTCTGTCCCTCGATGCCAGAACAGGTGAGGTCAAGGATTCACGCGAGCTTGTCGACTTCGGCGTGCGCGCGATCTTCGCGACGAATGATGCCCATGTCATCGTCTCTGGTGCGGCAGTGCTGCGGTTGACGCCGGACCTGAAGGATGATGCTAGATTCGATTATCACGCGACGGGGCACAAGTTCGGACGCGTGCAGAATGCGTCGCCCGATGGTGCCACGTTGGGGAATGCAACAAGTCCGGGCTTTGAACTAATAGAGACCCGGACGTTGAAGGCTAGGGAGCTTACCGCGGATCCCGCAGTCGATACGTCAGTGAGCAATATGGGCTTTGTGACGGATAACGTGCACTGGATACGCGACTACCCAAAAGACCGTGGCTTCATCACCTACACAGACACCTCTGGAACGCACCTGCTGTATCACGGCAAGTGCGGCGGTAGGCCACAGTTTCTGACGGATGATCTTATCCTAGAACCCGGGTGCAAAAGTCCTTTGATTCTTGATACACGCGGCAACGTGGTCAGAACGATTCTTTTGGAGGGCGCGTTTTCATATGCGGGAGTCTCGCAGAACGGAAAGCGATTTGCGCTACAAATCGCCAGCTTTTCCGGGATGCATTCGGTCAAGCATGAGCGTTTTGGCATCTACGCCGTCGACACGGGAGAGCTTATCGCGGAAGTAACGCCGGATGAACTTGCCGAGGAGCAGTCGTGGACTGCGTTCTCACCCGACGGCTCAATGTTTGTAGTCGGGTCACCGCTCAAGCTCACGCTATACGGTCTGCCGTAACAAACTTTCAGGTCAAAGTCGGCACGCTATGACAGTTAGGTTAAGCGAAGTGGTAAAGCACGCATGTTTGATGTCAAAATGAACTGTCATTCTGAGAGCGGCGCATCACAAAATCCGCGTACAAAAATCTTCACGATATCTGAGGCAACACCATGACAACAGTCGCTGCACCTCCAACACTCCGACTCACCAACTACATCAACGGCCAATGGGCAGACTCCCGCGCCTCCGAATGGCGCGACGTTGTCAATCCCGCTACGGGGGAAACTCTAGCCCAAGTCCCGCTCGCTGACGCTGCCGAAGTGAACCAGTCTGTCGAAGCCGCCGCTGCCGCTTTTCCAGAATGGCGCCGCACCCCACCCGAAGACCGCATCCAACCGCTGTTCAAGCTGAAGATGCTGCTCGAAGATCACATCGACGACATCGCGCGCATCATCACTCAGGAAAACGGCAAGACCTTCACCGAAGCGAAAGCCGAGATGCGCCGCGCCATCGAAAACGTTGAAGTCGCCTGCGGTATTCCGATGATGATGCAAGGTTACAACCTTGAAGACGTCGCTCGCGGCATCGACGAGATGATGATCCGCCAGCCCATCGGAGTCACCGCCGCCATTGTTCCCTTCAACTTTCCCGGCATGATCGCATTCTGGTATCTGCCTTACGCCATCGCCACCGGCAACACATTCATCCTCAAGCCCTCCGAGCGCGTCCCGCTCACCATGCGCTACGTTTACGAGCTCCTCGAGAAAACCGGACTGCCCAAAGGCGTGGTCAGCTTAGTCAACGGCGGCAAGGCCGCCGTGGACGCGCTGTTAGACCATCCGAAAATCCGCGCGATCAGCTTCGTGGGATCGACTCCCGTCGCGAAATACGTTTACTCGCGCGCCGCCGCCAGCGGCAAACGCGCGCAATGCCAGGGCGGAGCCAAAAATCACGTCATCGTTCTCCCCGACGCCGACATGCCCATGGCTACACAAATCATCAGCGACAGCGCCTTCGGATGCGCCGGCCAGCGCTGCCTCGCCGTTTCCGTTGCCGTCACCATCGGCGAAGCGCAGAAGACTTTCCGCGATTCCATCGCCGACGCCGCTTCCAAACTCAAAGTCGGCAACGGTCTCGAAGAAGGCGTTCAGATGGGCCCGGTGATCACGCCGCAGAGCAAAGAGCGCGTCGAATCGCTCATTGGACTCGGCGAAAAGCAAGGCGCGAAGGTTCTCCTCGACGGCCGTAACTCGAAGATCCCGAGATACGAATCTGGCAACTTCGTGAATCCCACGATCCTCGACGACGTTCCCGCAACCAGCGACCTCGCCGACACCGAGATCTTCGGTCCTGTTCTCAGCCTCGTGCACGCTGATAACATGGACGACGCGCTCGCCTTCCTCGAGCGCAGCGCCTACGGCAATCAGGCGTCGCTCTTCACTTCGAGTGGATCGGCAGCACGCCGCTTCCGCTACGAAGCGCCCGCGGGCAACATCGGCATCAACATCGGAGTCGCCGCGCCCATGGCCTACTTCCCGTTCAGCGGATGGAAGAACAGCTTCTTCGGCGACCTCCACGGCCAGGGCCGCGACGCCGTCGAGTTCTATACCGACAAGAAAGTTGTCGTCGAACGCTGGGCCAAAGAGCATTCGCGCAAGTTCTGAGTTTCAAGAGAGAAGAACCATGAAACTTCTCACCACAGAGTCACAGAGACACAGAGAAATCGAAGACCAGCAAGACCCTCGAACTGCTTCGATCATCGGCGCGGCGATTGAAGTGCATCGTCAACTCGGCCCTGGACTGCTCGAATCGGCCTACGAACAATGCCTGTGCCACGAACTGCATCTCCGGGCCTTGCCCTTCAGGTGTCAGGTTGATCTTCCCGTTTCATACAAGGGTCTGAATCTCGACTGCGGATACAAGATCGACCTGGTCGTGAACGAGGAAGTGATCGTCGAATTGAAAGCCGTCGAAAGGATCCTTCCAGTCCACGAAGCCCAGCTCCTGACATACCTAAAGCTATCGGGCAAGAAAGTCGGGCTGCTGATCAACTTTAATAGCTCACTACTAACGCAAGGAATCATCCGGAGAGTCCTATAAAGGTTTTCTCTGTGTCTCTGTGACTCTGTGGTGAATGATTTTGAAGAGGGAAATTATGACTACTACCATCGCCAATCCCGATACAACTCAGAAGATGAGTGGCAAAGAGATCGTCGATCTCTCGCGCAAGCACACGCTCTACGAATGGTCCGCGCAGTCGAAGGTCGATCCCATCCCCGTCGCTCGCGCGAAAGGGATTTACTTCTACACGCCGGAAGGGAAGCGCTTCATCGACTTCAACAGCCAGCTCATGTCGGTCAACATCGGACACGGCGACGAGCGCGTCATTCAGGCCATCAGCGAGCAGGCGGCGACGCTGGCTTACGCGAATCCGTTCATGGCGACGGAAGTCCGCGCACGACTGGGCGCGAAGCTTGCCGAAATTACTCCCGGCGACATCGACACGTTCTTCTTCACCAATGGCGGAGCCGAGGCCAACGAGAACGCCATCAAGATTGCGCGCTTCTTCACCGGACGCCACAAGATCATGGCGCGTTATCGCTCTTATCACGGCGCAACCGCGGGAGCGATGAGCCTCACCGGGGATCCGCGGAGATGGGCCGCGGAACCTGGCATTCCGGGCGTCGTTCACGTGCTCGATCCTTATCATGGCATCGAGCGCGGATGGGAATCGGCTGAGTCTTCGCTCGCCATGATCGAGGAGACGATTCAGCTTGAAGGCTCGCACACGATTGCTGCGTTCATTCTTGAGCCTGTGACCGGCACGAACGGCGTTCTGGTGCCGCCTGATGGATATCTGGAAGGCATTCGCAAGCTGTGCGACAAGTACGGCATATTGATGATTGCCGACGAAGTGATGTCCGGCTTCGGACGAACCGGCGCGTGGTTTGCGGTCGATCACTGGAAGGTTGTTCCCGATCTGCTTTGCATGGCGAAGGGATTGACTTCGAGCTATCTTCCGCTGGGAGCGGTCGGAATGCGTCATCCCATTGCGCAGCATTTTCAGGACAGAGTTTTCTACGGAGGGCTTACCTACAACAGTCATCCCATGGGGTGCGCGGCGGCGCTGGCTACGATTCGCGTGTATGAAGAAGATAAGCTGATCGATAACGCCAAAAAAATGGGCGTTGTCTTGAAAGAATTGGGTGCGGAGTTGCAGGCGAAGCATCCGTCAGTGGGCGCGGTGCGCTCGATTGGACTGTTCGGCATCGTCGAACTCATTCGCAATCGCAAGACGCGCCAGCCCATGGCTCCGTTCAATGGCACATCCGACGAGATGGCTGCGCTCGGACGCTTCTTCCGCGAGCAGGGGCTTTATACGTTCGTTCGCTGGAACACCTTCTTCACCAACCCTCCGCTATGCATCAACGAGCAGCAGATGCGCGAGGCGTTCGCGATCATCGACGCTGCTCTCGATATTACTGACAAAGCTATGGTCGATTAGTACCTAGTACCGAGTACCTGGTGCCCAGCCATTATCTCTTAGCTATTAGCCACGGCATGTCTGCACGAACCTTCTGGTCATCCGGTGCGGGTGCGGCTTGCGGGGCGTGCCCGACCCGTCGTCTTGACGCTGGCGGGCGGTTTGCGGCGGGCGGGCTGAAAGGCGCTGCTGAAACGCCCTGCCTCCGGTTCGTCCTCCTGGGGCGTGCTGACGTTGGTGAGGGCTGCGGCCTGGGCGGCGGAGATGGCGAATGATCCGGCGGCGGGCGGGGCTGCGGGGTATTCGGGAACTTCCTTGACCATGTCGCTTTGCCAACAATCGAAACGAGTTTTGGGTGCGTTTCTGGCTGCGATGCTGAGTGCGCGCAGGATGAGGCGGGCGCGAGGGAC
>Ga0302179_10002547_pt1 | contig 10637 bp, 8 predicted proteins | sample I_Palsa_E3_1_FD_198788 | JGI IMG/M metagenome (GOLD analysis project Ga0302179, IMG submission 198788) | Peat permafrost microbial communities from Stordalen Mire near Abisko, Sweden - I_Palsa_E3_1 | ecosystem: Environmental > Terrestrial > Soil > Palsa > Peat permafrost | place: Sweden: Abisko...
GCCTCGCACCAGACCGGATGGACCGGGCTGATCGCGGACGTGATCCGCCGCCGCCACGGCGAGGTCGCCCCCGTCGGCGACATTATCAGCGGCTTTACCCGGCAGACCCGGCCATGACCGGGCCGGCGGGAAAGATCGACGATCGCTACACCGCGGAGTCCGGCCATGTGCAGATGACCGGGGTGCAGGCCCTGGCGCGGCTGCCGCTGAACATCCTGCGATCAGACCGCGCTGGAGGCCTGAAGACAGCCGTCTTCATTTCTGGCTACGAAGGATCACCTCTCGGCGGCTATGACCTGGAGCTGCAACGCCACGCCAAGCTGCTCGCCTCCTATGACCTCGTCTTTCAGCCTGGGGTCAACGAAGAACTTGCCGCGACCTCGGTCCAGGGCACGCAGCTGGCGGCTGGTCTGGCTGATGCCCGGGTGGAGGGCGTCACCGGGTTCTGGTACGGCAAATCCCCTGGCCTGGACCGCGCGTCCGATGCGCTCAGGCACGCCAACCTCATGGGGACGCACCCCAAGGGCGGCGCGGTTGCGTTCGTCGGGGACGATCCGGCCGCGAAATCGTCGACGGTGCCCGGCGCATCAGAGTTCCTGCTCGCCGACCTCGGAATGCCCGTGCTTTATCCGGCTGACCCCCAGGACGTGCTCGACCTGGGGACTCATGCGGTGGCGATGTCGCGCCTGTCCGGCCTCTGGGTCGCGCTCAAGATCGCCACGGCCGTCGCTGACGGCTCAGGGATCGTGGAGATCGGCTCCGGCCGTGTCGATCCGCAGCTGCCCCCGGTGATGTTGGAGGGCAAGAAGTGGGAGCATCGCCTGACGGCCCGGATGCTCCAGCCGGCCCTGTCCGAGATGGAGCGGTCCCGCGAAGGTGTCCGGCTGGACGCGGCCCGTTCCTACGCGCGGGCCAACCGGCTCAACCGCAGCGAGACCTTCGGCCGTGTCGCCAGCATCGGCATCGTCGCCGCGGGCAGGACCTACCTCGATATGCGGCAGGCGTTGCGCACTCTCGGCCTCGATGACGCCGAACTCCGCGCCCGCGGGGTCCGGCTCCTGCGGCTCGCGATGGTCCACCCGCTGATCGCCTCGGAGATGGAGGAGTTCGCGGACGGCTTGGCCGAGATCATCGTCGTCGAGGAGAAGCGGCCGTTCATTGAGTCCGCTCTCAAAGCGATCCTTTACGGGGCGAAGGACGCCCCCGCGATCACGGGTAAGACGGATCGCCAGGGAGCGAAGCTGTTCCCGGCCGAAGGGGAACTGGACGCTGACCTGATCGCGGCCGGACTGGCTTCCAGACTGGGCCTGCGGCCGGAATTCACGACGGTTACGGCCTGGCAGGCCAAGCAGGCTCTCCGCCGTCCGAGCTCGCCGCTGCCGCTGGTCTCGCGCACGCCGTACTTCTGTTCGGGTTGCCCGCACAACAGCTCGACCAAGGTTCCCGAGGGCTCGTTGGTGGGAGGCGGGATCGGCTGCCATGCCCTGGTGCTGATGATGGAGCCCGAGGCGGTCGGTGACGTTGTCGGGCTGACCCAGATGGGCGGCGAGGGGGCCCAGTGGATCGGCATGGCGCCGTTCATGCGCACTCGGCGGCACCTGTTGCAGAACATCGGCGATGGCACCTTCCATCATTCCGGCAGCCTCGCGGTACGAGCAGCGGTCGCCAGTGGCGTCAACGTGACGTACAAGCTGCTGTACAACTCAGCGGTGGCCATGACCGGCGGCCAGCAGGCCACCGGGGCGATGTCGGTCCCCGCGCTGACGCGGATGCTGACGGCCGAAGGGGTGCGCCGTATCGTCATCACCACCGCCGAGCCCAACCGCTACCGGCGAGCTGGCCTCCCGCCGACGGCCGAGGTCTGGCATCGCGACCGGGTCGTCGAGGCCCAGGAAGTTCTCAGCCAGGTCAAGGGCGTCACCGTTCTCATCCACGACCAGGAGTGCGCGACCGAGCTCCGCCGCAAGCGGAAGCGCGGGCTTACGCCCGATCCGGCCGAACGGGTCATGATCAATCAGCGAGTCTGCGAGGGATGCGGCGATTGCGGCGAGAAGTCGAACTGCCTGTCGGTTCAGCCTATAGACACAGAATTCGGCCGCAAGACGGTCATCGACCAGTCGTCCTGCAACAAGGACTATTCATGCCTGAAAGGCGACTGCCCGTCGTTCCTGACCGTGGTTCCCAGTACCAGCAAGCCCAGTACCAGCAAGCCCAGTACCAGCAAGCCCAGCGCGAAGCCGCGAGCAGGCCGGGCGACGGCGCCCGCCCTGGCCTCGGAGGCCATCGCAGATCCCCCGCTCAGGTTCGACATCGCGGCCGCGCCGCACACCACGCGCATCACCGGCGTGGGCGGTACCGGAGTCGTGACCTTGTCGCAGGTGTTGAGCGCTGCGGGCCAGATCGCGGGCCGCGAGGTTCGTTCGCTCGATCAGACCGGACTCGCCCAGAAGGGTGGCGCGGTCATCTCCGACGTGAAGATCAGTGCCGCCGAGATCGAGCAGAGCCACAAAGCCGCGGCGGGGGAGTGCGACCTCTACCTCGGCTGTGATCTGCTGGTGGCCGCGGACGCCAAGAACCTGGCCGTGGCGGACCCCTCGACCACGATTGCCGTGGTGTCGACCACGAAGGTGCCGACCGGCAAGATGATCGTGGACAAAACGGTGCCGTTCCCCGATGTCGATGCGACCACCGACCGGATTCGAAGCGCCACCCGGGGCTCGGAGTCGGTCTTCGTCGATGCTCGAGGGCTGTCGGTCACCCTGCTCGGAACCGACCAGTTCGCGAACATGCTGCTGGCCGGGGTGGCGTTCCAGACCGGGGCCCTACCGCTGCCCGCCTGGGCGATCGAGCAGGCGATCGAGTTGAACGGCGTCCAGGTGGAGGCGAACCTGCAGGCGTTCCGGCGCGGGCGGCAGCGCGTGGCCGATCCGGCCGCGTTCGCGCAAGCGGTCGCGGCTAGGCGGCCCGCGGCGCCCGTTCGCCTGCCGACCGAACCGGAGCGCAGGCTCGTAGCGTCCGTCGGTGCAGCGCCGGGCTCGGAGCTGCACCGGATCGTCGCGGCCCGGATACCTGACCTGATCGAGTACCAGAACGTCGACTACGCCCGCCGCTACGCCGATCTAGTCGCCCGGGTGCGCGAAGCCGAGGATCGTTCGGTTTCTGAAAAGAGCGAGCTGTCGGAGGCCGTCGCGGAGTTCGGTTACAAGCTGATGGCGTACAAGGACGAGTACGAGGTCGCGCGCCTGCTCGTGGATCCGCGGGCGGAGGCGGCGGTGCGCGCCGAGTTCGGCGCGGGCGCCCGGGTTTCCTACCGGCTCCACCCGCCGCTGCTGCGGGCCCTGGGGATGAAGCGGAAACTCAAGCTCGGGCCGTGGTTCCGCCCGGCCTTCCAGCTCTTGCGGGCGGGCAAGATCGTCCGCGGCACGAGGCTCGATCCGTTCGGATATACCCAGGTGCGCCGGATCGAACGGGAGTTGATCGACGAGTACACCGCCATCATCGATGATCTGGCCGGTGAGCTGAGCAGCGAGACCTACCAGCGTGCCGTCGAGATCGCCCGGCTGCCCGATCTCGTTCGCGGCTACGAGAACATCAAGCTCGCCAGTGCCGCGCTGTACCGGGCCCGGCTGAAGGAGCTGCAGACCGAACCGGCTACGGTCACCACCATTGCGCCTGTGTAGTCGTTCTTCTCCCGCCAGGTCAGGCAGAATGGGATGCCATGTTCCACGTGAATTCCGAAGTCGGCCGCCTGCGGCAGGTGGTACTGCACCGCCCTGACCTGGAACTCAAGCGGCTGACCCCCGACAACGCTGCCGACCTGCTCTTCGACGACGTGCTCTGGGTGAGCAGAGCGCAGGCCGAGCACGACGCGTTCGCCGATGTCCTGCGCTCGCGGGGGGTCGTAGTTCACTACTACAGCGATCTGCTCACCCAGACCCTGGAAGTCCCGGCCGCGCGTGACTACATCCTGGACGGGGTGTTCGATCCGCGCTGGCACGGGCCGCTCGCCGCCACCACCCTGCGCGCCGCGATGGACGGGCTCGACTCGGCCCGGCTGGCGGAATTCCTGGCCGGCGGAATCACCAAACGCGAGATCGCCGAACTCGGCCCTGAGCCCAAGAGCATCGCCTTCCATTCACTTGACCCCGACGGCTTCGTGCTCACCCCGCTGCCGAACCTGCTCTACCAGCGCGACACGTCAAGCTGGATCTACGGCGGCGTATCCATCAACGCGATGCGCCGGCCAGCCCGGATCCGGGAAACCATCACCGGCGAGGCCATCTACCGCTGGCACCCGATGTTCGCGCAGGCAAGTTTCGATGTCTGGTATCACGGCGCCGACGCCGCGCCGGCCACCATCGAGGGCGGCGACATCCTGGTCATCGGCAACGGGGCGGTCCTGGTCGGGATGAGCGAGCGGACCACGCCGCAAGCGGTGGAGGTGCTCGCCCACCGGCTGTTCGCCGCCGGGGCGGCCCGCTGCCTGGTGGCGATCGACATGCCCAAGACCCGCGCGTTCATGCATCTGGACACGATGATGACCATGGTGAACTACGGGGTATTCAGCAAGTACGCCGGGATGGGCATGCTGCCGTCCTACACGGTGGAGCCGGGCGCGACGGCGAGCGAGCTCAAGGTCATCGATCACCCGCCGGAGGACATGCACCGGGCCGTGGCCGCCGCGCTCGGCTTGTCGGCCATCACGGTGCTGACCGCCGTGCAGGACGTCCATTCCGCCCTGCGAGAGCAGTGGGACGACGGCTGCAACGTGCTGGCGGTCGGGCCAGGGATAGTCGTTGCCTACGAGCGGAACGTGACCACCAATACCTACCTGCAGGACAACGGCATCGAGGTGATCGCGGTGCCTGGCGGCGAACTCGGCCGGGGCAGAGGCGGCCCGCGCTGCATGAGCTGCCCGATTGAACGCGAAGCCTGAGCCGAGAAGGCAATATTTCGAAACGGGCACTGGTGCGACGGTCCGAGCCCGCGCGTCCGAGCCCGCGCGTCCGAAGCCGGAGGAGAGGGTGCTCAGCCGGCTGTCGCTGGTGCCGGACGCGAGTCGGTCTGCTGCGGGCCGCTTCGGCCGGGCCTCGTGCTGGCCGCGTCGGCGTCCCGGATGGACAGCGAGCACGCCACGGCGCACAGGCAGATCGCGGCGGCGGCCAGGAAGGCCACCCGGTACGCGGTGAGGTTGGCCACCGGATGCCCGGCCACCAGGTGAACCGGGCCCACGAGCACGATGACGGTGGTCAGCACGGCCACGCCGACGGCCCCGCCGAGCTGCCGGACCGCGTTGAACATGGTGGCGGCCCGGCCGGTCGCCTCGGGCGTGATCGTAGCGAAGGCCGCCGCCTGGACTGGGACGAACACCTGGCCCATGGAAAGCCCGAGAGTCAGCATGAGCAGCCGCGCCCACCACAGGCTGGTCTGCGGTCCCAGCAGGGCGAGCAGGCCGATGGATGCGGCGGTGCCGGCCAGCCCGACGGTGATGTGGCGGCGGGGGCCGAGCCTCGGGTATAGCACCCGGCTGGCCAGCTGCGCCCCGCCCATCACGCCGAATGCCTCGGGGAACGTGCTCAGCCCGGAGCCGAGCGCGGACAGGCCGCGGCCGTTCTGGTAGTACAGCGAGATGGCGTACAGCGTGCCCAGGAAGGCAATCGAGGCCAGGACGATGACCCCGTTGCTCGACCGGAACAGGCGGTTTCCCAGCAGCCGCAGGTCCACCATGGGCGCGGCCGAGCGCAGCTCGACGACCACCATGGCCGCCAGCAGCAGCACCCCGGCGGCAATCGTCGCGATCACCAGCGGCTGCCGCCAGCCCAGGTTAGGCCCTTCGGAGACGCCGTACATCGCCAGCCCGAGGCCGAGCCCGGAGAGCAGGAAGCCGGCCAGGTCGAAGCGGCCGGGCTGGGCCTGGGCGGAATCGGCCAGGAAGATCACGCCGAAGGTGAACGCCGCGACGCCAATCGGCACGTTCACGTAGAACACCCACCGCCAGGACAGATCGGTGACGAGCAGCCCGCCAACGACCGGGCCGAGCGCCGGGGCCAGGGTGGTGGGTACGGTCAGGATGGTCGAGGCCCTGATGCGCTCCGCGGGCGGAAAGGCGCGGAACAGCATGGCCAGCCCGACCGGAGCGAGCATGCCGCCGCCGGCTCCCTGCAGGATCCGGAACGCGACCAGCTCACCGAGACTGGACGCGAGCCCGCACAGCGCCGAGGCGGCGGTGAACACCACGATGGCCGTGAGCATGACCCGCTTGCCGCCGAAGCGGTCCCCGAGCCAGCCGGACGCCGGGATGAACACGGCCAGGCTGACCAGGAAGGCAATCGAGATGCTGTCGACGGCGGTCGCGCTCACCTTGAAGTCGCGGCCGATGGTCGGCAGGGCGACGTTGACGATCGTCGTGTCCATGATGCTCATGAACATCGCGGCGACGAAGACGACGCCGATCGCTGCCTTCTGACTGATGCGCGCGGCCACAGCTTCCTCTCCCCGCGGCTCAGCCTGCCAGCACACGGGAACCCGGCTCCCTCCGCCCGGCTACAAGTTCACCCAGCCGCTGAAAATTCCGGCTCGTGCGCCGAGGACGGCTGTGTCCGGGTACGCGGTGGTTCCGGAAGTCAGCCCATGGACTTGGCCCCGTCCAGGGATTCGCGGATGATGTCGGCATGACCGGCGTGCTGTGCGGTTTCGGCGATGATGTGCAGCAACACCCGGCGGGCCGACCACCGTTCGCCGGGCGGGAACCAGGGGGCCTCCGGCAGCGGGTGCGCGGCGTTCAGGTCGGGCAGCGCAGTGACCAGCGCGTCGGTCCGGCGGCCCTCCTCAGCGTAGGTAGCCAGCAGGCCGGCCAGCGTCTCGCCGGGCAGCAGCCGGAACTCCTCCGCCCGCCGCGCCCAGTCGTCCTCGGTCATAGCGGCGGAATCGGCCATCGCCTGCGTGCCTTCCACGATGAAGTTCGCCCAGCCCCGCTCGACCGCCGTGACGTGCTTGATCAGGCCGCCCACCGATAGCTCGCTCACGGTGGTGCGCTGCCCGGCCTGCTCGTCGGTGAGGCCGCGTGCGGTGAAGCGCAGGAAGTGCCGGTTCTTAGCCAGCATCGCCAGCAGATCGGCGCGCTCGCCCGCGGTGGATGGGCCAGCCTGGCCGCTAGCAGCCTGGCCGCTAGCAGCCAGGTTGCCGGTGATCGGGGTGCTCGTCGTCATGGTCTGGTCCTTCCGTGGACTCCCGGCGGGATCTCGTTCCCGCTCTAAGCTCACGCTACCGGCCATAGTGGCCACTTTCTGACCTGAATTAAGCGAGGATGGACATTATGGCGAGCACCAGCACGCGGACGCTGCGGCTGCTGTCGCTGCTGCAATCACGGCGGTACTGGCCGGGCGCCGAACTGGCCGGACGCCTGCAGGTTTCGCCGCGTACCTTGCGCCGGGACATCGACCGGCTGCGCGAGCTGGGTTACCCCGTCCAGGCCCAGCGCGGAGTGGAAGGCGGCTACCAGCTGGCCGCGGGCGCCGCCCTGCCGCCGCTGATGATCGATGACACCGAAGCCGTCGCCCTGGCTATCGGCCTGCAGGCGGCCGCGCAGGGCACCGTCGAGGACATCGCCGAGTCCTCGGTGCGCGCGCTGGCCAAAGTGGTACAGATCATGCCGGCCCGGCTGCGGCGCCGGGTCGAGGCGCTGGGCGCGATGACGGTGCCCGCGAGCTGGGGGAGCGCGGGTCAGCCGAGCGTGGATCCGGGCGTCCTGACCACCGTCGCCCTAGCCTGCCGGGACAGCGAACGGCTCCGCTTCTCCTACACCGCGGCCGATGGCCAGCACACCGGCCGGCAGGTCGAACCACACCGCCTGGTCCTGCTCGGCCGCCGCTGGTACCTGGTCGGCTACGACCTCACCCGGCACGACTGGCGCAGCTTCCGTCTCGACCGCCTCAGCGCGCCACGCGGCACCGGGACACGATTCCGGCCCCGTAAGCTGCCCGCCGCCGACGCCGCCGCTTTCGTCCGGGCTGGTATCGACAATGTCATCGCCGTATACGACGTTGAGGTTCTCGTTCACGCTCCGGCCGCGGCCGTGCGCCAGCGGATCGGCCGGTGGGCTGAGGTGCAGGACATCGACGCCACCCGCTGCCGGGTACGCATGACCGCCGACTCACTGGACTGGCCCACCATGGCGCTGGGCGCGATCGGCGCGGATTTCCACGTGGTCTCCCCGCCGGAACTGCTCGACCAGGTCCACCACTGGGGCCGTCGATTCAGCCAAGCCAATCTCACACCCTAAGTGGGCCCAGGATCCTGCGGATTCCGGACTAAGGTCGTGCCATCTGCTCAGGTGGCGGGAGGACATGGTGACGGTACTGGAGAGCGGCGGCGGTCCGCGAGCTGACCAGCCAGGGTCTGGCCGTGTCCGCCCTCGACGCCGACATCACCGCCGACGCCGGGCCGGTCACCGGCCAGGCCGCCGAGGCGCTCGGCGGCCTGGACATCCTGGTCAACAACGCCGGGATCTGCATCCACAAGGAATCCTGGCAGGTGACCGACGATGAATGGGCGCAGGTATTCGACCTGAACGTGACCGCGCTGTGGAAATGTAGCCTGGCCGCCGGCCGGCTGATGGCCGCCTCGGGCGGCGGGTCGATCGTCAACGTGGGCTCGATCTCGGGGATGATCGTCAACCGCCCGCAGTGGCAGCCCGCCTACAACGCCTCCAAGGCCGCCGTGCACCAGCTGACGAAGTCGCTGGCCGCGGAGTGGGCGGGCTCCGGCATCCGGGTCAATGCGATCGCCCCCGGCTACGTCAAGACCGAGATGGCCCCGGTCGGCCGGCCGGAGTTCCGCCGCTACTGGATCGAGGACACCCCGCAGCGCCGCTACGCGCTGCCGGAGGAGATCGCCCCCAGCGTCGTGTTCCTGGCCAGCCCGGCCTCGTCGTTCATGACCGGCGCCGTCCTGGTCATCGACGGCGGCTACACCCTCTGGTAATCGGTCGGCCTAGCTGGCCGAGCTGGCCGAGCTGGCCCCGGCGAAGTCCCAGATCGCCCGCAGCGCCTGGTCGGGGGTCTCCACCTGAGGCATGTGACCGGTGTCGGTGAGCAGCTGGAACCGGGCGCCCGGGATGGCGGCGGCCCAGGCGCGGCCGTAGTCGGGGTCGACGATCTGGTCGCTGTCACCCCAGAGCACCAGGGTGGGCGTCTGGACGGTGGCCAGCCGCCCGGCCAGGGTCGGGTCGAGCATCGCCGTCCCGGCGTAGGTGGCCAGCGTGGCCCGGTTGCCCGCCGCGGCCGCCTGCGCCGCGGGCGGCAGCGTGCTCGGGTCGATCCGGAACGGCGCTGGGTTATGGAAGCTGAGCTGGAACACCTGGTCCAGGGTGAGCGAGAAGAAGTCGGCGACCGGATGGCCAGGCACCTCGATCCCGACGGCGTCGATGAGGATGACCTTGCTGACGCGCGGTGAGGACAGCACGGCCATCTCGGCGGCGATCCAGCCGCCGATCGAGTTCCCCGCCACCGTGACGTCGTTCACGCCGAGCTGGTCGAGCAGCGCCACGTACAGCGCGGCGAGCCCGCCGACGGTATGCAGTTCCTCCGGCCGGGGCGTGCCGGCGAAGCCGGGGTGGACCGGGCGGATCACCCGGGCCGGCTGAGCCTGCGCGAGCAGGGCGCCGAAGCTGGCCACCGTGTCGGGTCCGCCGCCGCCGTGCAGCAGCAGGAACGGCCGGCCCTCACCCTGCTCATCGACGGTGACGTCGACGGCTCCGATGCCGTCGAGCTTGACGTTGTAGGTGGTGATCATGGTTTCTCCTTGAGGCAAAGGGGTGAACGATTACTGGGTTTCCGGGTTTTTAAGGGGTTTTAAGGGGCAAAGTCGGTGGCGGGCACGGTGGCGTACCGGCTCATCGCCTCGATGGTGGTGCCGGGGGTGAGCTCCTGGCCGCTGGCGATCATGTCCCGCAGGTCCCGGAAGTACTGCACGTACAGGTCGGGCGTGAACGAATTCAGCAGCACGGCAGGCTGGTCGCCCGGGTTGGCGAAGGTATGCGGGGAGCCAGGCGGGATCATCACCAGGGTTCCCGCCGGGGCTTGGTAGGTCTTTTCCCCGATGGTGAAGCTCGCCGTGCCCGAGACGACGTAGAAGCCCTCGTCGTGCCGGGCGTGCCGGTGCTGGGGCGGCCCTTCGGTGTGCGGGGCGAGGGTGATCTCGCCCAGCCCGAGCCGGTGCCCGGTGGTGTGGCCGTCCTCGAGGATGCGCATCTGGGTGGGCCCCAGGCGGATCACCTCGCCGTCAGCCGGTCCGATTATCGAGACCTCAGCCATCTGACTACTCCTTCGTGAGAGTGAACTCTCATTAATATAGGGTGCTGGCATCCATAATGCAAGTGAACTATCATGACGAGCAATAAGCAGCATAAGCAAGGGGGTCGCGGCGATGATGACCGAGAACGATACCGGGCGGGTCAATCAGAAGAAGCGCACCCGCATGGCGATCATCGGTGCCTGCCGCGAGCTGATCCGCTCCGGCGCCACCGTGACCATGCCGGACGTCGCGCGGCTGGCGCTCGTCTCAGAAGCCACGGCCTATCGCTACTTTCCTGACCTGGTCTCCCTGGTCGACGAGGCCTTCGCCGGCATGTGGCCGAG
>Ga0302179_10002548_pt1 | contig 10635 bp, 7 predicted proteins | sample I_Palsa_E3_1_FD_198788 | JGI IMG/M metagenome (GOLD analysis project Ga0302179, IMG submission 198788) | Peat permafrost microbial communities from Stordalen Mire near Abisko, Sweden - I_Palsa_E3_1 | ecosystem: Environmental > Terrestrial > Soil > Palsa > Peat permafrost | place: Sweden: Abisko...
CTTCTATTTCCGCGCCGACGGTGATCTCGTGCGATCCCACCCTTGACCCCAATGCGAGTCCGTGACCGGGAGCCGATGGATCAGTGGAAGCTGTGCGAATGATTGCGATCACAAGAGCACATTTTTCGCTTTCGGATCTTAGTTCCAACGGCCCGTGACCAGCGAAAACATCCGGAACGAATCGGAGGTGGCTCGCCAGAATATCGTCGATGCCGGTCGCCTCTTCTAAATCCCCAGACCGTGCCAGGAGTGTGTCGGCAAGGATCGCTACAGTGTTCGAGTCGTAGTCGGTCGTTCGGGTTCGAGCGAATAAGTCACGCAACCAAGGCCTAAAGGGGTAGCAATTGCATTTAACTAGTATGGCCGGTGTAGACCTGCACTTCAAGACCCTAGCCCACCCGCCGTCGAGTACGCCCTTCCAGTGAAGAAGAAGGGAAACGTAGCCCCGAACGGATTCAGCGCTGGCTTCGGACGGCGGCGAGAAAATCGCCGGATCGATGGTTACGGTAAGCATTTACTCAGGATACGTCTTTGAATTGTCCTCGCTTCGTCGCAGCTGCCCGAAGTATGTGCTCGGCTTCGTCCTGGGACTGATCGAAAAATCCTTCCGGCCAGTCCGGAATCGCTCCATACTCGTTGACGCGAATCTCCTTGAACGTCGATGTGTCGGATTTCTTCTCAACGAAATAAATTTTCGTCGACGAAGAAAGCGGGGCATCGAGTGGAGCCGAGGCAATCCGAAAGCGGAGCCGATTGATCAGATATTCGCTGTGAGTTTCAATGATGCATTGCTTCCCCAAGAGCGCCATAGAGAGAAAGAAGTCACCAAGCCTGGACTGGACAGCTGGGTGCAGATGAAGTTCGGGTTGCTCAAACAGGAGGGTTGTGTCGAAATCGCTGAGAAGACAGCTTACAAGAATTGGTAATACTTGACTTACGCCAACTCCAGCATGGGTAAGGTCGTGGGGCTTCGCCACGCCCGGCGTCTGGACCTGCATTTCATGTCCAAGCTTCCCCTTGTCGATAGTCTGAACAGAATCTGCCACTCCAAGGTATTTCAACCATTCGCTAACTGCCCCCTGAAGTTGGGCCGAGCTGGCGAGGCTCGTTATTGCGGGCTCAACAAAGTTCTTAGGAGGAATGTAGTCAACCAATCTGAAGCGGTGCAGGTCCAGCACCGCGGCGGTATACTCGCCTCTTAGCCCAACATACGTCAGATCGGGAGAGGTTGGGAGTGGATAAAGTGGTTTTGGTTCATCGCGCAGTGGGCCTAAGTACGCGATTGACGATGCGAAGAACGCGTCGAGGTAATATACAGCACCGAGCAACTCTTCAGGCGTCGTAACGAACTTGATTACGTATTCTTTGGTTCCTGCGGACTTGGCAGCTTCAATTACCTGATCGGAAAAGCCGGGAATTGCTCGCATCGTCTGTTGAAGTCGGTAGCGATCGGTCGGGCGAATCCGGCGCGTGGCTTCGATCCAGTCCCGGAGAGTGGCATCTTTTACGCGAGCTTGACCCGCGGCTGGGGCCGTGTCTCCGACGGGTGGCAGTGGGTACTGCGCTCCAAGGTGACTCCTGAGAAGATCGAGGGTTGCCTTTGGGAACGTTATGTCCTGCTCGCTAAAAAATCCCGATCTGAGAAAGCGCGGATTTTCTGTAATGAGGTAATTCGCAAGAATGCGAGCCCGCTCTTCAACCGATTCGACTCGAGCGGATAGTCTTACCGGAAGGAAATGTCGGAACGAACACCCTTTTGGTTCGGCTGTCGCCATCGCCTCCTGAATCTCTTCGAATGAAATTGGGTCAACCGAGACATCGAACGATAAACTCTGACGGAGCGAGTCAAAGTCAGCGTCCGTAGGGTCCAGCGTCGTCCCCAGCCCGGAAAGCTTTTCCTCCAAGTTTTGTGTCCTTGCGGCCGTAATTTTTGCAATCCTTGGCGCTTCATCTTCGGTCACATATTGAAGAGCCAGGTTGCTCTTGGCGAGTCGGGGATGAAGTTGGACTACGTCAAGCGACGGGCCGGGGATTTGCGTGTCGAATGCGATCTCGCAAGAAATTGACCCGATCTGCTCTGGCAGCAAGCCACCGAAGAACCGTCGCGGAATTCGACGTGGGTATTCGGACCCATCGGTGTACTGGCGTAAAGTCGTGGGAATATCGGCGTTGGCGCGCGGTTGGCACTCCCAGCTAATCTCAATATCCCTTTTGTCACTGTTAAACGAACGCAGGTCATCGAATTGCCCAAGTCGCGCGAGCGCGCCGTTTAGGACTACTGAGCGAGAGCTTACCCTGTGCGCTAATGTCTGGCTGATCATTAGAATGGATTGTATCCAGCTACTCTTTCCTGAGCTGTTTGCGCCCGCGAAAATTGTCAACGGCGCAAAAAGCAATTCGGTCTCGCTGCGAACTGTCTTGAAGTTGGAGAGCTTCCATTTCGTTATCATGGCTTGGATGGGGCGAAGCTGGACATAAGGAGGGTCAATGTATTGCTCGGAAGAAAAAATTGCAACGTTTATGATATCGCGCCAGGCGGTGCAGCGTCGGTCGATGGATTCGGAGTTTGCGAGTGGCCCTCGGGCGCAAGCGTAGGCGGGGGTGGGCGGAGCCGATCGGGCGCACGGGGAATGTCAAAAACGTCGACAGGTCCGATCCCGGAACTGCGGCTGAGTCCATCATACTCGTGAAACCGGAGATGCAAGGATCGCAAATGACACGAAAATTGAAAAGGCGGGCGAAGACCCGCCCTTGCCTTGCAAGGATGGGGCAGCCGATACAGATGAGGTCGAAAGATCCACCCTTGCTTTGCAAGGATCCTTCGTCGGCAAGACGAACTCAGGACAGGTCGGGCACCCGGCCGCTAGTTTGTAGCGGCGGATTTGCGGCGGGCTCGGATGTCGGCGACGATGCTGGAGAGGCGCGGTGCGGTTTCGTCGAGGAGGCGGGATGGTCCGTCGAAGTCGGCGCTTGCCCGGCGATCGGGCGGCATATTCAGGATCCCAGTGATGGCCGCCGTGGCGTCAGCAAGATGCATGCCGACGAAATAGATATCTTCGCGCAACTGTGCGGAGAGCCTACCCACGTTGTAAACGATTGAATGCCAATCGTCGGGAAGAAATTTCACCGTCGGTGGCGCGGCGGTGCATTTATCTTTCAGAATATCCCGCCACCAGGAAACCTTCAGCAGCAAAGACTGAAGCACGACGCCAACGCGAACCAACTGCTCGTCCTGTTCGTGCGCCGATTTTTCCTGCAGGATTCTTAGACCTTCGCTCGCGGCATCGGCTTGGCGTTGGCTCTGCTTTGACTGCTCGATGCTGGCGCTCGCCTGTGTTCTGGCGATCTTGAGATACAAAATGTTTATGCCCACGAGGACGACGACGGTTGCGACGTTGGCTATCGTGGCGATGGCCGCCCAGTTTTCCAGGCTGAGGCCGAGAAAGATGTGGTTTGTCGGCATTTGCAGGGCCTTCGTATAGCATCAGGCGTGGAGTGTCGCAAGAAAATGTCTGTTGTAGCATTACCCGGACTTAAATCGAGTAGAAAGACGTGAGCGTGATTTTCCTGCAAAGCCTCCAAAATCCTTACAACACTCGCTCTTGACGACCCGCCAACCGCCTGCTACCGTGACTTTGAACTATGGCTAAACAGTACATGTACGCAACGGTTAAAGCTCCCGCCGGGGCGGCAATCCGCCCAATTCTAACCGGGACACCAAAACAATTAGAAATCACCGTAACCCACAGAAAACAAAACGTCGAGCTCATTTCTAACCGGGACGCAAACACTACCCCTTCAAACGCGTTTAGCAGGTCAAATCTAGCCGGATTTTCGCAGCGCCGGCCCTCCCGCGCTCCGATACACAATCACCAAACTCTATCGCTCTCCCCGCCATTTCGAGCGAGAAACACTCCATTTCTAATCGTCAGTCCAAAACGATTAGAAATCGCCGTAAGCCACAGAAAACAAAACGCCGAGGTCATTTCTAATCGTATGAAAATTGACCCCCTCCTGAATGCGACTGAACGCCTCTGCGGACGTTTCGCGCAAGAATGTGATGAGGGTCAAGATCGTGAGCAGGATGCCCGCGCCAAGAAGAGAATGAAGCTCTGGGCAGGTGGAGGCGGCGGTTCCGTCTTCGCTTTTTCTTTCCCGTTACCTCGGCGGCATACGGTAACGACCGGCTTCCGTTTTGGGGCGATCCGGTGGCACAATTCCTTACTCAACCGGAGGTCATTACCTCACCGGAGGGTCATCGTGCCTGCAACCTGGACTGGATATATAACGTTCGGATTGATTTCGATTCCCATCGAACTGACGCCGGCGGCGCGCTCAGAAAGAATCAGCTTCAACCAGATTCATTCCGTGTGCCATACGCGATTGAAGCAGCCGCTATTTTGCCCTTCTTGCGACAAGTTCGTTGATCGCTCGGAAGTTCAGAAGGGCTATGAATACGAGAAAGACCAATATCTGCTGTTCACGAAAGACGAACTGGAAGAAATCGAACCGGACTCGGCCAAGACGATGGAGATTTTGAGTTTCGTGAAAGTGGATGAGATCGATCCCGTTTACTTTGAAAGTTCGTATTACGCGAAACCGGGCGAGGCGGGAGTGAGGGCGTACAACCTGCTTCTCGATGCGATGAGGAAAACGGGATACGCGGGAATTGCCAAAGTCACCATGCACAATCGCGAAAATATCGTAATCATTCGCGCGCGCGAAAATGGATTCACGCTGCACACCATGTTTTATAAGAACGAAATTCGCGCTTCGGATGTTTCTGCGCCGAATAAACCTGAAGTGAGCGCGGCGGAAGCTAACCTGGCGATTCAATTGATCGAGAGTTTGGCGGCTCCGTTCGATCCTTCGCAATATTCTGATACGTACCAGCAGGAACTCGAAAAACTGATCGAAGCGAAAGCCCATGGGAAGAAGCTGACAGTGGTGCCGCGCGGCAAAATTGAGCCCGTTGCGGATCTCATGGCGGCGTTAAAGCGGAGCCTGAAATCCAAAGACGAGACAGCGAAGAAGGGCGTGATCAGCGCCGTGCCGAAGCCGGGCGAGAAGAAATCGCGAAAGACGGCTTAGCTTGCCGGCGCGCGGGCCAACTGCAGATCCATCGACGCAAAATAAAATCCTCTTCCAGAGATGTTCATCTGGAAGAGGATTGCCCTTTTTAGGGGGGTGGGGGTTCTCTAGCTCAAACGATTTTGGACTTTGTTGGAGCTCACTTTGGCTTTGAGCTATCGCGAATATTCGTTCAGTTCGTGAAGCAACGGCCGCGCCGATTCAGGAACGGGAACTTTGCCGGTGAGAATGTCATGACGGTCGACTTCGTCGCCGTACATGGATTTGTCTCCGCTCTTGTCGGCTTGAACCACGGCGCCATCGAGAGCCACGCCAGCGAAAATGCCTTTGGCGCGGGAATAGGACAGAATCTCCGCGGTGAGTTTAACGTCGGTGCCAGCTTCCGCTGTGCGGCCGACGGGTCCGGCTGCGACTGAGGCGTCACCGCCGAGTTTGAATTTGTCGCTGAGCAGGCTGTGCAATGCGTGCTCGTTCATAAAGAGCATCACGAGATCGGTGGACGAACCGCCGATTTGATAGCCGACGCTGCCGCCGTCAACTGCCAAGAACAGCGGCGCGCTCCAGCCATGCGCGGTCCGGCAGGTGACGACTCCTCTGCCATAATTGCCGCCGAAGATGAAGGCGAACTTCACGTCGCCTGGAATGATGGCGATACATCGCGCCTTATTCAGCAGATCGTGAGGAATGCCGTGATCCGGCGTGTCCATGATTTGCTTGAAGACTTCCGCAGCTTTGTGGTTGCGATTTACGTCGTCCTCGCGGTCCGAGGCGACCGCGCTTAGAGTTACAAGTAGACCAAGGGCCGCGACGAACAGAGTCCGTTTCAACATTCTTATCCCCCTTCAATTTACAACTCAGCAATTTCAATTCACAACCCAGCAATACAGATGCGCTGACTTCGGCGCCAGATTCGCTGGTTCAGCGATGCCGAGCGGGAGTGTACAGCGGATTCCAAAAGCAACCCATACGGTAGATGCTGTATGTACCAGTTTGGTGTATCGGAGCGGGCTAGAGGGGTAGAAACAGGAAACTGGCTTGGAAGGGCGGCGCGTTGACTTGAGTTGGTGGGCAGCATAAAATTCGCGGCTATGCCTGATACTGCGCCGCTCACTGGACGGACATTTTCGCACTACCGCATCCTCGAGAAGCTCGGGGGTGGGGGCATGGGCGTGGTGTACAAGGCCGAGGACACGAAGCTGGGGCGATTTGTGGCGCTGAAATTCTTGCCGGAAGAGATGGCGAACGACCGGATGGCGCTGGAACGCTTTCAACGGGAGGCGCGCGCTGCTTCGGCGCTCGACCATCCGAATATCTGCTCGATTTACGAAATCGCCGAGGAGAATGGCCAGCCGTTTATCGTGATGCAGTATCTGGAAGGGCAGACGCTGAGGCACCGGATTTCCGGCAGGGCGCTTCCGCTCGATGACACGCTGGAATTTTCGATTGAGATTGCCGATGCGCTCGATGCGGCGCACTCGAAGGGCATCGTGCATCGCGACATCAAGCCGGCAAATATTTTCATCACGACGCGCGGGCACGTGAAGATACTCGATTTCGGGCTGGCGAAGACGCTCGCGCCCGCGTCGGGGCTTTCGATGTCGGCGACGCAGGAGACTGCAGCCGCGGTGACTCCTGAACATTTGACGAATCCGGGCAGCACACTGGGGACGGTTGCGTATATGTCGCCGGAGCAGGTGAGGGCGAAGGAACTGGATTCGCGCTCGGATCTATTTTCGTTTGGCGTGGTGCTGTATGAAATGGCGACGGGAACGGCGCCGTTTCGCGGCGATTCGACTGGAGTGATTTTCGACGCGATTATGAATCGGCCGGTGGCGGCGCCGGTGCGGCTGAATGCAGATGTGCCGGCGGAACTCGAGCGGATTATTGCGAAGGCGCTCGAGAAAGATCGTGAGACGCGGTATCAGCACGCGTCGGACATGCGCGCGGATTTGAAGCGCCTGAAACGCGAGGCGGAATCGGGGCGGTCGGGATCGTCGATGGCGGCGGTTACGGATGCGAGTTCGCCGTCTGTTGGCGCGAATGTTGGTTCCTCTTCGCAGGCTGTTTCGGTTCCGGCGCAGAGCGCGGCGGCGGTGCAAGCGCAGAGCGGCGCGGCGCATGCGTCGGGGAACCACGCGTCCGGAAGTTCCGTGGTGGTGGAAGCGGCGAAGCAGAATAAGGGTAAGCTTGTGGCGGCGGGCGTGGTGATTCTGCTTCTCGTTATCGGCGCGGGATACGGAATTTATTCGCTGTTTGCAGGTAAGGGCGTGGTGCCGTTCCAGAATTTCTCGATTTCGCAACTCACAAAAAACGGCAAATCGGCGCGCGCGGCGATTTCACCGGACGGGAAATACATCCTCAGTGAAGTGGTAGATGGCGGTAAGGCCAGCCTGTGGCTGCGGAACGTGCCGACCAACAGCAATACGCAAGTGATCGCGCCCGCCGACGCGCGTTATACGAATCTTGGATTTTCCACGGATGGAAATTATATCTATTTCACCAAGGCCGAGGCTGCGATTGGGTCCGTGAACAACCTGTACCGCGCGCCTGTCTTGGGCGGCGCGCCACAATTGATCACACGCGATATTGATTCTGACTTTTCGTTTTCGTCCGACGGCAAGCGCTTCGCGTTCATGCGCGCTAACGATCCGGATGTCGGCAAGTTTCAACTGCGGACGGCAAACGCCGACGGCTCGGACGAGAAGATGTTTATGGCGGCGCCGATGTCGGAATCGTCGCGATCCGTCGCCTGGCTGCCGGGTGAAAACCGAGTTGCCAGGCCGCAATACCAAGTGGGCGGTATGCTGACGGTGATTAATCTCGTCGATGTCGCCTCCGGACAGACCAAAGCGATTGCATCGTTCAGGGAGAAATATTTCGAAAAACTGGTTTGGCTGCCGGACGGGAAGGGGATGCTCGGGCTTTATCAGGATCCGTCGTCGCACTACACACGTTATCAGATCGGATTTGTTGCATATCCGGGCGGTCTATTTCACGCGGTTACTAAGGACACGAATAGTTACAGGACTTTGACACTGTCGGGCGACGCAAAGACTTTGGCAACCGTGCAACAGAAAACTTTGCGGAGCTTTTACACGTTTCCGACGACGGGCACGGGCGCGAATGTACCGGCTCCAGCGCTTCCGCAGGAGAAAGATATCAGCGATTTCGCTTGGGTGGGGGCGGGCGGCTTTTATCTCCGGGAAGAGCAGGATTTCGAGCGAGTCTCAGTCGATGGGAGCAACAAGTCGGTTCTGCTGAGCAACGTGGGCCTCTATGGGATTGACTCCTGCGCGGACGGACGCACGGTGCTATTTAGCTGGGGGGGTCCGAATGAAGCGGCCGTAGTGAATATCTGGCGAACGGACGCGAACGGAGGCGACGCGAAGCAAATATCTACTGGCAAGTTTGATGACTTCCCGAAGTGCTCTCCCGATTCCAAGTGGGCGTATTACACCGATGAAACCACGGACAGCCTGATGCGCGTTCCCGTGGATGGCTTGAGCAAGCCGGCCACAATTCCGGGCACGGCCATTCCCAATGGCATCGTGTCGTCTCACTATCTTGGGGTCTCGCCGGATGGGAAGTATCTGGCGTGTATGGTGACGCTTACGCCGACAAACGGCGCCACCGCGGGCGTGCAGAAAATAGCTCTGGTGCCACTCGACGCCGGAGCGGAGCCGCAGACACGGATGATCGATCCGGATCCGCGCGTGAAAGGACATCTGAGTTTCACTTCGGACGGGAAAGCGTTGATTTATTCGATTCTGGAGAATGGAGTGGAAAATTTGTGGATGCAACCGCTCGATGGTTCGTCGGGGCGGCAGATTACGAATTTTACGAGCGAAGTGATCGACGCGGTTCATTTGTCGCCGGACGGGAAGTCGATCGGGATGATCCGCTCGCAGACGGAATCAGATGTGGTGCTGCTGAATGATACGGGCGCGGGGGCGCAGTAAGGCGGGTGGCGAGAAGAATGCGGGCACGCGGATGTCGTTGGCTGGGAATGCGGGTTTTGTAGAGCGCGGTGATTGTTAGCGCAGAACCCGGAGGCGGGGCCTCCGGGCTCTGAAGGCGAGCGTTGCTGACGGTTGATTTGGTAATTTAGGAAACGAAGCTCCGGCGTCGGGGATTCGTGCCGCCAGACTCTGAGTTCGTTTCACTATCGGCTAGAGTACCGGCGCCTTGAAAAAGCGAGTTGCCGACGTCAGTACGAAGCCGTGATTTACGCCATTACCGTCAACCCACCAACCAGTGATGGCTCCTGAGAAGTTGTTGGTCGAGGGGCGCGTCCCTTGGAAAGCGTTGGCGGTCGTGCCCGCGCCGGGAGCGTCGAACGTAGTGAAAACGCCAGTGGCTGAGCGGGAGAAGCCATGCATCACATTATTGGCGTCGAAGAACTCTCCCGTGACCGCGCCGAAGACATTGATCGAAAAGGCGGCGGTGCCTAGCCCAGCGGCGCCCGGAACTTCAAACGTCGTGATCTCACCACCGCGAGTCCGGATGAAACTAACGGCCACGCCGCTTGAATTAAAGAAATATCCCGTGGTCGTGCCCTCCGCGTTAATGCTCGCAGAACCTATAGAATACGGCGCTTCGGGTGCATCGAAACTAGTGATCGTTCCGTCGGGCTCGCGCACGAAACCGTGAGAAGCCCCGCTCGAATCCCCCCAAGTTCCGGTGATGGCGCCTGCAGCATTGATGCACGTTTCCTCGCAAACGGACGTGCTAACCGAACCGGACGGATCGAAGGACGAGATCTCCCCTTGACGCGATCGCGCAAAGCCGTGAACGACATTGCTCCCGTCGATGTAGAAACCAGCGGTTGCGCCTTCGGTATTGATGCTATCGGCCCAGGTGCCCTGATTTGCGCCTGTGCCCGCGCCGGGAGCATCGAAGGTGGCGAAGGACCCGTCAGGGTAGCGGACAAAGCCGTGGTACACCTCGCTCGGGTCTTCGAACTGCCCAACAATCACCCCGGCATCGCTAATCGTGTATGCAACGGTACCTTCGTTGAGGTTCGCGCCGAGGCCTGCTCCGGGGGCATCGAAGGAGATAATGTTGCCGTCGGGAGTGCGCAGGAAGCCATGAGGAACAACATTCGCGTCCGTGTAGTAACCCACGACCGCTCCCTGCGCATTATTGCCGAGGGCTTGAGTGCCACAACCGCTACCGCAGATGGGCGACGTTACAGTGGCCGCGCCTGGAGGCTCGAATTCAATGATTTCTGGTTTGTGACCGAAGAGGCCCGTGCTCAGTTGCGCTTGAGCGGGCAACTGGATTGAGATGGCTAACACGACGATGCTGCAAGTGGAGATGATGAACGCACTCACCTTGAATTTCATGACGTCCTCTCTTTTCTTTGGCCGACTCGGGAATTTGCGTCCAGAACGCCGCTTTAGCAGCGACGCCGCGCGATCCACCGCGAGCCGCGAAGTTAGCTGCACATGACGGAAGTGGCAATGGCAGGAACTCTTAGATTTATCTTAGAGAGATATTAGAGCCTATCTAGCTGAAATCTCATGGTTTATCGCGCGCATCTCG
>Ga0302179_10002554_pt1 | contig 10612 bp, 7 predicted proteins | sample I_Palsa_E3_1_FD_198788 | JGI IMG/M metagenome (GOLD analysis project Ga0302179, IMG submission 198788) | Peat permafrost microbial communities from Stordalen Mire near Abisko, Sweden - I_Palsa_E3_1 | ecosystem: Environmental > Terrestrial > Soil > Palsa > Peat permafrost | place: Sweden: Abisko...
GCTTCAGGTACATCAGCGTTTGGGCGTGCGCGCGGTCGAAATGAAATACGCGCTCAGAAAGATAAAAAAGCCCGAACGCGGCCACGACTCCGATAACACCTAGCACGGTCGAGATCCCCAGTACAAGACGCATATTCCACTTCTCGGGCCTATCGCTGTAATGCACCTTGTCATAAGCGATAGAGAGAATGGCTCCGTCGTTTAGCACCGCGATCATCACGATCATCACCGCCGTCATGGGGTAGAAGTTAAATACAAGGATCGCCAGAGTCATGAAGAACAGCACGCGCAGAGTTTCGGCGATGCGGTAGATCGCGTAGCTGTTCATCCTCTGGAAGATGCGACGGCTCTCCTTAATCGCGTCGATGATCACCGAGAGGCCGGACGCGAGGAGTACGATGTCCGCCGCCGCGCGGGCCGCATCGGTTGCGCCGGAAACCGCGATGCCGCAGTTGGCTTGCTTGAGCGCGGGAGCGTCGTTCACCCCGTCGCCAGTCATACCGACAATATGACCGTGCTTCTGTAGGACGTCGACAATGTTGTATTTGTCTTCGGGGAATACCTGGGCGAAGCCGTCCGCTTTTTCAACGGACGCCGCGGTCACCGCCGTCTTTTGTTTGTTCCGCAATACCGTGGCGTCCAGGATGTTCGTGCCCATGCCCAGCTCATGAGACATTTCCTTCGCTATAGCCAGTTGGTCGCCGGTGACCATTTTGACTTTCACGCCCATCTGCACGGCGCTCGCGATGGTCGCTTTGGCCTGTTCGCGCGGCGGATCGGACATGGGCAACACGCCAACGAACTGCCACTTGTCGTCCTGATCTGCGCGCGCTACACCCAAGGAGCGGAAGCCGCGCGCGGCAAATTCATTGACGGCTTTCTCAACCGCGGGTTTTACTTCCGCGAGGTTGGTCGCCATCTGGAGAATCACCTGCGGCGCTCCCTTCGCCACCTTGAACTGTCTTCCGTCGGAGCCTTTCACCGTGGCTTCGGTGCGCTTATGTACCGGATCGAATGGCTGGAAATGAAGGACCTGATAGCTCTTCAGTTCCTTATCGTCTTTCACACCGCCGATCACGGCCAGATCGATAGTGTCCTTGTCCTCCGCGCGCGAAGCGAGAGCGGCGTCGAGGATGATTCGGTCGGCAGCAATACCATCGACACAGAACGGATCTCCAAGCGTCAGCTTGTTCTGGGTCAAGGTGCCGGTTTTGTCTGAGCACAGAACATCCACGCCCGCAAGTTCCTCGATCGCCGACAACTTGGTTACAATCGCCTGCTTTCTTGCCAGGAGCCGTGCGCCGACCGCCATGGTGACGGACAGCACCGTGGGCATGGCTACCGGGATCGCGGCCACCAGAAGCACCAGTGCGAATTCCAAAGTGCTCAAGATCGGGTCATGGCGGAAGAGCGCCGTGGTAACAATCACCGCCACCAGACCCACTGCAAGAACGATCAGGTAATTGCCAATTTTTAGTACAGCACGCTGGAAATGGCTGACGGTATGAGCGTCCTGCACTAATTCTGCAGTCTTGCCGAAATAGGTGTTGGTACCGGTGGCGTAAACCATCGCGTTGGTTTCGCCGCGCTTGATGATTGAACCCGAAAAGACCGCCTCGCCAGGTTTGCGCGTCACGGGCAAAGATTCTCCGGTCAGCGCGGACTGATCGACTTGCACCGGGTCGCCGGCCAACAAACGTGCGTCTGCGGGCACGATGTCCCCCAATCGCAGCCGAATGACATCGCCCGGCACCAGTTCCGCTACTTTGGGAGTCGCCCATTTTCCATCTCGCAAGGCGCGGGCCTTGGTCGCCAGCTTCGCGCGTAACGCGGCAATTTCGTTGCCCGCCTGATGTTCTTCCCAAAATGCAACTACAGCGTTGGAAAAGAGCAGGAACAAAATGATGAAGAAATCCAGCCAGTGCCTAACTACGCCCGACAGAATCACCGCCCCTTCGATCATCCACGGAATGGGGCCCCAGAAATAGCTCAGGAACTTAAAGAATAGATTGTCTTTCTTCTCTTTGATCTCATTCGGACCATATTTCGCCATCCGCTTCTGCGCCTCGGCTTGGCTCAGTCCCTTCGCTGACGAGCCCAATCTTTTTTCGACTTCCGGCAAGGGCAGGGACTTCAGATCGTCCTTGGAATCGGACTTGGACACCAACCTAGGTTCGGGCTTCTTGTCCTTCGATTCGGGATCGCTCGGCTGATCGATATTGGCTTTCATAATCGGTAATCCTTTCTGTCATTGCAACGCCGCGTGCAGGACCACCCGCTTTACCATGACCTCGATTCTGTGCCCGCGAAATATGGCATCAATGCGTGCCCTTAGGCCATGCCGATTCCTTTTGGTTTGCGACTCCACAGTCTCAGTCCGGACGATGGCCAAAAAACTGGTCGGCAATCACCCGCTCGTCCCATTATTCGAAGGCTCGCGAGTTTTTCAGGGCGAGATGGAGCCATGCTGGTTGCGCCAGCCTCCTCTAAAAAAGCGGTGACGCACCATGCTGTGGGCAAGCAGAAAAAAGAGGAGTGCCAAGACAACTATAAACAGGAACTTTCCAATCCCCAGCCACATGGACCTTCGTTCTTCAGCCGCCGTTGTATCCAGATCAGTTGTCATCAGAGCCGCCTCCGCAACACGTGAGCACGAGAAAACTTGCCCTGAGCGCCTCCGTCCGCAACCTACTTGGCAGCAGTGACCGTCTTCACCGAAATAGTTGCGCCATCGGCAGTGCCTGTGACTTTAGCCTGCTCCCAAGCCAGCTTGTTGAGATTGTCTAGCGTCGCTTGATCCGAAGTGTCAAGGGTATATACCTTGTCGCCGACAACTAGGGCGTACTTGGCGCCCTTCTGCACACAGGCACGAACGCAGGCTGCGGGGGCAAGCCCCTCTGTGTGCTTGGCGCCGCACATGGCGTCGCTGACTTTTCCGGTCAAGGTCTGGGTCGTGCCCGCAGCGATAGTGGGCACAACAGCCAATCCGGCGCTTAGAATTACCGTCACCATCAAAACTTGCAACAGCCGCAAGCGAGACATAAATCCTCCAGTGTACTCACAGACCTCTGCGACAATTCCGTGATTTACAAAGTATCGAGTAACCAAGGAAAGCCCGTCTGGTCAGAATGGAACACTCCAGCAGGATTTGGCATGGGCGTGTGCTGGGTGAGGAGTTGGCAGCTAGCTTATCTTTCAGGGGCTCCTTCCTTAATTGGCGCAGCTTTGTGATAGCCGCCATAAGTTTCGTCCGCTCGCGATTTCCGTGTGAAAAGGAATAGCACCTTGGCCTGCGATTTCATTGCAAAATGTTTCGGGAGCCAGATACTGTCCGTTACAGGTGCCTTCTCAAGTTCGAAGTGTGTACCGGGTTCGACTTCAGCCAGAAAACCTTCGATCGAAACCGGTCGTATGACCGTGGCTTCGACCTTTACCCATTGGAACGTCTTTTCGTCGATCCAGAGTTTGCCCTCCATGCCCGTCAACACCTTGGCTTCGTTATTTGGGGGCTCATAGCCGGGACGAGGTGTCGCCTTGAGCACATAAACCTCATACGGTCCCAGCTTTTGTTGGCCCACCAGCTTGAAGTCGAGGGCTTTTGTTAATTGTTCCATCAGCAGGTGATCGCTTTCGCGCTCTTTTTCGTATTTCGCGATTCGCTCGACTCGCTGGTGTTGAGATTCTTTCCGACGTTCGACCAAGGTTGTTTCGAGCTCTTGTTGTTCCTGTGCCTGCTGTTCTGAGGACAGTGGCTTCCCGTTCACGGCCACCGGTCGCTCATAGGGAGAACCCAAGATCATGAGCTCTTCTGATGTCTTGGTTCCTCCACCTTTTTGCCGGTCACGCTCCAGGTAATCGTACTCATGGGCGGCCTTCCAGTCCGCCTCATTGGCGGCGACTGAACGTTGGATGATAGTGTCGGCGTCCTGTTGAGCGAAAGAAGCGGAAGACAGCACTGCAAGAAGAAGGATCTGCTTCATCATGCTCTTGATCAAACTGCTAGCGGTTCTCCGGCTCTGAGGAGCAGATGGGCAGAGTTTTGTCACGGCGGTTTTCTCCGGTCAAACGCAGATATGGCGACGGTTGAACGCTAATTAGGGAAATATCGGGACCACGAAATCGCCAGGCTCAGCCACGCAAACTGCGATAGCGCCCGATCAGCGTGTTGGTCGATCACGGGCGAACAACGAACCCATTCGTCCCAGGCCTATCATTCCGAGTTGCATTCGTATCCCTACTCAAACAGTGGTTTGATGCGTAGAAGGATATTCCCGCTTGGTATTCTGAATCGAATCAGCGACAGGAGAACGCTTCAGCGGGACAGAAGCGCAAAGTTGGTGATATTTGGCCCTGCTCTCAATCACCATACGGTTCTTACCGATAGTGACCTTGCTCGCCTGTCCGAGGTCGGAAATCTGTATGTTTTTCAGCTGGGTGTCGAGCCCCTGCATTATGGCTTCGCCGCCGGTCAGCAAAACGAGGTCATGCCACCAACTCTTGCGTTGATCACTCAATCCGGGAGCGCTGACGGCCGCAACCTGCAGGAAGCCGCTTACCTTCTTCACGACAAGAGTAGCCAATGCTTCGCCTTCAACATCCTCTGCGATTATGAGCAGAGGTTTGCTATTCTTCGTGATCTGCTCGAGTAACGGGAGCAGGTCCTGCTTGGAACTGATTTTGCCGGGATAAACAAGAATGTATACGTTCTCGAAGGCTACTTCCATGCGTTCGGGGTCAGTGATGAAGAACGGTGAGAGGTACCCGCAGTCGAATTGCATCCAGCCAGGCTGCGGTTGCTCGTCGGCTCTGGACGAAGAAATTCCCCCGTAAGGAATCGCGCCCGATCCTTCCGCATAAGCCAAAATGTGTTCACCTACCGTCGCGAGTTTTGCGGCCATGATTGCAAACCTTCATATTCCTGCTTCTAGACTTCGATTAGCGGAGTTCGCCGTCGGCGTCGTCTACCGTTTGAATAGCAAGTATCAAACTTTGGGCTTCGCAAGACTGATCAGAATTGCTCGTCTCACAAATCGTTCCTTCTTCCTGCCTCGGCCAAACGCGGAACGAAACAGTCAAAGCGGCCGAGCTGCGCACAGACCCAAGCAGAGATTGCAGGAGGAAGCTAGTCGTGAAGGACGACATTTAGAAGCGAACTATGAACTTGCAGCCCGGTCCCGGCGCTATAGTCGATGAAGCCCAGCTTCTTGAACTTGTTCATGAAGAAGCTGACCCGCGACCGGGTGGTGCCCACCATCTCTCCCAGCGTTTCCTGACTAATCTGCGGAATTACAGTCTCGGGTACGCCTTCCTTACCAAAATGAGCAAGCAAGAGCAGAATCCGAGCCAGTCGCTTTTCGCTGGAATTGAAAAGTTGGTCGACCAAGTCCTCTTCGTAGCGAATGTTTCGCGACAGCAGATACGCTACGAATAGATCGGAGAACATGTGCTCCCGGTGAAGCGCAAGCATCATTGCCTTCTTGTCAATGCGCATAAGTTCGCAGTCCGTCATTGCGGTTGCAGATCCCATGCGCAAAGCCTGTCCGGCAAGGCCCCCTTCTCCGAAAAAATCGCCCGGACCCAATATGCCTATCGTCGCTTCCTTGCCAATCTTGGATACCACTGTGAGTCGAACCTTGCCCTCTTGGATGTAAAAGACTGCATCCGCCGCTTCTCCTTGTGTAAAGACGGCATGTTTCGTGGGAATGGCCACAACTTTTCGACCTTCGCCGATCGTGGCAAGGAATTTCTTCGGGTCGAAATCGCGATTGTTCTTGGGCAATGCGGAAGCTGCTATCACAGAAACCTCTACCTGCGGGGCCTACACCTCGCTCTATTATCTCGGAATGATAAGCAGCAAAGATGTTCAATATTGAACACAAATTGAGAAAAAAACGCAGGCAGCACCAAAATGACAACTACCGATTCTGCATTGGGTTTGGATTGAGCAAAATTGAACATTTTCGCGGCGCTCGAAGGCTGCATTAAGTGGTTGTGAAAATCAAAGAAGTCACTCCGGGACAAATACTAACTGTGCCTTGTACTACTTGCGGTGCGGCGATTGGGGAAGCTTGTGAACTGCATACGGGCGCCCTACGCACCGAGCCACACCGAGATCGGAAGCTTTCCGCTGCCGAAGCTGCGGAAACAAGGGCAGCCACGATTTGAAATAAACGGATGATCGCGTCTCAGTCCGTCTTGAAAATTCGTTTCGCGGTGGCAACGGGATCGATCACGCACAGGACTAAAAGTGTTTATGGGGCTGGGGGCGCGGAATGTAGTCGACCGCCTCCCCAGTCTTCAGGCGCCGCGTGACTCGCGGCGCGGTATTCCCCGAGAAAGATAACTACCACACGAACATGCGGGCACCGGAGCCGGGAGCGCGGACTCGCCCAATCTGGACAGAAGGTGCATGGACCGGAGTTGCCTCACCTTGATCCGAGGTTGAGAATTGCGGCTGCATGGCGCTGATCTCTTCTGACTCGACAGCACCGTGGCGGTTCATAATCTCGGTAGCCGTGTCAGCCTTTGTTCCCAGACCTGTCGCAAAAACCATGACGCCTCCGCGAGGTACTCCTTGAACATAAGCTTCCGCGTCCCCTTCAAGGACCCCGAAAGCCGTGAGATCACGAGTCAACCCCACTTCAAAGTCAGTGTGTGGCGTGCTCATGAGTCCGCTCCCTGCCATCTCCACCGGCTCTTTCAAGATGCGGACGTCCGTTCGAAGAAAACCATTAGCCTCGAGATCGCGAACAACCGCCTCGGTCGATCCTGAATTCTCAAACAAACCACTGCAGTTTTTGCCATATTCGTCTCCATCAATCTTAGTCTGCGACCGAAGTCGGGATGCAACACTAGACAGAAGTTAATTGCTTGGCGCCATTGTTGTTGCCGCTGACGTTGACTTCACTTTCTCTTTCTTTGTCCCTGCGTTCTTGGCCCAATCCCATGGTCAGCGCTGTCATTCCAGGAAGGCCCGCCTAATTGCATCGTTTCGATGGCGGAACTGGGAACAATGACGATCGTAGAATTTTGCTTCAAACCTTCATACAGCATGTTCATGCGCTCAGAGCCGTCCACGCCATCGAACGTGTAGATCGTGGTTAAAGTTCCTGTGGGAGTAATTTTGAAAAGCGTGCTGGCGCCTTAGCTAGCGCCATAAAAATTGCCGTCGCTCGCCTGGATTAAGGTGCTTGGATTGCTCGCAGCGCCGTTCAGATTAAGTAAGTTGGTGAATGTGCCATCGGGTGTCAAATCCATGGGCTCCCCCATAGCCGGGGTGCCGTAGAAGTTTCCATCGAGACCTTCTGCAAGCTGAGATGTGGGCTGCGAGCCATCTGTACCATTGAAAGAAACGAGAGTGGTTAGAGTTTGCGCTCAGCACCGTCGCCTGCTGGCACAAAAAACAGAGCGCGAAGGGCACGATGATGTTAGGCCCACTGTGTAAAGCGCGAGTCCATTTCATATCCGCCTCCGCGGCAAACTTGAGTTAGGGTTACCTTACAAACCACAAGGCGAGCGCTAGCCACAACGGCGTCACCGCCAGCAGTGCGTTCCTGATTCCGTGCGCCAATGCTCTGACGTCGGAGCAAACTATTTCACGATCCCGGTGGTCGCAGGCGCGCCTCTGCGCGAAGAATTCCAACAGTTCGACCTCGCCCGTGCATGTCGGGGATTTCCGCGATGTGCTTTCCACATGTACCGTCATAAATGACTCTTTGCTAATCCAGGCCCATTCCCTTGTCCTGTTCCTGTATGTCCCGAGTTGGACCTCGTCGAAGCACCTCAACCGGGGAGATTCACACCGCTCAGAAAGCCTCCCAAGTGCCCCGTCAAGGCAGCGAGACCGACTGTCAAAAGTTCGACCGCAAAGCGGTAGGGTGGCAGGTATACTGTCCGTCGCCGCGAGCAGAAATACACCCACCACACCAGCCAGATCATCACCGTCGAAACACATGCCAGAACGAGGTCGAGACCTTCTGCAAGCTGAGATGTGGGCTGCGAGCCGTCTGTACCATTGAAGGAAACGAGAGTGGTTAGAGTTTGCGCTCGCACCGTCGCCTGCTGGCACACAAAATAGAGCGCGAAGGGCACGATGATGTTAAGCCGACCGTGTAAAGCGCGAGTCCATTTCATATCCGCCTCCGCGGCAAACTTGAGTTTTTGACGTTTTTTCGATTTTCGCCGTAGCCACCGGACGCTAGAACTCGAATCGCCCGTAGAACTGCGTTCTGCGATAATCCGTTAATGTGCTGTTCGCGACTCCGAAGCTGTTAGGGTTGTCGAGACTGAGACTGATCGATCGCGGATCGAAACATACGCTGTTGGTTAGGTTGAAGATTTCGACGCCAATCTTCAATTGCTTGTTCTCAACGAGACTGAATGACTTCCCGAGGCCTGCATCCCAGCCAAAATATCCATCTCCACGAATCGGGTTGCGCGTTCCGGAATCGCCGGGAAGTGTCTTGCCAAACGCGTTGTAGGCGGCGGATGGAGACTCAAAAAGTTGCTGTAGAGGCTGGTTCACTTCATGCCCTCGGGTCGGAACAGAGGTGATCTGGGTTGCGTAGCCTTCAATGTCCCAATTGGTAGGAAAGTTCAGTCCGTTCACAACTCCAGCCGGCAAGCCGCTCGTCCAGCGCACAATTCCCGTCAATTGCCAGCCACCAATAACTCCGTCCAAGACTCTGCCGATTCCTGTGGCGAAGCGTTTTCCCTGGCCGAGCGGAAGATTCCATATGTAATTCGCATTTACCTGATGCCTCATATCGAAGTCGGAATCGCCGTAGAGTTCGCTGGGGTTCCAGGTGTTAATGATCTGTCCGCCGTTATCGAGACCCGACACGGAAAGCCGCTCGGCCTGCGAGGTCCAATCGAGGGACTTGGAATAGGTGTAGTTAAAATCGGCTTGCAGACCGAAACCAAAGCGCTGCCGATAAATGACTTCAAGAGCGTTGAAGCTGGAACTCCCCACCGAGCGCCACCCGTATAGCGACGAGAACTGATCGTGATAAAACCGGTAGGAAGGATAGGTCTGGTTCGGATTCACGCCGGCGTTGGAAACTGAATCTGGGAGATCCAGGTTGTAGAGAGCCTGAGTCTCGTTGCCCGCGAATTGTGCAAACAACTGATAAACATTTTGCGTGGCTGAAAGGCCCGAGCCGAAGCCGATGTCCTGCCCGTCGAGCACGCCGAATAGTGATTGCCAGTAGGCAATCGGTTTGATCGAGGTCACCGGAGTATCGGCCCGCACCAGTGTCGCTAGCTGGCGGGCAGCCGCGAAATAGGTGGTTCCTGCCGCCTGAAGGTTCGTCGGCATCGCGACATCTTCCTGTTCCAGTAGGCGACGCGCGAACCGGCCGACATAGGCCACCTCCAGCGAAGAGCCGTTACGAATTTCACGAGTCATGGAAAAATCGAAGACGTGCGCATATGGCGTCTTGATCGCGGAGTCTTCCGACCAATAAATTGCCGCGCTGGCGGGGCCGCTTGAAACCGGAACACCGGGAAAACCCACGGTCGGGGCTGGCGGCAACAATACGGATGGAACGGTATGAAGGTCGCTGAAGCGCGGCGCTGACGATACCGTAAACGTGCCGGGCGTTGTAGCCAGCACCGTCGATAAGCCGTAGGAGCCCGACACATCGAAGGTATTTGCGATGGCGGCCCCGAAGTGGTCATATACAAGAGAATACCCACCGCGAATGCTGGTCGCCCCATCCCCGAACAGTCTTTGCAGAAAGCCGGAATTAGGGCGAGGTGAATACGCGGCAGCAAGTCGAGGCGCGAAATCGAGTTTGTCGGGCGTCCAATAATCCGGTTTTCCGTTGTAGCGGCCGTTCAGCGGGAAACCGAGTTCTCCGGCATTGTTGGCGGGTTGGCCAGCCGCTGCTAATTGTGCGCTGCGGTCGACAAACTGGGTCAAAGAAAATGGCCCAGGAGCACAGGCTCCATTTACCACCTGGCAGACGCCCACCTGAGTTCCAGTCGTTTCTGCCGGCGCTTGCTGGTAGGAATATCGCAGGCCGTAAGTGAGTGTTAGATTCTTTGTGGTCTTCCACGAGTCCTGGGCATAGAACTCGTATTCGTTCCAGCGATAGTCGCGCACTACAGGCGCCCCTATCGGTAAGGCTCCGCCGGTCTTAGTCGTGTTATAGGTGACATTTCCTTCGGTCAGGATGCCGGTTATGTCGAGAAGGTCATTGTTGTAAACATTTCGAGCCTGGCGCGCGACGGATGGAAATCCGTAAGCGGCCGGATCAAAAGCGCCGCTGCCGCCTGCAATCGATTGCGGAAGATAAATCGCAACTCCACCTGCGTTGGAGAAGGAAGTGGCATTGCTTGAGCCGCGGTCGCCGATAAAGCGCATGTTCGTTCCAAATGCAAAATTGTGATTGCGGTGCGTCCACGAGAGATTGTCAACAAGGTTGTAAACGGCAACGCTCGTCGAACTGGTAGGAGAGGTCGCCTCTGGCGGAGAAAAAATAAGGGAAATATAGGGCTGAGAAAGAAGGCCCGATGCGTTCAAGCCCTGGCGAGTGAGGCCAAAATCAACAGTGTTCAAAAGGTTGCTGTTAAAGAGTAACGTGTAGCCGGAGGCGAATCCACGGCTGTT
>Ga0302179_10002556_pt1 | contig 10604 bp, 7 predicted proteins | sample I_Palsa_E3_1_FD_198788 | JGI IMG/M metagenome (GOLD analysis project Ga0302179, IMG submission 198788) | Peat permafrost microbial communities from Stordalen Mire near Abisko, Sweden - I_Palsa_E3_1 | ecosystem: Environmental > Terrestrial > Soil > Palsa > Peat permafrost | place: Sweden: Abisko...
CTGCTGAACCTCGGTAACGCCACCGGGCACCCCAGCTTCGTCATGTCCAACAGCTTCACCAACCAGGTCATCGCGCAGGTCGAGCTGTTCACCAAGACCGACCAATACGCACTCGGCGTGCACGTGCTGCCCAAGCACCTGGACGAGAAGGTGGCCAGGCTGCACCTGGACGCGCTCGGGGTCAGGCTGAGCCAGCTGACCAAGGAGCAGTCGGACTACATCGGCGTTCCCGTCGACGGTCCGTACAAGCCGGAGCAGTACCGTTACTAAGGCCCGAGGCACCCAGGACGTCCCCCCGCCGACACCACCCGACCAGCCGCCCCGCTGGCCCGGCGGCGACCAGCCGCGGGGGGATGTCGCTGACCTCGGCCTGGCCGCCGATGGCGATGCCCGCATCCGTTACGCCGAACGGGCCATGCCCCTGCTCACCGGCCTCATGCATCGCTTCGCCCGGGAGCAGCCGTTCCAGGGGCTGGCCGTCGCGGCGTGCCTGCACGTCACGGCCGAGACCGCGATGCTGGTCCGGCTGCTGCGGGTGGGCGGGGCGACCGTCTCGCTCGCGGCGTCGAACCCGCTGTCCACCCAGGACGACATCGCGGCCGCGCTCGCGGTCCGGTACGGGATCGCGGTCTTCGCCCGGGCCGGGGTGGACCGGCCCGGCTACTACCGGCACATCGAGCTGGCCCTGGCCGAGAGCGAAAAGGGTCCGGACCTGGTCATCGACGACGGCGGCGACCTGGTCAACACGCTTCATACTCAAGGCCCGGCGCTGCTCGCCAACGTCAGGGGAGGCTGCGAGTCGACCACCACGGGCGTGATCCGGCTGCGCCGGATGGCCGCCGAGGGCGCGCTCGCGTTCCCCGTGATCGCGGCCAACGACACCGCGACCAAGCGCATGGTCGAGGGCACCTGCGGGACCGGCCAGTCGGTGATCGACGGCATCATGCGGGCCACGAACACGCTACTGGCGGGCAAGACAGTGGTGGTGGCGGGGTTCGGGGCGAGCGGCCGGGGCGTGGCCGAGCGCGCCCGCGGGTTCGGCGCGCAGATCATCGTGACCGAGATCGATCCGGTCCGGGCCCTGGATGCGACGTTGCGCGGCTTCCGGGTGCTGCCGATGGCGCAGGCCGCGCCGGTCGGTGAGGTGTTCGTGACCGCGACAGGATCGGTCGACGTGATCGGCGAGGAACACATCGCGGTCATGCGCGATGGCGCCATTCTCGCCAACGCCGGGCACTTCGACGTGGAGATCGACGTCCGGGCGCTGGCCGGCCTGGCCACCGCGATCCATCGTGACGTACGGCCGCACGTGGACGCTTATGACCTCGGCGACGGCCGGACCGTGCTGCTGCTGGCGGAGGGCCGGGTGGTGAACCTGGTCGCGGCCGAGGGGCATCCGCCCGAGGTGATGGACCTGGCCTTCGGCATCGAGGCGCTCGCCCTAGCCTGGCTGGCGCTCACCGTGCGGCCGGAAAAGGAGGGCGGCAAGCTCGCGGCCGGCGTGCACGAGGTCCCCGAGGACATCGACGCCGAGGCCGCTCGCCTGGTGCTCGCCACCATGGGCACGTCGATCGACATGCTCACCCCCGCGCAGCTTTCCTACCGCGAGTCTTGGCGCATCGGCTCCTGACCGCTACCGTGCGGCGCTACCGTGCGTTGGCCGCCAGGCCCTGCTTCCCGGCCTGAGCGGGCATGCCGAGCGAGGCGATGCCGCTCTGGCCCGGGTCCTGCCCGGCGGTGGACGGCCGCCGGGTCAGCACCAGCCACCCGACCAGCCCAATCGGGTACACGAAGTATCCCCACCGGGTAGCGGGCGCCAGCGTGAACATCACCGCGAGCCCCAGCGCGAGGCGCCACGCGACGGCGGGCGCGTCCAAGGGCGGGCGGACGATGAGCGAGATCGCGAAGCCCAGGCCGCCCGCGAGCAGCAGCCCGACCGCGGCCCAGTGGCCGGCCATCCCGGTCATGGCCAGCAGGTGCCCGGGCAGCGGGCTGGCCGCGGGCGTCTTGTGCTTGCTCAGCCCGAGCGGGAACAGCACGATGTTCTGCAGAAACGCGTACGGGTCGGTCAGGGCCGCGGGCGCGAGCGCGGCGGCCAGGACGACGGCCACGACGAGCGTGACCCCGAGGAACCGCCAGGCCGCCTTGGCCGCGTCCCGTGCGGCCAGCATCGCGGTGAACACGGGGACCGCGGGCCACGCGGTGGCCTTCATGGCGCACGCCACCCCGAGAGCCACGGCCGCGTGGCGCAAGTTCGACGGCCGGGCGATCAGCGCCAGGGTGACGAACATCAACGCGATCACCGGCGGGTCAGTGATACCAACCGCCAGCGGAAACGCGATCACCGGGGAGGCGGCGATGAAGACGGTGGACAGCACGACATTCTGCCGGCAGGAGTCGCAGTGCCGGTGCGGCGCCGCGATGGCGAACGCGGCCCAGATCAGCGTGACGGACACCACCGTGAGCCATAGCCGGGGGTCGCCGAAAAGGCCGGCCGCGCCCAGCGCCTTGGGCAGCCCGAACACCGCCATCACCGGCAGGTAGGGGTTATAGGACAGCCAGGTATCCAGCTGCCCGGCCGGAAGGTACGGGCTGCCGTGCTGGAGCAGCAGCACCGCCGAGCGGGAGATGACCTGGACCTCGGGCGTCGGCGCCACCCGGGTCACCAGCCAGGTCACTGGCGCCGCCAGCGCGCCGGCCAGCGAAACCAGCAGCGGTACCAGCACCGGCAGGTTCCTGCGCCGGGTGAGTACCAGGATCGCGGTGGTCACCCCGTAGCCCACCGCCGCCCAGATCGCCCAGGTCCGGTCCGCGTGACCGGTGTCAACGGCCAGCGCGGTGGCGTAGACCGCGAAGGCCGCGTTCGCGGCGATGAGCCGGTTCCGGCTCAGCCAGTGCTTGTGGCCCGGCTGAGCCGGGCGATAGTCGTCTTGCTGCGTGTGTCCCACCGCCGGGTGCTGGTCGTCTTGCTGCGTGTGTTCCACTGTGCCGGTACCCACCCGTCCACGCGATATTCCCCTGTTGCATGATCTCCGCGGGAGTCATAGCTGACCCGTAGAACTGCCCCCGAAAGCAGCTAAATCAGCCTATCAGCAGGTGCTACCGAGTCGCCTTTCGGGATGTTCTAAGGTGGCGAGCCTACGGCAGCTTCCAGTCCACTGGCTCGGCGCCTCGCTGGACAAGCAGCCGATTGGCCCGGCTGAACGGGCGGGAGCCGAAGAAGCCGCTGGTGGCCGAGTACGGGCTCGGGTGCGCCGACTCCACGCACGGCACGCCGTCGAGCAGCGGGACGAGCGTCCGCGCGTCCCGTCCCCACAAGATCGCGACCAGCGGCGCCTCGCGCGCGGCCAAGGCCCTGATGGCCTGCCCGGTCACATCCTCCCACCCTTGGCCCCGGTGCGATCCCGGCTTACCGGGCGCCACGGTCAGCACCCGGTTCAGCAGCAGCACCCCCCGTTCGCTCCATGGCGTGAGGTCCCCGCTCGACGGCGCCGGGTAGCCCAGGTCGTCGGAGTATTCGCGGAAGATGTTGACCAGGCTCGCCGGGAGCCGTTTCACCTCGGGCGCGACCGAGAAGCTCAGGCCCACGGGATGCCCGGGGGTGGGGTAGGGGTCCTGGCCGACGATCAGCACCCGGACGTCGGCGAACGGCTGCTTGAACGCCCGCAGCACGTTCTCCCCGGCGGGCAGGTACCGACGCCCGGCGGCGATCTCGGCGCGCAGGAACGCTCCCATCGCCGCGATCTGGCCGGCCACCGGCTCGAGCGCCTGGGCCCAGCCCGCATCGATGATGTTGCGCAACGGCTCCGCCATGGCCAGTAACTTTATCCGGCCCGCAGGCGTTCCGAAGGTCAAAATCGGTACGGCCGAACGATCCTGGTATCACCCCCCGGCACCCCTTATCGTCGGCCGCGGCCGGGTTCCCCTGTGACCTGGGCCGAGTCCGAATTGGGTTTGATTTAGCCGTTTGCCGGAAAAGCTATCCCCGAACCGGTGTCGCGTGGCTGGTAAATAGGGGTAACCTGCGGGCACGCAGTCTCAATCTCAATGGAACGATGGGGCCCATGAAGGGACGAGTGCTTGTCGTCGATGACGACGCCGCTCTCGCCGAGATGCTCGGGATCGTGCTTCGCGGTGAGGGATTCGAACCGACTTTTGTCGCCGACGGCGACAAGGCGGTCGAGGTTTTCCGGGATTCCCGGCCCGACTTGGTGCTCCTTGACCTGATGCTGCCCGGCTCGGACGGAATTGACGTGTGCCGTCAGATCCGGGCCGAGTCCGGCGTGCCCATCGTCATGCTGACGGCGAAGACCGACACGGTGGACGTGGTACTGGGCCTGGAGTCCGGCGCCGATGACTACATCATGAAGCCGTTCAAGTCTAAGGAGCTGGTCGCGCGGGTCCGGGCCCGACTGCGCCGCACCGACGAACCCGCGCCGGAGATGCTCCAGATTGGCGACATCGCCATCGACGTGGCCGGCCATTCGGTCAAGCGCGGCGTGGAGACGCTCAATTTGACGCCGCTTGAGTTCGACCTGCTGGTCGCGCTGGCCCGCAAGCCGAGGCAGGTTTTCACCCGGGAGGTCCTGCTCGAGCAGGTCTGGGGGTACCGGCACGCCGCGGACACCAGGCTGGTCAACGTGCACGTGCAGCGGCTGCGCGCGAAGATCGAGAAGGACCCCGAGCATCCCGAGATTGTCGTGACCGTCCGCGGTGTCGGCTACAAGGCGGGCACTGGCTGAGCCCAGGTCGACGAAGTGACAGCGGTCAGCAAGTTGCGGCAGCATTACTGGATAACCGCGTTCCGCCGGTCGTCCTTCGGACGTGCGGTCATCCGTCGGCTGCCGGGCCGGGTGAAGCGGGGGCTGCGGGCCGGGCGCCGCTGGCAGCGCCGCGCCGTCGCGCAGCTGCGGACCCGCTGGCGCCGCTCGCTGCAGTTCCGGGTGGTCTCCACCACCTTGGTCCTGTGCGTCCTGGTCATCGCCGTGCTCGGCTTCTTCCTGGTCCAGACGATCGCGGCCGGGCTGCTCGCCAGCGCGGAGAAGTCCGCGACCGCCCAGGCCGCCGGGGGCCGCTCGACCGTTCTGGGGCTGTCCAGCGTGCTCGTACTGCAGCCGCCGGAAGCCGATTCCCCGACCGCTAATGCCCCCTACGTGGCCCAGGTCGCCGCCCGAACGGCGCTTGAGCAGGGCGGGAGCGCTGGTAACTACCTGGTCGCCGTGCACCTGACCGACAGCGGCGACACGTCTTCCACCGCCGTGCCGTGGGTCGCTGAGAACACCTTCAGCCCGTCGGCGACCGTCCCGTCCGACCTGCTCAACAAGGTGGGCGCCGAACAGCTAGCGGAGAAGTACGACAACCAGAACCCCGCGGCTCCGCAGTACGAGCCGACCACGCTGGTCGGCAACAACGGACAGTCGCTGGGGCCTGCCCTGGCCGTCGGTGTCCCGCTCGGCCCGTATTACCAGCTGTACTACGTGTACCCGTTTACCTCGGAGCAGGCGTTCCTGCTGCTGGTGCAGCGGGTCCTGGTCGGTGCCGGGCTCGCGCTCGCCGTGCTGCTGGCCGCGATCGCTTCGCTGGTCACCCGGTGGGTGGTGCTGCCCGTGCGACATGCGGCTCAGGCGGCCCAGCGGCTGTCGGCCGGGCACCTGGAGGAACGCATGCGGGTGCTCGGCGTGGACGATCTCGCCGCGCTGGCGACCTCGTTCAACGAGATGGCGTCCAGCCTGCAGGGCAAGCTCCGGGAGCTGGAGGAGCTGTCCAAGGTCCAGCGGCAGTTCGTCTCGGATGTGTCACACGAGCTTCGCACCCCGCTGGCGACCATCAAGATGGCCGCCGATCTGCTGTTCGAGTCCCGAGCCGGCCTCGATCGGGGCCCGGCCCGGTCGGCGGAGCTGCTGCAGAGCCAGCTGGAGCGATTCGAGACCCTGCTCGTCGACCTGCTCGAGATCAGCAGGTACGACGCCGGGGCGGCCACCCTGGACGCCGATCTCGTCGACGTGTGCGACCTGGTCCGCGGTTCGGCCGATGACGCTCAGCAGCTGGCCGAGCGCCGGGGCGGCCGGATCGAGTTCCGGCTGCCCGCGACCGGCTGCTTCGCCGAGGTCGACCGGCGCCGGGTCGAACGCATCCTGCGCAACATCTTGGTAAATGCGGTCGAGCACGGTGAGGGCAAGGACGTGGTGGTCACCACGGCGATGGACAACGACGCGGTCGCCGTCTCGGTCCGGGACTACGGCGTCGGGCTGCGGCCAGGCGACGACCAGCAGGTCTTCGAGCGGTTCTGGCGGGCCGACGTATCGCGGGCCCGCACCACCGGCGGCACCGGCCTGGGCCTGGCCATCTCGCTGGAGGACGCCCACCTGCACGGCGGCTGGCTGCAGGCGTGGGGGGAGCGCGGCAAGGGCTCGGTGTTCCGGCTGACCCTGCCCAAGATCGCCGGGCAGGAACTCGCCGGTTCGCCCCTGCCGCTCGGCCCGGACGACACCGAACTCACCGGCGGCTCCAATGGTACCGGACCGTTCCCCACAGCCAAGATCACCGGGACGATCTCACGTGGTTAGCGCCGCTCCGCGCCCCGCCCGCCGGAGGCTGTCTTTCGCCCGGGGGCGGTCCCGCGCCCGGAGGCTGTCTTTCGCCCGGCGAGTCTGCGTACTGACGGCCGCGGCCATCTCGGCAGCGGGCTGCGCGAGCATGCCGAGCAGCGGCCCGGTCGGCGCGATCAGTGCCACTCCGCAGAGCACCTCCGCGGCCGGGGACTTCATCGAGCCGCTGCCCGCGGGACCGCAACCGAACCAGGGTCCGGCGGCGATCGTGGCGGGGTTCCTCACCGCCAGCGCCAGTTACCCCGTCAACGCATCGATCGCCAGGCAATACCTGCTCAGCTCGGCCAGCCGGGGTTGGGACCCCGGCTGGTCGGTCACGGTGTTCAGCAAGTTCAACCCTTACCAGCAGAGTTTGCCGCCGCGGACTAGCCACGGCGGCCAAGTGGCGACGGTCGACGTCTCAGGGAACGTGCAGTCCACGTTCAACGGCTCGGGTCAGATTGTCTCGGCCGGAAGTCAGGGCGGCACGACGGGCTCGTACCAGTTCAGCCTGATGAAAGTCGGCGGCCAGTGGCGAATCTCCAAACCGCCTCCTGCTCGCCGCCTGCTCAACGTGCAGCAGTTCGGTGAGTTCTACCGGCCGCAGGATCTGTACTTCACCAACCTGTCTGTGCTCCCCAGCGCCCTGGACCAGCCACTTGTTCCCGACTCGGTCTTCGTGCCGGTGGGAACCCCGACCACGGACCTGGTCACCAATCTGGTGAAAGCGCTCCTGCCGTCCGCTGCCGGTGAACCGAAGAGCGCTTTGCTGCAGAAGGCGGCCGGGACTTTTCCCGCCGGGACCACGCTCGAGGGTGTCGCGCAGACCGGATCGACCGCCATCGTGGATCTCGGCGGCCTGACCGGAGCGAGTACGACGGTGAAGGAACAGATCTCCGCCCAGCTGGCCTGGACGCTGGCCACCCCCAGGGCCAGCCCGCCCTCGGTGGCCGTCCAGTCGGTCGAGCTCGAGCTCAACGGCAAGCCGTGGATACCGCCCAAGTTGATCTGCGGTATCAGGCAGGCCCGCAGTCCGGTGCAGAACCAGGCCACCTATGCGTGCTACAACCCGTATCCGTCGCAGCGCGTGAATTTCTCTTTCATGACCCACGGTCAGGTGTGGTCGCGGTGCGGCTCCGAAGCCGGCGTCCAGCACGGCCTCGTCGGTCCGGTCGTCTCAGTGTTGCATCCGGCCAGCGCCGCTAACCTTCAGTGCGATGGCAGTGCGCCGGTGCCCACCAAGTCCCTCACCACGCCAGCTTCCGTTCATGTGCCCAAAATCGGCACGCCCTCCCTGGCGGCGGTCTCGCCGGACGGCCAGTACGTAGCGGTCTACTCACCGGACAATCCAGCCAACAAGGAGCTGTCCATCGGGCCGGTTGGAAGCAGCACGAAGCTTAACTACGTGTCGGGCATCGGATCAGGCGTCACCGCGCTCAGCTGGGATCGTAACGATGATCTGTGGGTCGCCGAGAACGGCAACGTCTTCATGGTGCCGGTCACCGGACAGGCGGTCCCGGTAAGTCCGGTTCCCGCGGACGTCACCGATCTGAGCGTCGCGCCGGACGGCGTCCGGATCGCCTTTATCGTGCAGGACGGGGCAAGCAGCGTGGTTGACATCGGGGCGATCATCCGTAGCAGTCAGTCGCCGCAGGGGCAGCGAGGATTGCCCTCCGAGGCCTTTCCCATCAGCCTGACCGTACAAGTCGGGCCAGGCCTCCTCCAGGCGCGCTCGCTGGCCTGGTACGACGCCGACGACCTGATCGTGCTCGCGGGGACATCGTCTCCGACGCTGTCGGTAGTGCCCGTGGACGGGCAGGCGTCCTCCATATCGCAGCCCGCTCCCATCGGCGCGGATTCGATCACCGCGGATGGCGACATGAACGCGCTGGTCGCCGGGATATCCAGCGGAGGCGGGACACTGGCCGTCTCGACCGGCCTTGAAGGTCCCTGGCAGCCCCTCGGCGTCCCCGGCCAGAATCCCGCCTACCCGGGATAACCTCAGTCAATTCCTCCGCCCACCCGGGCCTCCCGGTCGATCCCGCCCACCCGGGGCAATCCTGTCTAACCGCCTGATGAAACCTGCTTACCCGGAGTAGCCTTTTTCGTTTTCCCGACCCCTGGACAACGTTATGCAGTCGTTATGTCACTTTTTGCGATCGATCGGATACATGTCCCTCCTGACATTCACGCTCCGGCGAGCTAGCGTTCAGACATGGCACTCGCCCGGGTCCGTGGTTGCGCCGGGCGTGGTTCCCCACCGGGGCGCCACGTCAGGCAAGCCGATGCCAGCCGCAGGCGAAACGGCCCACGTAAGGCGACTTCTTGTCGACTGATCACGGTGCGGCTTAGAAGTAAGTCCTGCCTCGCCGGGAGATACCGAGTCTCCCGGGTAGGGAGAAGGGCAGTAGTGGCCACAGAGGCCGCGAACCTCTCAGCAGGCGAATGTGGGGTCGAAGACCAGGTCGGCCGGGCGAGTGCCGCCTCGCTCGATGAGAGGGCGAAAATCGACCGAAATGGGGATCCAGATGGAAATCATCGTCAGGGGACGCCACGTCACCGTCCCGCCACGTTTCCGTCAGCACGCTATCGCCAAACTGGCCAAGCTCGAGAAGCTGGACGCCAAGGTGGTGAGGATCGACGTGGAGGTCTCCGAGGAACGCAACCCAAGGCAGTCTGATCACCGCGAGCGCGTCGAACTGACGATTAGGTCCCGCGGTCCCGCGATCAGGGCCGAGGCGGCGGCGGATGACCGCTACACCGCGCTCGACCTAGCCCTCGCGAAAATCGAATCCAGACTCCGCCGAGCCGCCGACCGGCGCAAGGTGAAGCACGGGGACAACGTCACGGTGCGGTCGCCGGAAGTGCTGGCCGGCGTGATGCCAGCGGTCGCGGCCGCTCCCGGCGAGCTGGCTGTGGCGCCGCGGAGGTCGCGGTCCAACGGCCACGGCGTGGCCCGGCCGCGGACCGGCGGCATGGACGATCAGCCCGACCCGGCTGACTCCGGCCGGGCCGACTTCGACGATGCGGAGCCGGCGAGCCAGTTCGTGCCGATCAAGATGGAGGGCGACGGTCCGCTGGTGCTGCGCGAAAAGATGCACGCGGCCACGCCGATGACGATCGACCAGGCCCTGCTGGAGATGGAACTCGTGGGTCACGACTTCTATCTCTTCCATGATCGTGACTGCGACCGCTTCAGCGTCGTCTACCGGCGCCGTGGCTATGACTACGGGGTAATCCGGCTGGTCGAGGAATAGTTCACGGTCGACTCGGGGTCATAATTCCCCGGATGCAAGCCGGGCGCCTTGGCTCCCGGCTTGCATCATGGGCCCGGGTCGGCGAGAGTCAGATCACGTGACGTTCGTGCCGATCAAGGCCAGCCTGGCTGCCTGTGAGGCGGATGTGGGCGAAGACCCCCCGAGGGAGGCAACGAAGTGAGCGCCATGGGCGACAGGGCAGCAGCAGCTGCTCGACGGCCGGGCTCCGGCCGGGGCCCGGAGCCGATCCGGGTCCTGATCGCTGATGATCATGCGTTGTTCAGGCGCGGCTTGGAGATGGTCCTCGAGGAGGAGGACGATATCGATGTCGTCGGGCAGGCGAGCGACGGCACCGAGGCGATCGCCGTGGCCGGCGAGGCGCTGCCCGATGTCGTGCTGATGGACATCCGGATGCCCAAGATCACCGGCATCGAGGCCTGCCGGGCCACCAAGGAGGTCGCGCCGAGCGCGAAGATCGTGATGCTGACGATCAGCGACGAGGAAGAGGACCTGTTCGAGGCGATCAGGGCCGGCGCCAGCGGCTACCTGCTGAAGGACATCCCGCTCGATGAGGTGGCCGAGGCGGTCCGCGCGGTGCATGGCGGCCAGTCGCTGATCAACCCGTCGATGGCGGGCAAGCTCCTGTCCGAGTTCGCCACCCTCGCCAAGCGCGACGCCGAGGAAGAAGAACGAGTCCAGCACGTGGCCGCGCCCAAGCTCACCGACCGGGAGATGGAGGTCCTCAAGCTCGTCGCCCGCG
>Ga0302179_10002559_pt1 | contig 10598 bp, 9 predicted proteins | sample I_Palsa_E3_1_FD_198788 | JGI IMG/M metagenome (GOLD analysis project Ga0302179, IMG submission 198788) | Peat permafrost microbial communities from Stordalen Mire near Abisko, Sweden - I_Palsa_E3_1 | ecosystem: Environmental > Terrestrial > Soil > Palsa > Peat permafrost | place: Sweden: Abisko...
TAGGTGCATCTTTCTTCGCAGTGTGTCTTTGATCTCCCGCAGCTTGGCCTTCGCGCGATCACGACGGGTTTTCCGCTGGGGTTGAAGCGACAGGGTTGAAGCGACAGACGAAGTAACCACCGTTGTCGCACGCTGGGGCTGGTCGAGTGGTGGTTACTTCGTCCTGTCCCTTCAACCCCCTTCAACCCCTGAATAAATCCCGTCGAGAGCCAGCATGGCGAACTTGCTACTTTTCTTGAACTGAAAAGCCAACGCCATATCCTCCGTCATAGTGAATGATAATGTCCTTTATCATTCACTATCTGCCTTGCCAAGCGGGCATTCGGTCGTTTGCCCCGGACAGCGACTATCCGCTCACCGGTTTGCTCCTGCGAAATGCGCCCATTTGCATTTCTAGAGCCTAGGGCGTTTTTCAATACCGATCCTGAGTTTCGGGGCGCAAATAGAGCCCAATGAGTGCGTTGGTCTGAAATCGTGAGTTGAGACGGGCCGGACGCCTTCGCCGTGACCTCACTCCCAGTTCTTCACCTTTGGCCACAGCGCCTGGAGATTTTCATGGAGGCCTCTGCAGATGAAAACCGGCCCACGCTCATACGGCTCCAAATACGGATTTGCATCCTGTGTAAATTCCACTACCGAGTCGAAGTTGGTTTCGAGCGTCCTGCGGCTTTCGCCAAACACGATCATCACGCTACCCGTATACGTGCGCGGTCCCCAGAAGAAGTAGTTCTGGTGACCGCTGATGGCCTCCGGCACATCCGGCCGGTACACGTTCACCGCGCTCGCGTCGCCATAGTTTTCCGTGTAGATCACGGCCTGTGCGCGCTCCACCTGCGGCAGCGAGTACCAGGCAGCGGCCAGCAAGTCCGCCTTCTGCCGCCAATCCAGCATGTCGGCGTAGTACTGCGACAGCGGCGCGGTGGCGCCATTCTCCATTTTCGGAGGCTGCAGATGCAGCCGCTGCTGATATGCAAGAATTTTTGCCGGTGGCAGTACCGGGAGAATGATTGGCAACAGAATCGCGATGACAAGCACGTTCATCGCCACGTAAACGGGCGTGAGCCCGCGCCGCAACCAGGCCTTGCGGAAGAGAAGATCCCAGGCGGCCGCCCCCGCGGCAAAATAGAGCGGATAAATGGCCGCAAGGTAATAGTCCTTGGCGTGCAGAATCATCATCAGGGGCAGATACAGCAGATAGGTCACGCCCAGGAAGCGGAACGCCTGAGCCGCCCGGCTGAAGAGCAGCCACAGAATGCCTCCCACCCACAACGGCGCCATCAGAGGACCGAAGACGAGCATCTGGTCCAGCACAAACGCGAGGGGGCCCACACGAACGTTCTTGCCGTTAATCTGATCGTTGTGCAGCAGCTCGAGCGTTGCCCAGTGGTGGTGCATCTCCCACAGCAGATTGGGCAAAATCAGCACGACCAGGAGCGCAAGGCCGATCGGGAACCATTTCGAAGCCAGTAACTTTCTCTGGCTGGTCATCAACAGCGCCGCCAGCAGACAGGTGAGGAAGAAAACCTCGTTCCACTTGTTTTCGAGGCCCAGGCCAGCCGTCACGCCCAGCAGCACCCACCACCACGCCACTGTACGGCCACTGCGAATGTCGCGACCGGCCAGCCGTGCCAGCTCGATTGTCGCCAGCGCCACCGTCATCCAGAAGACCGGCTCAAAGGTGCTCGTCGAAAAGGTCGCATCGCTGCCCATCACCATGGGCGCCAGCAGAATCCCCGTCATTGCCAGCGCTTGCGCCCAGCGCGAAGCGCCCATCCGCCATGCCAGCAGCCCCGTCATCGCAACTTCCGCGGCGCCCGCCAGCGAGGCAAAGGTCCGGAACAGGGCCAGCGATTGCAAGCCAAACAGCAACTCCGAAATGCGCGCGACCAAAGGAATGACGGGCGGCTGATCCACATACCCCCAGGCCAGATGCCGGCCGCACACGATGAAATACAACTCGTCACGAAAAATGCCGTACCCTGCATGTTGGATCGTTATCTGGCCCAGCGTTGACAGAACATACTTCAGCAGGCCAAACCCTACCGCCAGCCACACCACGCCCTTCACTGATACCCCGGTAAATTCCTGCGGCTCTGCAATTCTCGTCTCAGTCGTCACCCCGGTTGTGCCTCCATCGCCGCGTACAAATTCTTCGCCAGCATCGAACCCTACGCATAGCTTATCCCCGGTGTTCCGCGATCATGTATCCCTGAACCCGAAAGAGCGAATTGGACGTTGCTTGGTGCCAATTCGCCAATGCGCTCATCGAGCCAGATCAATACCGGAAAGTGTTTACTAAGCCGACCGCCTCACGTGGATACAACCTGCCTATCGGACCAAAGCACTCAAACCCGTCAAAACCCGTTGTGGGCTTGCCGACTCAGATAGTGCATGATAAAGGACGTTCACATCAACAATGCCATTCCTCATAATGAAGGGGGGCCTTCGGTACACGCGCGGGTGATTCGCGCTGTGTTTCCGTGAGGACGAAACTCTGGAGACGGCTGGAAGGAGCCGTCTCCCATGGTCCCTAAAAAACAGCCCTCGGTTATCGATCTCGCTGAGACCGCCACTATCCCCGAGCTCCAACAATCCAAGATTGCCGTGCTCAATACGCTCGCTTCGACGCATTCCAGGCGAAGCTATGCACACGCCATCGAGAGGTTTATTGCTTGGTATTGCAGCGAGCCCAGATTGGAATTCAACCGCTCCGTTGTGGTGAAGTATCGTTCATTCCTGGAACGGCGCCTCCCTGTCCGCCGCTCCAAGATGCGGTAAACGAATCGCCTCGGGATATCGGTCGCAAACGACAGTGCCTGACAGGATCTGGGCACCGCCATTTCGGGTTGTTGGCGATAGCGTCCTTTATCACTACCTGGATTGGGCACCGCAGCAGTGTTTGGGGCATTCGTCCGGTATGGCGATTCTTCGCTCAAGTCGATTGCCATCGCGAGATGTGGCCCAATGGCTTTGCTTCACCCTGCGGCGTTTATGAGGACTAATCCGCTACCGGACTGGAAATGGTCGAATTGTGCCAGCTGGCTGACATCCGAAGCAGCGCCGGCCAGTCGGTTTCACGGTCCAGACTGGCTATTGTCTAAGGAGTAACTTCCGGTTAGGTTCCGGTTAGGCGGTTCCGGTTAGGCGGTTGTCGTTAGGCGACTACACGACCGGAACCTAGAAATTCGTTCAATCATGGAACTCTCACTTGGGCATTGGCGTATGCAGCTTGTAAGCGCTCCAGGAGGCCAGCCATTCCGTCTGCTACTTCGAAACGTCATCCTGTTTCAGTCAATCCCGATCGGCCGAAAACGGAGATGCCGCGTTGGATCTCCATCGCAATTCCGGTGTCAGCCGGGTTCTTTATCCTAGCTCTGTCTATCGCGGCATATTTTGTACCCTCAATCCGGCTGTTACACGCGTGTCAGGCTCTCATTTATGTAGCTGTAATTTTCTTCACGCGCAGAAAGAGTGCTTGGGGATTTGGTGCCGGCTGCATCATCGGAGCTTTCTGGAATTACATTTTCCTCAGAGGGGCAGCTGTAGACGTTTGGGCGTTCCTTACCGGGCGGGTCATTCGACCTGATGTGGGCCTTCAGCTCGCCGCAACTGTGGCTCATTTTGTGCTCATCGTTGCATGCGCAGCAGGATTCTTGCGACTGAAGCCGAGCGCGAATGAATGGGTAAAGTTCTTGTGTGCGGGAATATTGGCGATCGGTTACTTGTTGCTGCTCATGATCACGATGAGGCCGGAATATATTCCACTTTTGAAAAAGTGCTTTGGAATGTAAGTTTCAGGTTTAACCGCTCGCATACACAACAGCCTGCAGAATTCGCGCTTGCACTCGGGTTGCGGTCGGATCACCGGCTAACCGGAAGTAATCCCCAAAAGATGCGGTTCTGTCCCGATAGGCGACAAACCGGAAGTTGCGTCCGTTTTTGATTGGTGCCGGCCGAATCGTTTTTCTGACTCGCATTTTCATTTCTGTCGCAACAACTTCCGCCGTCGCTCAGGCCGGCAACACGCTTAGTGCTACAGCCGTCGACGATGGTGACGCGACGATTTGTGCCGATACTCGCGTTCGACGTGGTTTCGATCAGGCCGGCCCTAGATAAGGCCCTCACGTCCTTTGAGGTCCCCCGAAAGGCGACGAATATCGGGTCTTCGGAAAGCCGCTGGGATTCACGGTCGAGATGCCCTGTTTTCCGATCCGCATGGGATCGAGGGATCGCGTCATCGGAGCGCCGAGTTGGGTGTGGAACGAAAGGTACGAGTTCGTCCGCAAGTTGGGCGAAGGCGATCTGCCCGAGTGGCCAATGCAAGAGCCCTAAAGGTGTCGACGTCGCCTTCAAACATGAGTCCTGGCATCTCGTTACGCCACATAATTCCCAAAACAACAGCCGTAGTCCTCACACAACCGATCGCTCAAATCAAGCGAACGTTATGCTCAATGCTCTTAATCACCGAGTCCATATGGCCCGTGAGCACTTGCTTCGCAAAACTCAAGGTATAGCCCTGGGCCGTGTGGAGCGGCACATGCGACGGCAATGAGAGTGCAAACCGATCGACGACGGCGTCCACCACTACCGGTCCATCTTTGTAGGCCAGTGCTTCAGAGAGAGCGTCTTTCACGTCGCCAGGCTCCTCTAGGCGTATTCCCTTGGCGCCCATGGCCTCTGCTACTCGGGCAAAATTCGGGTTCTTAAAGTTCACGCCAAACGGTACCATGCCGGCCTCTTGCTGCTCGATGTTGACGAAGTTGAGGGATTCGTTATTGAAGACGATCTGGACGACCTGCGTTCTGCGCTCAACCTGCGTAAGGAGATCGCCGAGCGCCAGCATCGTAAATCCTCCGTCGCCGCAGAGAGCGATCGTTTGCCGTCCCGGAAAGGCCAACTGCGCGCCGAAAGCATTGGGCGCGGCATTGGCCATGGATGCCCAGGTGAATGACCCGAAGAGTCTGCGGTTGGCCGAGCCTTTGATGTGCCGCGCCAGCCACATGCACGGTGTGCCCGTATCGGCGAAAAACATGGCATCGTCTGCCGCCAGTTGGCAGAGCGTGGCGGCCAGAAACTCGGGTCGAATCGGCTTGAGACCAGGCCCCTTCTCAACATAGTGATTCATCAGTTCGTAGAAGTCACGCGTCTCGGCGAGGCGCTTCTCGAGAAAACTCGCATCGCTTCTTTCGCGGACCTTCGGCAACACAGAAGCCAGCGTCGACTTAATGTCGCCGACGAGCCCCACCAAATCAACATGAGTACGCCGGCCTATGTGGCTCGGTTCGCGATCGATCTGCACCTTCTTTACGTCGTCCCCCGGTAGAAACTCCGAGAAAGGAAAATCGGTTCCCAACATCAGGAGGAGTTGCGCATCATGAATGGCGCTGTAGGCCCCTCCATATCCCAGAAGACCGGTCATGCCGACAGCTTGGGGATTGTCGTACTCCAGCCATTGCTTGCCGCGAAACGAATACCCTACGGGCGCTTTCAGCTTGCTCGCCAGCTCCAGAACCTCGTCGCGGGCGGCCCGGCAGCCATCACCACCAAAGATCGCCACACTACCCGCGGTCTCAATCATCTCCGCCAATCTCTCGATGTCCTCATCCGCAGGACGAAGCACGGGGGTAACAGGTGCCGCAACTGCATAAGCGCCTGACGGCGCATCGGTCGCCGCGACATCTCCCGGCAAGGAGATCACCGTCGAACCCTTCTTGAGTATCGCAGTCATTATGGCTGTCGCAATGACTGCCCAGGGCCTGATCGGGGTCGACAATGCGTCCGACGTAGAGGCTGGCCGTATCGAAGAACTTGTAAGGGTTTAACTCTTCGAGGGCAGCCGTATCGATCAGCGACCTTTCCACATCGCCCGCAATCGCAATGACAGGCGCGCCTTCCTTCGTGGCATCGATTAGCCCGTTGAACAGATGCGTTACTCCCGGGCCCGCTGTGCCGCACACTGCCACTGGTCTGCCCGTGAAATAGGCGTCAGCCACCGCCGCGAAGACGCCATATTCTTCATGCCGCACATGCACGAAATCGACATTTCCATTGCGGTGAAGTGCATCGATCACAGGATTCAGCGCATCGCCCACGATTCCGTAACAGCGTTGCACACCGGCTTTCTCGAGCATCTCCCACAGCAGGTCGGCGACGGTTTGCGCCATGTGACACCTCCAATATGACTTTCGATAGCAGCTGAATCACACTCACGCTGTTACCCCGCCTCGTCTGAGCCCCTATTTGATTTGCGTCTGGACATTGTTTCATTCCTTTCTGCTCTAGCTTTCAGCATCAAGGTGCATAGTGAGTAAAGACAAAATCGGTCGCTTTGGCCTTCTCGTGGCAGGGAAAGCAGCTTTTCATAAACGCGGCGTCGCCGGGTTTGCCGTTTGCGAAATGGCCGAACCCCCAGCCGCCGGTCGCGGCGTACTTTTTTGAGTCCTTGATCATAAACTGAATGTTCGTGGGAGCCCCGGGAACGAAAGATTGGGCCTGGCCGAAGATTTTGTTGTTTTCCTCCGATGGCACGTAACGGTAATGCAAAGCAACGAGCATGGTGCCGTCCGGGAAGGGAAGCTTCCCGTCCCGGTATGCCTTGGTTGCTACATCGTTGCCCAGCAGGGCACCTATACTGTTGAGGTTTCCTGCTTCATGAGCCGACGAGATCCATTTCCAGTCGCGGTATCCGTGCGGGATTTCGGTAACGAAGGCCGGGGCAGATTCCCCACTCGCGTGTCCTGGTGTAGGGGCAATGAGGGCGACAAGGCTGGCCATTGTTGCAATTGCAGCCAAGAAGAATGTTAAGCATTTCATAAGGCTTCCTCCGTCCAACATGCTTAGATACCTTCACATGAACTGAAATCAGCAGTTCACCCGGCAGCTGGTTTGCCGAATTGTTTGGTGCGGTACGAATACCGCGGCCAAACATTGGAGTTCCGATTCCAGGAAAAGTCTCGTCGGGAATTGTTAAGAAGCCACCCTCAATCGCATACCTTTAAATAGCCTGCGGGATTGGATCACTTTCTGTGCAATAAGTGGGATTAGGAGATCCAGCCTTCGCTATCAGAGCGAAGGCCGGATAGGTTTAAAGCTCTGCTTCCTTGCTTTGTTTGAAGCCTGTCGAGTTCTGGCCGAATTATCGCCAACCCGGAAATTATCGATTGATCAACACTTGAGAACGAAGTGTTGTCAGAGTTGCAACTTCCGGGTTGGGCCACCAATTGGGCATTAAGCATTCAATGTTTCAGAGAGACGCGATCGCTTCTGAAAACGGAACTTTCAGATCCGTCTCCGTGTCGGAGCCGTTCGTCTCGGCCAAACGCAACATTTCTATCGGGACGTGATACCTCGTTGATAATGATAACGTCCTCTATCGTTCACTACTTGGGTTGGCAAGCCCGCAACAGATTGCTAGGTCATTTGTCCAAAGATGCTGCTAAGGGTCTATACTGCATGGCCATGTTCCCGTACGATCAATTGCTCGCAACCGCGACTAGGAACCCGCCTCAATCAATCGCAGACGTCCTGGCGACGATGCAGACGATTGACAACACATGCGTCAATGGGGATGGGCTCAAATGGTTCAACTGGCTTTATCTTCAGGTAACGCAGCAAGTCGAGAATCGCGTGGCCGCTGGAGGATTCGCGGATCCAGCCTGGTTAACAGAACTGGACATTCAATTCGCCACACTTTACTTCTCAGCACTTAACGGATATCTGAATGGCGCGGCATGCCCCGGTTGTTGGCGTGCAATGTTTGACGTCCGCGACCAGACCGCTATTGCCAGGATTCAATTCGCCTTAGCCGGAATGAATTCGCACATCAATCATGATTTGCCGCTCGCGATCTTCGCGACGTGCAAAAGCACGGGTACTGCTCCGGCACACGGAACACCCCAGTACAACGATTACACTTCGCTGAATCCGACAATGGACGCTTTGATTGAGCAAGCCAAGAAGACTCTGAATGTCAGGTTACTGGGAGACGATCTGCCTGCCGCATCTCACATAGAGGACACAATCGCCGCCTGGGATCTGGCCACCGCCCGCGAAAGCGCATGGGACACCGCTGAGAATCTATGGAATGATCTGCCTTTAGTCGCCGAGGCTCATATGGCAACCATTGATGGCTTGGCGACTGTGATTAGCAAGGCGCTCCTGGTTCCTGCTCCGTAATTACTCAAACAATAAAATAGCCGCTCCGCGCGCCTGCCTAGGCAACCATCAGGCGCGGAGGGCCAGTCCAGAGCCCGCAAAATCAAACGTTTGAAGGAAATGTGTCAACCATCTCTCCAGACCTGCTTGGACCTCTTCCACCCCGACTTCTTGACGCACTCCCATCCGGGAGTCCAACTCGATAGCTTGCGCTTCTACCTATCTTCGAAGTACAAATAGATAGAAGCTAAAGCTATGGTCAATCCCTCCCCGAAGTCCGATCTTCCCCAAGGTACGCTGGATCTCCTCCTCCTGAAAATCGTGGCCGTCCAGCCGACGCATGGTTATGCGATTGCACAGCGGCTACAGCAGATTTCCGGCGAGATCGTTCAGGTTCCGGGAGGTTCCCTCTATCCCGCTTTGCATCGATTAGAAAATCGGGGCCTAGTCAAATCCGCATGGAAAGAGACGGACAATGGGCGTGATGCGAAGTTCTACCGCTTGACCCACAAAGGGCGGGTTCATTTGAATGCGCAGGCTGCAAGCTGGCGACGATTAGCTGAAGCGGTGGGCGTGATTCTGAGCTTGGCCGAGGACGGTGCCCGATGATGTGGTGGTCACGGTTGTGGCGGCGCAACAAGTTGGAGCAAGATCTCGGCCGCGAACTCCAGTTCCACATTGACGAAAGGATCTCCGCACTCAAGAGCGCTGGAATGAGCGAGGGCGAGGCGCGCCGAAAAGTACGCCAAGAGTTCGGCGGCATTGAGCAGGTGAAGGAAGAATGCCGGAACGCTCGCGGCACGCTGTGGCTCGAGTCGACAATTCAAGATCTTCGCTATGCCCTGCGGACGTTGCGCAAGAGTCCGGTATTCACAGCAGTAGCGGTTTTGACACTGGGGCTGGGTATCGGCGCGAACACGGCGATTTTCAGCCTGATCAATGCCGTGATGCTACGGATGCTTCCAGTACAGCATCCTGAACAACTGGTGCTTCTGACTGATCCTTCTGAAAGCGGCGTCGCCGTCGACACAACCGAACACGGCATACGTTCGATCTTGTCCTATCCGGAATTCGCGGAGCTTCGGTCCCACAACACAGTCTTTTCGGGCATGTTCGCGGCGCAAAGCGAGGTGAGCGACAGCGATGTATTTCCGGGCGGCAGTATCGCAGGGCAAGCGATGAAAGCTCGTACGGAACTCGTGTCGGGGAATTTCTTTCATGTGCTCGGAATCCAACCCATCATCGGGCGCGTGTTCACGGCCGAGGAAGACAAGGTTCCCGGCGGCAACCCGGTGACGGTGGTTTCCTATGACTATTGGCAACGGGAGTTTGGCGGGACTTCACCGATCGTTGGAAGCACCATACGCGTGGGGCAAGGCATTTTTCAGATTGTGGGTATCGCACCACCTGGTTTTCGGGGAATCGTGGTTGGATCCGATGTGGATTTCTGGTTTCCAATCAGCATGCAGCAGCAGGTACTTCCCGGCCGAGATTATTTGCAGCCGCGGGACACGCTATGGCTGCAAGTGATGGCGCGCCTCGCCCCTGGAATCTCACGGAAGAAGGCCGAGGCTGGCATCAACACGACATTCCAGCAGACCTTACGAGACTGGGCGCCCGCTTTGCCAACCGCAAGGGAACGGCGGGACATGCTCAATGAAAAGATTGAACTGCGGCCCGGCTCTCACGGCGCTTCGGAATTGCGCGGAGAGTTCTCAGATCCTCTGATTCTGTTGATGACGATGGTGGGTGTGGTGCTACTGATCGCCTGCGCCAACATAGCGAACCTGATGCTGGCGCGAGCCAGTGGGCGGGAGCGCGAGATCGGAGTCCGCCTTGCCCTGGGAGCGCCTCGCCGCAGACTGATTCGACAATTGCTAACCGAAAGTTTCCTGGTTGCCGGAATGGGAGGCGTTCTGGGTATCGCTCTTTCGGTCGTCGGAGCACGGCTACTTTTAGCTCTAGTCTCGACTGGCGTTGATGAACTCGGACTTCAAGTTCCCGTTGATTACCACGTTCTTATTTTCACGGCGGGCATTTCGCTCCTGACTGGCCTCGTTTTTGGCTTGGCGCCCGCGGTTCGGGGAACTCGGCTCGATATCAATCGAACGTTGGCCGCCAATGCACGGGATTCCATCGCAGGGCGTGGTCGTGTTCGGACAGGCAGAATTCTTGTTGTGGTGCAGGTGGCACTGTCGCTAATCCTGCTTATGGGCGGAGCGCTGTTTCTGCGCAGCCTACATAACATGCTCGCGCAAAAACTGGGCTATGACCGAGACCATCTCTTGATGGTCACGGTCGATCCGGTAGCGGCTGGTTACAAAGGCGCGTCAGTAACGGCTATGTACGAAAGAGTGCTTGCAAAATTGCGCACGATTCCCGGCGTACGCGACGTCACTCTTTCCCGTGGAGGGCTGTTTGCCGGTGACTCAGGCGATCACGTG
>Ga0302179_10002560_pt1 | contig 10598 bp, 8 predicted proteins | sample I_Palsa_E3_1_FD_198788 | JGI IMG/M metagenome (GOLD analysis project Ga0302179, IMG submission 198788) | Peat permafrost microbial communities from Stordalen Mire near Abisko, Sweden - I_Palsa_E3_1 | ecosystem: Environmental > Terrestrial > Soil > Palsa > Peat permafrost | place: Sweden: Abisko...
GGAGAAATAACGATGGCGACAGACATAGCAGCTCCAAAACTGACCACCATGGCCGACCTCAAGGGCAAGGTGGATCCCGACTGGTGTCCAGGTTGTGGTGATTTCGGTGTACTCGCGGCAGTTCAGAAGGCGCTGGTCGAGCTGCAGATTCCCAACCATGACGTGGCCACCATCAGCGGCATCGGCTGCTCCTCGAATTTCCCCGGCTTCATCAATACCTATGGAATGCACACCCTGCATGGGCGCTCATTGGCGGTGGCCACGGGCTTCAAAATGGCGAACCACGGAATGACGGTGCTGGTCACCGGCGGGGACGGGGACGGCTTCGGTATTGGCGGCAACCACTTCATGCACACCATGCGCCGCAACGTCGATTTGACTTACATCGTCATGGACAATCAGATCTACGGCCTGACCACCGGGCAGACCTCGCCCACCAGCCGCAAAGGCATGAAGACCAAGAGTATGCCCTTTGGCAACGTCGAAGGTCCCATCAATCCCATTTCGCTGGCTCTCTCTGCGGGTGCAACGTTCATAGCCCGCGGCTTCAGTGCGGACCAGAAGCACCTGACCGAGCTGATCAAGCAGGCGATTCAGCACAAAGGTTTTTCCTTCATCGATGTTTTCAGCCCTTGCGTGACTTACAACCACGACAACACCTTCCAGTGGTTCCGGCCGCGTGTGAAGAAGCTGGAAGACAATCCCGCGTATGACTCGACCAACTGGATGGCCGCGATGGAGAAGTCTTTGCTATGGGGCGATGAAATTCCCATAGGCAAATTCTTCGAGCGCACCGACGTGCCCACCCTGGATGAATCGGAACCAGTGTTGGCGACAGGACCGTTAGCCAAACAAAGTTACCGCATTCCCCCTGACGTAGCGCGAGCCTTTGTCGAAGAGCTGATGTAAGCTACTGCGGCCTTTTTGCTCTGCCACCAATCGAAGGGTGGGATACGCAGATCTCGCAAAGTAGCCGTTCGTAACTCTGCCATCCAAGTCGCGGTTCTTCCGGGAAGTAACCACCCTCCCCTTGTCATCCCGACCGAAGCGAAGTGGAGGGACCTGTGGTCTTCGCAAAGCAGCTGCTCGTAACTCTGTCCATCCAACTCGCTAACTTTCCGGGAAGAAACCACCCTCCCCTTGTCATCCCGACCGAAGCGAAGGGAAGTGGACCTGTGGTCTTCGCAAAGCAGCCGCTCGTAACTGTGTCCATCCAAGTCGCTAACTTTCCGGGAAGTCACCACCCTCCCCTTGTCATCCCGACCGGAGCGAAGCGAAGTGGAGGGATCTGCAGTGTGCCTTGCGGCCTCATTGATCTCCGATTGGGGATGACAAACGATAGAAGGGGTTTGCTTTAGGAAGGTCAGTCGCTGAATGTTGAGTGGGTGTTCCGGTCGATTCGAGGAGGCCGCAGGGCGCACTGCAGATCCCTCCACTTCGCTACGCTTCGGTCGGGATGACAAGGGGAGGGTGGTGACTGTCCCGGAAGGTTAGCGACTTGGATGGACAGAGTTACGAACTGCTGTTTTGCGACGACTGCAAATCCCTCCACTTCGCTACGCTCCGGGATGTTGAGTAGGTGCCCAGGTCTCGCTCTTCAGGCCTGGCTTGTTCCGGCGTAACTTTAGTAACTCGATCTGGGATCCATCCAGCTCTCCGAGGCCCCACAAGGTTACGCAATGTCCCAGTCACACGATTGAAAATCCCAGCTTTCGGCCTGAACCCGTATAATCGACCTCAGGAATCAGCGAATTGCCTTCACCCGCTGCATTTCATAAACAAACAGGGAGACTGCCGTGAAAAACAAGATCTGGACCCGCCCGGAATTCAAAGAAGTAAGCCTCGGATGTGAAATTAACTGCTACGCCCCCGCGGAAATCTAACGGATGTTGAATTTCAGGCTGCTGGGGACGGCCGCCGGTGGCGGCATCCCCCAGTGGAACTGCGCCTGCGAACTTTGTACTCTTTGCCGGCTGGAACCCAGGGTGATTCCACCGCGGTTTCAACTTCAGGCAGCAGTCTGGGACGAACAAGGTGACTGGTTTCTCTTGAACGCGTCTCCTGACCTGAGATTCCAAATCGAAGCCAACCCTGAACTTCATCCCACTAACAAGCTGGGCAGGCGGAATACTCCGATTCAGGGAATCATCCTGACCACTGCCGACCTCGACCAAACCCTGGGCCTGCTCCTGCTAAGGGAATTTCAGCCGCTGACGGTCTACTCCACGGCCCTTGTCCGTCAGGCACTCGAGTCAAATACCTACTTTGCCATGCTGGACCGCGTTCCCAGGCAGCTTACCTGGATAGAGATCAAAGCAGCCGTGCCCTTTCCTCTCGGCAACACCGGCATTGTTTGCACGCCCATCCCATTGTCCGGGGAAATGCCCTACTATGCGCGGCAACTCGGACCCTGTGAGCCGGGTCAGGCCAGTCTTGGATTACTCCTTGAGGCCGACGGCCAACGCGTCGCCTACACGCCGTCTCTTCCCCAGATAACGGAAAGTCTTCGCTCCGTCTACAACACCTGCCAGGCGATCCTTGTGGATGGCACATTCTGGAGTGACACGGAGTTAAGCAATACGCACTCCGGAACCCCGTTGGCGCGCGCCATCGGCCACATTCCGATGAGCGGAGAGGGCAGTACCCTCGCCCTGCTATCGGATCTGAACGTTCCCAAAAAGATCTTTGTCCACCTCAACAACACCAACCCCGTGCTCGATCCTCGTAGCGAACAGTACCGGGCAGTCGTCGACGCCGGATGGCAGATAGGGTATGACGGATGGCAACTGACACAGTAACCAGTCGCGCGGAGCAGTGTTTATCGCGCGAGGAGTTGAAAAACAGGCTCCTGGAGGTGGGTGCGAAACGCTACCATCACCTTCATCCTTTCCATCTCCGCATGCACCAGGGCCAGTTGAGCAGGGGACAGCTTCAGGCCTGGGCGCTCAATCGCTACTATTACCAAAGCCGCATTCCAATCAAGGACGCCCTACTGCTGGCCAAAAGCGACGATCCAGCTTTCCGGCGGGCATGGAGAAAGCGCATCCTCGACCACGATGGCGATCACGATGGCTACGGCGGCATTGAGAAATGGATCCGTCTGGCGGAAGCTTCCGGTCTATCGCGGGAGCAGGTTTTGCCCTGCACCGGCGTGCTCCCGGGCGTTCGATACGCCGTCGATGCCTATCTCGCGCTGGTCCGCGACAGTTCGCTTCTGGTCGCAGTGGCATCCTCGTTAACGGAACTGTTTTCCCGCGATTTGATCTCCCTCCGCATGGACAAGATGAAAGTGCATTATCCCTACCTGGTACCGGGCCTGGCCTATTTCGTAGGACGCCTGACCCAGGCTGGGGAGGACGCTGACTTCGCCCTCGATTTTGTCTCTACGCATGCGCAGACCCGTGCGGAACAGGAGCAGGTGATCCACGCCCTGGAGCAAAAATGCGCCATCCTGTGGGCGCAATTGGACGCCATCGATTATGCCTACGTCACTCCCGGCAATATACCGCCAGGGGCTTTTGTTCCAGGGTCGTGATGATGGATAAGGACTCCATTCCCGCGCTCGCTCACGGTTGCCGGCTCCATCCCACCCAGGATGTGCTGCTGGTTCCCGAGGGAACGCTTCAGCTCGCCGGCCCCACGCGGGATGTTCTTGCTCGCGTCGATGGAACGCGCACTGTAACCGCCATTGTTGACGAATTGCTGCAGGAGTATGAAGGAGCCGATGCGACGGAAGTGCGGTCAGACGTCCTCGCATTACTCGCAAGCCTGGAACAGCGCGGCGTGGTCCGGGCCCAAAGATGACCACCGCCGGGAGCACTCCCATCGCCCCGCCCTTCTCGCTGATTGCGGAGCTCACCCACCGCTGCCCTCTGCACTGTCTCTATTGTTCCAATCCGCTTGCCTTGCAAGGGGCGGAAAACGAGCTCTCGACGGAAGACTGGAAGCGGGTATTTGCGCAGGCCGGACGACTGGGTGTATTGCACCTGCATCTGACCGGGGGCGAGCCGCTGGTGCGCGGTGATCTGGTGGAGCTGGTTTCTGCAGCTCGCGATTCCGGGCTCTACGTCAACATGATTACTTCGGGCGTGGGGTTGAAGGAGGATCGTCTTTCTGCCCTGGTCGAGGCCGGGCTAGAACATCTGCAGCTCAGCTTTCAGGATCAGGAAGAAGCGGCCGCCAACCACGTAGCCGGCGCCCGGGCGCACGCGCTCAAGCTGGCATTGGTTCCACTCATCAGAAAATTCCCCCTGGCCCTGACGGTCAACCTGGTGGTTCACCGCATGAACCTCGATCGCCTGCCGGAGTTCATCGCGATGGCGGAGGAGCTTGGTCCAGATCGGCTTGAGATTGCTCACGTGCAGTATTACGGTTGGGCGTTGAAGAACCGCTCCATGCTGATGCCGACCGAGGACCAGGTGCATCGTTCCATCGCGATCGTGGAGGCTGCCAAACAGCGGCTGAAAGGCCGGATCCATCTGGAAAGCGTTGTGCCCGATTACTTCGGGAGCTTTCCCAAAGCATGTGTCGGAGGGTGGGGCCGGCAGACCATCTTGATCGACCCCATCGGGCAGGCGCTTCCCTGCCACGCGGCAGCGGTGATACCAAACCTGGTGTTCGACAATGTTCGCGGCCATGATCTTGCCTGGATCTGGCAGGAATCGCCGGCATTTGAGCGTTTTCGCGGGGATGCCTGGATGTCACCGACCTGCCTTGCCTGTCCCCGGAAAGAACAAGATTTCGGTGGCTGCCGTTGCCAGGCATTCTTGTTGACCGGCGACGCCGAGGCGATTGACCCGGTCTGCACGTATAGCCCCCATCATTCGCTCCTGCAGACGCTTCGTGGCCAAACCCCTGAACTGCTGCCTATCTGGAGAGGCTAAACCCCACAGATTCGAGTGCACCCACCCCATCCAGGTCCGGACATTGTCAAAAAGTTGTCAAAATGTTGTCAAAAGAAATTCGTAAACCCCTTGATCTCGTCTTGATCCTCGTTTATTAATAATCCAACCTGGTTGTACCGCCTTCGAACCACACACTCCACAGATTTGTGTAAGACCTGACGTCGATTCGGGCCTGATCCAGCAAAAGGACTCTGCCAAAAGAGCAGGGGCCACGGGGAGAGTTTTACTTTCTTTGGAGGTACTACGTATGCGTTTCTTCCGTCTACTATCCGTGTGTCTGTTGATCGGCTCCGCCACGATCAGCCTTTGCCAGAACGCAAACACGTCCCTCCACGGTGTGATCAAGGATTCCAGTGGCGCGCTTGTGCCCAAGGCAAAGATCACGCTGTTCGACAACGCCACCGGGCACAGCTTTGAGGAGACCTCGAACGGTGCCGGCGAATACAATTTCTCCCAGATTCCTCCTGCCAAATACCTCATCACTGCTGCGGCGCCGGGGTTCGCCGACCAGAAAAAGTCCGCCGAACTGCTGGTAAATCAACCCGCGACCATCGATTTCACGGTCGCTGTCCAATCCAACGAGGTGGTGGTCAACGTCAGCGCGGAAGCGCAAACACTCAACACCACCGATGCCTCTCTGGGGCAATCCATGAACAATGCCCTCATCCAGGCATTGCCCAGCGAGGGCCGCAACATTCCCGATCTGCTCTCCCTGCAGCCCGGGGTGCTCTACCTTGGCCAGAATTCCGGCCGTACCAGCAACCCTTCGCTGCAGAACGATCCCCGCAGCGGCGCGGTCAATGGAGGACGGTCCGACCAGGGCAATATCACCCTGGACGGGCTGGACGACAACGACCAGGTCGGCGGCTACGCCTTCACCGGCGTGCTGCGTGAAACCCAGGACTCGGTGGAGGAATTCCGTGTGACCACTGGACTCTCCGACGCCGATCAGGGACGCTCGTCCGGGGCCCAGGTCAGTATGGTCACCAAGTCGGGAACCAACAAATTCCACGGGTCAGCATATGAGTACAACCGCCCCACCATCACCGTATCGAATGACTGGTTCAATAAAGCCGCCCAGGTGGCCAACGGCGAACCCAACATCCCCCCTAAGTTGATCCGCAACAACTTTGGCGGCGCCATGGGTGGCCCCATTTTCAAAGACAAGCTGTTCTTCTTTGGAAATTACGAAGGCCAGCGTCAGGCAGAGAATCAGATTGTCAGCCAGACCGCTCCCACCGCCAGCTATCAGCAGGGAATCATCACTTATCAGGGCGACGACGCCGCCGGTAATATTGAAACCACAACCCTCTCACCCATGCAGATTGCCACCCTGGACGCCGCTTGTGTGGGCAACGGAGTTTGCCCCTCGGGTCCGGGTCCCAATCCCAATGTGCTGACCTACCTGAACCAGTATCCGGCGGCCAACGGCTCCTCGCTGGGCGATGGTTACAATACCGGCTCCTACACCTTTTCCTCTCCTAACCCGCTCACCCTGAATACCTCCATCGCTCGCATCGATTTCACCCCGGGCCAGAGCCATCGCTTCTTCGTGCGTGGAAACCTGCAGAAAGACACAACGGCAGGCACGGAGCAGTTTCCCGGTCAGGGCCCTTCTTACAACCTGATCGACAACACCAAGGGGATAGCCGGTGGCGACACCTGGTCGATCTCCTCCAACCTGGTCAATGACGTGCGCTATGGCTACATCCGCCAGGGCTACAGCAATCGCGGTCCCGGAACCGGTGATTACACGGACTTTCGCGGTTTTACCCCGCTGACGTCGGAAAATCGGAGCAGCATTGTCAGCGTGCCGGTGAACAACATCACTGACAACCTGAGCTGGAACAAAGGCAAGCACTCGATGCAGTTTGGAGGGAATTGGCGGCTGGTACACCACAACCGGGGAACGGATAACAATTCTTATAACTCCGCTACCTCGAATCCCTATTGGCTGGGCGGAAATGCTCCCGACCCCTCAACCATTGGCGGTTTGCCGGTAGACTCTGGTTTTGCTAATTCGTTTGTATTCGCATACGCCAATCTCGTGGGAACGATCCCCCAGCTTACGATCCAGGAGAACTATACGATCAACAGCCCGACGACAGGAACATTGTTGCCGGAGGGGGCCTTCATTAATCGGCATTTCAGCGCCAACGAGTTCGAGTATTACTTACAAGACTCGTGGCGCGCTTTGCCCAATCTGACCGTGACCTTCGGGCTGCGCCACACCATTTTGCAGACTCCGTGGGAAACCAAGGGCCAACAGATCGCTCCCACCATCGATACCGATGCCTGGTATCGGCAGCGGGAAGCGTCAGCTCAAGTGGGGCAGGTTTACGAGCCGGACCTTACCTTTTCCCCGACCGGACCCTACTATCACAAACCTGGATATTGGCCCAAGCAGAAGGATAATTTCGCGCCACGCCTGGCGGTCGTTTATTCTCCGGATACCAAAACCACCTTCCGTGCGGGTTTCGGAATCTTTTTCGACCACTACGGCGAACAGTTGGTGGATACCTTCGATCAGAACGGCTCCTTCGGCACCAGTTCTTCAGTCAGCAACCCGGCAGGCGTATACGGGTATGAGACTTCGCCGCGCTATGTTAATCGCCGTACCTTCCCGGCGATCCCCATCCCCGCAGTTCAGACCAACGTCACTTATCCCTACACGGCGCCCACGGGTAATTTCGCCATTACCTGGGGTCTTGCCGATAAATTGAAGACGCCCTACTCCGAATCGATTGATCTCTCGATACAGCGCCAGACACCCGGGGGCTTTACCCTGGAAGCTAACTATGTTGGCCGGCTGGGCCGTCACCTTCTCCAGAGTCTCGATCTCGCCGAGCCCGTCGACTTCCGTGACACGCAGTCAGGTGTCGACTACTTCACCGCCGGCGCCCAGCTTTCCGCGCTGGTCGATGCCAATGGTGGTAACTTTCCGGCGCCCGTGCCCGCGATCCCCTATTTCGAAGACGTATTCCCTTACATGGCTAACCTGGAATACCAGGGGGAAAGCGCAACCCAAGCTATTTACAACAACGAGTGGGCCCCTTTCCGTTCGAACTTAGGGGCGACCAGCGCCCTCGCGGATCTCGACTTCTACTGCTACTCGCCACTGTTGGGGGTAAGCTACGGATGTCCGGGGGCACCCCGTTTTTGGCAGGACCAGTTTTCGTCTCTCTACGCGCTCGATACTATTGGCATGAGCTATTACAACGCCGCTCAATTAATCCTGCGCCATCCCACCTCTCACGGACTCAACATTGATTTCAGCTACACCTTCTCCAAGTCCATTGACATGGGTTCGGATACCGAACGCGGGACAGAGTTCAACCAGTTCACCGGCGGCGCAAATGGGGGCAACCTAAGCAACATCACCAACACCTGGAACCCCAGTCTCAATCGCGGCGTCTCCGACTTTGATACCCGTCACCTCATCACTGCCGATTGGGTCTATCTGGTTCCTGTCGGCCAGGGCAGGAAGTTTCTCAGTGGCGGCGGATTGCTCACCAACGCCTTTCTTGGCGGATGGCAATGGTCTGGGATCAATCGCTGGACCAGTGGTCTGCCCTTCAGTCTCACCGATCCCGGCTGGTCGACCGATTGGCAGATCGAGAGCAATGGTGTAGTGACCGGCAAGGTCCAGATGCAGAAGCACATTGTCAACGGAGCTCCGGTGGTTTTTGCCAATGCAAACGCCATCAATGGCGGAACGACGACTGGCAGCCCCATCCGCCTGTCCTATCCAGGAGAAAACGGGCAACGCAATAACTTCCGTGGCGATGGAATCTTTGGCATCGATTCGGGGCTCTCCAAGTCCTGGCAATTTGCCGAGTATGGTTCTCTCAAGTTCTCCTGGGAAGTCTTCAACGTTACCAACAGCGTTCGTTTCAACGACAATCCTACTGTGTTCGGTACTGGGCTCACGGGAGGAAACCTCGGCACTTACAGCGCCATGCAGAACCTGCCTCGGCGCATGCAGTTCGGCTTGCGTTACGACTTCTAACCGGTGCCCCATCCTTCGCGCTTGCGCGGAGGATGGGGTCTCCGGCTACAGAGTAGTGCCTTGAAGGTTGCAGTTCACTTTGTTATTCCAGTCCACGAATGCGCCATTTGGATTCTCCTGCCACGCCCACACGTGCAGTTCGTAAAAAGTGTCCAGGCCGTATCTGTTTGGGCTGGGAATCAGCTGCAACAGCTGCTGATAGAGCTGTGGTGGAGCGGCATTCTTCTTTTGCCAGGTGCTTGCGTCCACAATGAACTCGACGCCAACCAGCCGCATCTTTCCTCCCCCCAGGGGCTCATAAATCAGGGCCTGGGGCTGGGTGGCATCGACTTCTCCGTTCAATAGACTTGCGTTGAGGTAGTGCACCCCCATGGCGCCATGATCGGACCCTGACACACAGCCAAGGACGGGATGATACCCGGCATTGATCGCAGCGTTGACATCGATGTACTTTTGCGTGGCCTCGCGGACTACCTGGACCAGCTCCGGCGGTGCTTGCGTGGTCGTGGAGTGATCCATGGACATGTCGCTCTGGGAGAAGAGAGGTGTGGTCATGGCGAAGCTGCCCAGCAATACTATGCGCAGCGTAAGGCTTGCCGCATGCGCGGCAGCCCTGATTCGTTTGCTCGTTACAATTTCTTCCTGCATCGTTTTGCTCCTGTCGCAATCCGGGGACCGCGGTCGGTCTCCATCTGATGAATCGCAATTCGAAGGGGGAAGACGACAGTCAGCAGAACTTATTCTTTGCCCTAACTCGCTGGGGAAAAACTCTCGCTGTTGATGATTAAGGGGCTTTTACAGGCTTTGTATCAGGGCACGACTTTAGTGTGCAGCGATGCTAGCTGCCATTCTAGCGGGTAAACCCCGCGTGCAACGGATTTGTGGGGATTTTGGGAGTGCCGAGTCTGTACTAAAGGGACGAAGGCCAGCGTTGGCGGTGAAGGAACTGGGTGCATACAGCCGCCGGACTCCCCGGAGTCGCAGAGGGCGACATGTTGAGAAAGAATGAGCAGCGAAAGCACGGAACCAGTCGTGGCCTAGGCGGCAACGTACAGCGAAGGCAGGGCGTATAAGCTGCAGCGCAGTGAAATCGCGCTGTGCCCGCGAGTGGGTCGGATGGGGCCGGATAAGTGTGGATGGATCGGGACAACAGAACCCGGACCGGAGCGAGGGCTCCTGGGGTAGAGCGGCGTAGCCGCTTGAATGGCGGTGCTTGTGCGCACAGCGTACTCCGACACTGAGCGGAGAATCTACGCTTGCAGCGGTGGGCACGAAGGCGGGAAGCAAACCGAGAGGGCGCGACACGTGGGCGCCATTCGCGGGAAGGCGCCCGCTGATACGCCAGCCTTGAAGCCGTACTGGGGAAAACCCGCCGTACAACGTCGGCATCATGCGAAGCCCGGTCCGCGCCATCGTCCTACCCCGACCGGCCCGTAAACGATTGAGAAAACCTCGGGCTTTAGAGTCTGCGTGAGAGCTCGAAAAGCAGCCTTCGGGGCTTCGGAAAAATTCGGGACCGGGCAGGATTGGGCAGGGGCCAAAGAGCCTGCGTGGGAACTCGACTTACAAACGGAGTCCCCAAGGGACGGCTGAGAGTAGCCCAGGACGCTAGTCCTGGGTAGAGATGACATCCAGGAACAGTCCCGCCAGGGACGGCTGAGAATGTCCCAGGACGCCAGTCCTGG
>Ga0302179_10002564_pt1 | contig 10592 bp, 11 predicted proteins | sample I_Palsa_E3_1_FD_198788 | JGI IMG/M metagenome (GOLD analysis project Ga0302179, IMG submission 198788) | Peat permafrost microbial communities from Stordalen Mire near Abisko, Sweden - I_Palsa_E3_1 | ecosystem: Environmental > Terrestrial > Soil > Palsa > Peat permafrost | place: Sweden...
AGAGTTGAGAGGCAAAAGCAGAAAAAAAAGATCTGCTGATGAACGCTGAAACGAAATTACAAAGTTACAAGAAAATTTTGATGCTTTTCTCGTGTCCTCAAACCTACTCGTCGGATCGGCGAGCGGCTTGGATCGTCGGGCAAGCAGCGTTCGAAGTGAAAGCGAATGCCTTCCAAGCTCTGCAGAAAACTGACGATCTCGAAAAGATTGTCGGCTCGCGGATTGCCGGAAGGTCCCAGCGTTCGCATCAGACTGAGTCAGAACGATTTTGGGCAGTGGAAGTGGAGTTCCACAATGAAGCACGATGCCCCCCGCATCCGTCATCTGTCACCCGACAACACAACATCTTTGGGACCCTTATCGTCGCGGAGACCAAGGAAGACCGGGTGCCGCAATTTTCTGTCTTGAGTCCATTCTGTGTAGGAAATCTGAGCAACGAATCGCGTTGACAGGAATGTCGCACGTTGAAGGCCGTCAATTTCTTCGACAGTCGAGTGTTTCCGTTTGAGTGGCTGAAATTTGCGATAAAGCGAGGCGAGAATATTTCGAGTAAAACCAGTTCCAACTTTCCCGACATATCGGAGCTTCCTGTTCTTGTAAGCACCAAGCAGAAGCGCGCCAAAATATTTCCGTGAACCTGCGGGTGCGGTATAACCGAGAACGATGAATTCGTCCTCCTGATGCACCTTCACTTTTAGCCACTCCCGGCTTCGGCCTTCGACGTACACCGATGCCAGCCGCTTCGCTACCAGACCTTCATAGCCCCGCCGCTTTGCAACGCGAAAAGCTTGAAGACCATTTGCCGAGAGCCTGCGGGACAATATCAGAACATCACTCTCGTATACCGACCGCTCTAGTTCTAGGCGCCGATCCAAAAGAGGCTCTCTCCGCAAGTCTCGTCCATTCGTGTACAGACAGTCGAAGACGGCGTAACGTGCACGGCCGACTCCGCGCTGCAGCAACTGGAAGCGTGAAATTTTGTGACGGTCAAGTGCAACGACTTCTCCATCGAGCAGGAGAGTAGAAGGCCTTAGAGCGGCGATCGCGCCCACAATCGCAGGGAAGCTTGCGGTGCGATTTTTGTCATTCCGGCTGAACAACGTGACCCGGGATCCTTCTTTGTATGCGAGAACCCGGATACCGTCGTATTTCTCCTCGTAAACCCAACCCGGCTCGTCAAAAGGCTCATCAACGAGCGTGGCCAGCATCGGCCGCACGCGAAATGGAATCTTGTCTTTCACAGCAGACTGGGTGTCCAGAATACACTCTAAATATAATCACAAAGAAGAAGATCATTTGAGAGAACAAAAGGAATGTCACCGAAAAAGCTGGTGCCACTTGCCCTCGGATCCGACCCCTCCGGTTGCAGGCCACCCCGATCACGCGTATTTCTGCTCTCTCCCGCCAATACTTCGGCGGTTCGCGGACAGCAGTTGCTGAACCGGAACTCCGAATTCGAGCTCGCACGGCGCATCCGAGGACAGGGCGCTCCGCTCGGCGAGCTTTTCAGCTTTATCAGCAGCCTTTATTTTCGCGGCAAGCTTGCCTATGCCAGAACCTTCTCGATGTCGCCAACGGGCTTTCCCGCGATCCTCGTCATGACGACATCGCGTGGTCTTCTGCCGCCCGAGACCGTAATCACAATCGAGGAGCTTATGGAGATGTCTCAGGTTCCGATCGACGCGAGCGATTCGCGATACCGGGATCCCCTGTGTCGGGATGCGCGTGCGCTCGCTCGGACGCTGCCGGCTGATTCCCAGGTTGTGCTCCTCGGCAGTGTCGCCAGCAGTAAATATGTTGAGCCGTTGCTCGAAATTTTCGGAGCCAGTCTCGTATTCCCTCAAGATTTCGTTGGACGGGGCGATATGAGTCGTGGCGGTCTGATGTTACGTTGCGCTCAAGCAGGCCTCGAATTAAATTACTCATTGGTCGGGTCCACCGTTCGCCGAGGGTGCAAACCTCCGAAACTCTCCCCTCTGAAGCGGTCGAGGAAATTATGCTAACAGTCGAAGCTGGAGTTCTCACGGCAATGCTCTATCTCAAAATGTTGAATTGGCAACCGTATTGCGCCACTGACGTGAAGTGATAGAGGTCAATCGATACCGGAGACGACTCAGTATGACGAGTGAACTTCAAGAGCCCGCCGCTTACGGTGGTCAAATGGCGAAGTATTTTCGTTTAGGTAAGGCTCCCAGCCTCGTCATACGTCCGCCTTCGAAGCCGCAGATTGCCATCACCCGTCTGGCCTCTCTAAACGGTCTGCTCGACCGGAGAGCATCCATTCCCCACGAAAAAGCATACGTGGTATCCGTACATCTGACACCCGCATGCGACCAAGGGTGCGAAATTTGGGTGGATGGCCGTTATTCTCGAATCACGACATGGCCAGCCGGAGGTGTGGCGATTTACGACCTGGAAGCTGACCCTCATGCGCGCAATCGAGGTCCGATTGACTGGGTCCACTATCATGTTCCCCGTTCGACGCTCGATGTGTTTACGGATGACGTCCAGCTAGCCAGCATCGAGAGTCTTCGATGTCAGCACGGAACCTTCGACCAAGTCCTCCATCATGACACAGATGATGTTGCCGTCTCTAACCGCTCCACTGGAGTTTTAGGAGCTCTTTCTCGATCACTTCCGTCTTCTGTTTTGCGCTCATATAACGCAACGGTATGCTCCTTCGCTCGTTGCAACGAAGACATGTCGCGGTGGACTCGTACCTTGGCAGAAGCGTCGAGTGGCTGAGCTTCTGCAAGAAAACCTGGACGGGCAGATCGGGCTCGCAGATCTGGCCCGCGAGTGCGGGCTTTCCGTCAGCCACTTCACGCGATCCTTCAGACGCTCGTTTGGAACTTCGGCGCACCGTTACCTGATCCTGCAGCGAATCGAAAAGGCAAAATCGTTACTTTCAAACTCTGCCTCTGCTCTTTCCGACGTGGCACTGCAAGCGGGTTTTTCTGACCAAGCGTCCTTCAGCCGAACCTTCAACGCCGTCCTCGGAATACCTCCCGGTCATTGGAGGAGAAGAGCCAACAGCTACGCAGCCTTTCCTTCTCTCCCCTGACACGTATGTGTGTGCTCCGGACGTGGACCGCAACAAACGTCAAAAACGGGACCCCACAACAGACCGTCTGCCCTCATCGCTTAAATTCAGGGAAGGCGGGGTTTCACATGGTGTTGGTCACGGGCCAGTAAGGAGAAACGCTTTTGTTTCGAGGATGACCCCAAAGCTGAATGTTCGCAGGGGCCACTCTTTTTCTGACAGACCCAGAGCCCAGTGACAACAAGTTGGCAAGGGATAAAGTAGTGTTATCCCGGATCATTGGATGGCGGTAGAGCATGACCGCGTCCTCCTGAAGGCTCAACGAGCTTGCAGCCAGTTGCCCTCCCGTGGAAAATAGGGACTCGACAAATCGGGTATGGAGGACGAATGAACACCGAGCCGATAGAGTTTCACAAGATATGGATCGAGCAGTGCGAGGCTACCGAAACCATCCGTGAGCGGTTCGGATTACAAAATGCCCTGGACTATCTGATTGGGGAGAAGCTTTTCTCTTTCGTGGCGGCCGCGGAACAAGACCCCGAATTTGCGGCCGAGCTGCCGAATTTCCTGAACCAGATTCGCAGGACTTTTACTGCTCAACAGATCCACAGCTACCTGGATGACTTGGGGCGTGCCAAGTTCATGTCTCCGATCGAGGCGGATGAGGACCCGGATCTTGAGGACGAGGAGCCCGAGTTTGCTGATTTTCCGCTCGACAACCCTATCCTCGGGGCTCAGGAACTCCTGCGCTTCGCCCGAGTCAAAGAAATGCTTCAGGCGGGATGATACCGCCCCATTCGCTCTTCGGGACAAATTCGAGAGAAAAAACGGCGGCATGAGGCTTCGCTGAAAGGTCTCCAAAACAACATCGCCGCATTCATCCTCGCTACTCAGAAATTCAAAAACCTGGTAGACGCAAAGGAACATGCAGTCGCCACGGAAGGAGATCGACAGTTGACTGTTCGCCCGGTGATCAACATATCTTCGGTATGCCAACGACGTGAATATCCACGATGGGTGCTGATCGCAACCGCTCTTTTCATGTTCCGCTCGGCTGCTCCCGCCCAAACGCCGCCCCTTACCCCCGATATTCCCACGAAATTTGAGGCGCCAGTCGCGTCCTATGACTACGTCAAGCGAGTAGCGATGATCCCGATGCGTGACGGAGTAAAGCTCTATACCGTGATTGTCATCCCCCGGGGCGCGGGCTTGAAAAGCGCACCGATCATCCTCACGCGCACTCCCTACAATGCCGCCAAACGAGCGGAACGCATGCGCTCGCCGCAGATGCTCGCGACGTTGGCGCAGGGCGACGAAGTGTTTGTGGCCGATGGCTACATCCGCGTTTTTCAGGATGTTCGGGGCAAGTACGGCTCCGAAGGCGACTATGTGATGACTCGCCCGTTGAAGGGTCCGCTGAATTCGAGCGCAACCGATCATTCGACGGACGCGTACGATACCATCGACTGGCTGGTGAAGAACGTTGCCGAGAGTAACGGCAAAGTTGGAATGCTTGGGAGTTCGTACGAAGGGTTCACGGTCGTGATGGCGCTGGTCAATCCGCACCCAGCGCTGAAAGTCGCGGCCCCAATGAGCCCTATGGTCGATGGGTGGATGGGAGATGACTGGTTTCATTTCGGCGCGTTTCGACAACCGAATTTCGATTACATCAGCGGACAGACCACGGAGCGAGGCGAAGGGCATCCTGTCATCCGACAGGGCTATGAAGACTACGACAATTTTCTTCGTGCCGGGTCGGCGGGAGATTTCGCGAAGGCCGCGGGCTTGGACCAACTGCCGTTTTGGCACAAGATTGCCGAACATCCCGCCTACGACCAGTTCTGGAAAGAACAAGCTCTCGATAAAACGGTGAGCGAGCAGCCGCTCAAGGTTCCGACAATGTGGATTCAGGGATTGTGGGACCAGGAAGACATGTGGGGAGCAATCCACTGCTACCTGGCGATTGAGCCGAAGGACGCGCGCAATGACATGAACTTTTTAGTGATGGGGCCGTGGAGGCACAGCGGAGTCAACTATGACGGCTCTTCTCTGGGGCCGCTGAGGTGGGATGGCGACACTGCTCTGCAGTTTCGTCGCGACGTGCTCAAGCCATTCTTCGATCAATATCTTAAAGATGGCGCGCCCAAGGCCAACACGCCGCCCGTGCTCATCTATAACACTGGCGAGAACCATTGGGACCGGCTGAAATCCTGGCCACTGGCGTGCGAAAGTGGTTGCTCGACCAAGTCCAAGCCGCTCTATCTGACCGCAGGCCTCGGGTTGTCATTCACTCCTCCGAGCGGACACGATAGCAAGTCGGTCGGAGGCCAAGACTACGATGAATACATCTCCGATCCCAATAAGCCCGTGCCTTACCTACCGCGCCCCATTGTCTTCTCCGACGGCGAGGCTTGGCGCCGCTGGCTTCTCGTTGATCAGCGTTTTGTCGCCGACCGCCCCGACGTGCTTTCCTACGCGACGCCGGTTCTTACCGAACCGTTGCGAGTCAGCGGCGCGCCGGTCGTGAATCTTGTCGCTTCGACAAGTGGAACGGACAGCGACTGGGTGGTAAAGCTCATCGATGTCTATCCGGACGAGGTTCCGAGCCGGCCGGAGATGGGTGGCTACGAGTTGAACATTGCCATGGACATTTTTCGGGGAAGATATCGGGAAAGTTTCGAGACGGCAAAGCCGATAGCTCCGAACGCCCCGTTGCCCTACAAGTTCATCCTGCCCACTGTGAATCACGTGTTTCTGCCCGGTCACAAAGTCATGGTGCAGGTCCAGTCGAGCTGGTTTCCTTTGTACGATCGAAACCCGCAGACTTTCGTGACCAATATCTTCTTTGCCAAGCCGGAAGACTACGTAAAGACAGTTCAGCGCATCTACCACGCGAACGGCGCGTCCAGTTTTGTCGATCTGCCGGTGGTTCCCGCGCAGTAGTCGCAAGCATTTGCCATGGCAGGTCACGCATCGGCCAGCATGAAGACGGTGCCTCGATCATGGGTAAAGATGACCGTTGGGTGACAGGAAGTCCGGGCGCATCGCGCGAATCCGTCATCGGGGGATTGGACGATCAAGATTGCCGTCGCCGCCTGTATTGGTACCTGTGCGCGGGCCGGAGCACCTCATTTGTTACATCAATGATTGCCTATCCGCTGTAATCCGGTCCACTTGGATACCTCTGCAGGGGCAGTTGCGCAAAAAGCGACGGTTGGATGCCGAGAAACCGGCTCGCTCCGCGCGGCTTGATCCGAAGATCCCACGGCCGCCTCGGATATGCAAAGTAATGTAGCGCAACTATCGCTCCCATTCTGGGTTTAGAACAGAGATCAGTTCCTGCCGGGTCTCATGATCACCTGGCGGTGACTAGATCCGCAGCTACCACAAAGCCTGCACGAGCGACTCAGAGGCATCATGAGACCCTATGCTGTTTTCCCCGGTTCATCCACTAGCAGCGGAGTTTTCGCCATGCTTTTTACTGCACCATCGTTGCGCGTCTTGGTTTGCCTGCTCACGCTGGCGCTTTTTTCTTCTACCACTTTGTTCGCGCAAGATTCTGACGGCCAACACCGGCCTGAGGCGCAGCCAGATCGGCAGTACGGCCATCAACAACCAGACTATCCGCAGCCCGACACCTACAGCGGCAATTCGCAGCAGCAGCAATACGCCGAACAACCTTATGGAAACGATGCTGGACCTGGCGCGCAGGCTTCCGAAGCGCCTCCGCAAAATTATGCCAATGTACAGCCCTTAAGCGAGACGCAGCTCGAGCGACTGGTCGCCCCTATCGCACTCTATCCCGATATTCTCGTGGCGCAGGTGCTCGCAGCTTCGACATATCCGCAACAAGTCGCTGACGCCGACCAGTGGCGCGGTTCCGCGGGATTTGCGCCTCCTGACCAAATTGTCGCCGGCGCCGATGCGCAAAACTGGGACCCGAGCGTCAAGGCCCTGACTGCATTTCCTCGAGTATTGGCGCAGATGAATCGCAACCTGCAATGGACGACCGATCTTGGCAACGCCTACTACAACCAGCCGCAGGACCTGTTGCATGCGGTTCAGATCATGCGCTGGCGCGCCCACGACGCGGGTAGTTTGCGCAACACTTCGCAGGAAGCTGTGGATTATCAGCAGGGCAACATCGTGCTCGCCCCGCCGAATCCACAGGTCGTCTACGTGCCCGAATACAATCCGTGGGTCGTGTATGGAGCGCCCGTTGCCCCTTATCCCGGCTTTTCCGTGCTGGCTGCGGTTGGCTCCTTCATCGGCAACGCCGCAGTCCGCTTCGGGTGGGGCATCGCCACAACGGCTTTCGCCCACAGTCCATTCGGGCTGCTCGCCTGGGGGCTCGACTGGCTTGCCCATGCGGTTCTCTTCCACGGTTCGACTTACTATTCGCACTCGATCACAGTGCGAGATTGGGGATTGCCTCATGGCGGTCCGCGCGCATTTTCGCGAGGAGGAACATTCGCGGCGGGGTCGAATCAGCCCTTTCGTCGAGGCGATGGTTTTGAGCGCGGTGATGGCGTATCCAGAAATTCTCGTCAGGAAGAAGGTTTTCGAGCGCCAGCGTACAGAGAGGGAAAACGAGACCTCTACGCCCGGTCTGGCCCGGAGAATTACACAAGAGAGAATCATGCGCGTTCGTCGGAAGAAGGCTTCCGCAGCTTTCGCACTGAGCCGACCCGACCGCAGCGGGACGCGCGTTCAAGCTTCAACTCCGGTTTAAACAACCGTGGCTCTTATAACCAGGATCTTTATAAGCAAGACAGAAATGAAAGGGAGCCCCACGAATTCAGATCAAGCGGCTACGCTGGAAAAATGCAGGCTAATCGCGCATTGCACTCCAGTGTGGAACGCGATTTTAGCAAGCATTCAGATAGCTTCAAAGCGGATAACTTCTCGCGCTCTTTGGCGAAGACCAATTACTCCGGGAAGCATTTTGGTCGCGGCCGTGCGCCCAAAGAGTCTCGCCACGAGAAACGCTTTGCCAGCGCGAAAAGCTTTGGCAAGAACCATTCCTCCGGACGCAACCACCCAGGCGGCCACGAGCACGGCGGCAAACATCACGGGTAGCTGACGGGTTCACCTACGGTACCGCTGATTCACCGCCGGTGAATACAATCAACGCATCAAGTGTTTCTGTCCCTGCGCGACGAATGGCGAATAAAAAAAACAAGAACCGCCAACACATTCCTGAGTCGTAACGGTGCATCCTACTCCGGCCCACGATCTGCGGGCAGATCGCAACCCTAAGGAACTTTTAAGGGCGCTGTTCAGGCGGCAAAGACGGGAACTTCTGTTGCACTTGAGAAAGGGCGGCCTTTGAACGAGGCCGCCCCGCGTGGCTGGTTATTTCCGTTAGACTGCCAGGAGGGCATTGTGAAAGGTCGAGGTGACGGATTCAAAAGTCTGAACCTTCGGCGACCCATCGATCATTTTTGCAAGTGTTCGCAACACTTCTGGGTACCGATCCGTGTTGTAAGCATCGGCATGAGCTTTGCTGTCCCACAGACTGATCGAGATCGCATCTTGGCTGTTGGGATTCGACAAAGTGATTTCTTCCTTGAAACCAGTTTGCTTGCGAAGTAGGGGCAGAATTTCGTTCTCAAGGGTCCGGGTATAGTCAGAGTGCGTGTTCGATTTCAGACGGAAAGAGACATTGCGTGCAAACATATCAACCTCCACGGTTGTAGTCGCTAAGAGGAAAGAACTTCAGATGAGCTGACTTAGTTTCAGGGAACCTGAAAGAGGTGGGAACCACCTCGCTAGCAACACTAGTCTTCTGGATCGCTATTGTCAAACCTCCGAACCGGCGACAGGGAAGTTACGCTCCTCGCAGCAATGGCGAGCGAACCGCACGCCAGCCAGAACCGCAGGAAAAAATTCTCGTCGCCACTACCTGTGTGCAGCATAAGAGCCAGGGATTATCGCTATTCGATAATCGATTGCGTCATTACTCCGTAGTCTTCGGGAGTAAGGTGAGTGGTGCCCCACTTTGCTGGTCCCGCGAAGCGTGTATTCGTTGCTCGCGCGGCCTGCGTGCGCTGACTGCCGAGGGTCGCGTTGAACTGGCTGAGATGCTCGATGTGACCACAGTCCCGGCGTCACGACGATGCCTTGCGAGACGGCAAAATGAGCAAAACTGAACTTCCGACCCATTTAGATGGTTATAGACTGGAACAGTTTTGTACTCAACTTGACATGGGCCGAACGGCCTTGTGTGCGGGACAAGCCCGAGGTCATGGGTTGGGGCTAAAAGAACTCTTATCCAAGACTAACAAGAGGTGCCACATGGTAGCTTTTGATCAGTTTCCCGCTCTTGTTTGCAAAAACTGCTCTCGACCGATTCCCCTTCCTCCGGCGAAGCATCCCGATACATTGGAAGGTGAAGGATTGTGGCCCGAGGGTGGATCAAGGCGGAATTTCTTATGTCCGGCATGCAGACATGTGCATGGATATTCGGCCCAGGATGTCCAGCTAATGCTCCCTCACACGGACCCACGCAGAGCAGGCACGTCTTATAACGTGGTTTACATACGGCTACAATGCGGGGTGCAAGGCTGCGCATCGATTTTACGAATCCGCACACTGATGGCGATCCATAAAGACCCACATAAAGAGGCTCCGGTAATCCTCGCATCCAGCTGCGCTCATGCGATTGCTTGTGGCAACGGACACATCCTATGTGGCCCCATCACCCCTTGCGGTTTGGATTTCGATGCCGACTGTGACGAGGATTGGGAGATCGGAGAGGGCTGGAATAGGCGGGCGCGAGTCTGCGCGTAAGAGCGCTCCGCCGGCGGTTCCTGCAAGTCGCCGTATCTGAGGCACACGGCGTGTCAACTTTCCGAGCCCTTCGCTCGTGGGCGCTTCAGATCAGCACTAAGACCTCTGGCGAGTGTCGTTGAGAACTCGGCAACTTTCGCGGGAAACGCGCGAGCCACTCGTCTTCTCGATTGATTACGGGGTCACGTCCAGTCCATAAGATGGGTGGCTGAAGGTTCCGCCGATCTTGATGGGCACGATCTCTCCGGCATTTTTCTTCTTGAACAATGGCTCCACAGATTTGAGCAGAACTGATTTCACTCCCCTCGATCCTTTGGAAAGCTTGTCGTCGACTTGCAAGGTTCCGTGAAGGTTAACCTGCTGCGTCAGCAGGCCGTAGGTGCCATGCAGATGAGCAAGCGCTCCGGGAACGCTGAACGAGAGGTCTGAGAACGTCGCGATCGCGTGGTTGATCAAGACATGTCCCTTCAGATTTTCAACGACACTGGCCGGATCGTCGCCCTTTTTCTCGCCCTGAGCCAACTGACTCAGATTGTCGACCTTTTCCTGCGTCGCTGAGCGGACGAAACTCCCCGCATCGATTCCAAAGTCTCCCTGTAGGTTCACCCTTTCAATGAAGCTTCGCTTCCCCGGGGGAACCAGGACTTGCACTCTGAAGTTCATTTCCCCGTTAAAAGCGGGAGGATCCGCCTTCGAGAGGAGGCGTAACCAGTCCTGTATCCGGCCCTGCAACTCCGTCGCCCCCAGCGAAAGGGTC
>Ga0302179_10002567_pt1 | contig 10588 bp, 9 predicted proteins | sample I_Palsa_E3_1_FD_198788 | JGI IMG/M metagenome (GOLD analysis project Ga0302179, IMG submission 198788) | Peat permafrost microbial communities from Stordalen Mire near Abisko, Sweden - I_Palsa_E3_1 | ecosystem: Environmental > Terrestrial > Soil > Palsa > Peat permafrost | place: Sweden: Abisko...
CGATCTTGGTCTTTATTAATATGAATTCGAAGTTTGTCACCCAACCCCCCTGCTAAGCGCGGTCTTTTAAATCATTCAGCTTGTGCAAATTTTAGCCAGCAAAGTGCTGAATCCCAGGGCTTTAAAGGCAAAAAACAATTTAGTCGGCTTCAAGACCGTGCTTCAGACTGGGACAGTTAGAAGTCGGTTTGTTACGCTGCAAGAGAGCAGACAAGACGGCTTGTTGGTGTTTGTCTTTCATTTTACTTTGGCGTGTCAACCGGTTTCACCCGTAGGGGCTATTTTGTTAAACACCGCCCACCACCGTCCGTTGTAGTGTGGTGAGCAGTATCTAGTTGGTGCCCGGTCAGATTCCGCCTTCAAAAATTTTCTTGGACAGGTAACGCTCGGCGGAGTCGGGGATCAACGTGACTACTCGCTTCCCCGCCCCTAGTCGCGCGGCGATTTTGACCGCGGCATAAACGTTGGCGCCGGCGCTTGAGCCCCCGAGCACGCCTTCGCGCGCGGCCATCTCTTTTACCATGCCGAAGGCCTGCTCATCGGTCACCATCATCACTTCGTCGCAAACCGAGGGATCAAAATTTCCGGGGATGAAGCTGTTTCCGATGCCTTCCACTTTGTGGGGGCCGGGTTCGCCTCCGCCGAGGATCGAGCCTTGCGTTTCAACCGCCACGGCGTGCACTTTTGCCAAACGCTCCTTCAGAAAACGGGCAACTCCGCTGAAGGTTCCCGCGGTGCCACACCCCACCGTAATCGCGTCGATATGTCCATCCATCTGCTCAAAAATCTCGCGGGCTGTTGTTTCGTAGTGGTAGTCGGTATTGGCGGGATTGTCGAACTGCGCGGCCAGGAACGCGCCGGGGTCGGAAGCCTGCAGATCCCTGGCGCGTTGAATAGCGCCTTGCATGCCCTCGGCCTCAGGAGTGCGGACGACATCGGCGCCAAGGGCTCGCATGATGATTACCTTTTCCTCGGAAAATTTTTCCGGCACGAACAGGCGGACCTTGTAGCCGCGACTCACGCCGATCAAAGCGAGCCCAATGCCGGTATTTCCGGCGGTCGCTTCAATTACGGTTCCACCGCGCTTCAGCTTGCCCTCGCGCTCGGCACGCTCGATCAAGCCAATCGCAGCGCGATCCTTAACGCTGCCGCCGGGGTTCAGGTATTCAAGTTTGGCGAAAATATCACCGGACCCCGGAGGGGCCAGCTTCCTCATCTGCAACATCGGCGTTTCGCCGACGAGCTTCGAGATATCGTCGCTTAGACGCAGGCGGGAGGTGGTGGCGATTGAAGTCACACTACAGATTAAGGAACACGACGGGCAAGCGTCAATGCAGGGATTTCGTAATTTTGCAATTTGGTAACTTGCTAAGCGGAAATCGGTTTATACAAGAATCAGGCTGCAAAGATTCGAAATGGTAAAGGGTCCGTTCGAATCAGTTTTGTCGGAGACAAAATCTGAAGCTCCTTCTACTGTGCCGCGGAAGCACGTTCGGGGCCGGCGTAATATCCGCTTTTCGTGCGGACGATCAGTTTGCCCTTGCCGCGTGCACGCGCGTCCACCTTCACCTGACGATACCCGCCCTGATCTTTTGGCGTTGTCGGTTTATATCCAATCGTGTATTGGGTGCGAATATCATGCGCCACCGCACGGCTGATGGCATCAACTTCGTCCAGCGTCTCCGGGAAGAAAGCAATACCGCCGGTTCTTTCCGACATGATCTGCAGCGCACGTTTGGCGTGTTTCGGGTGTTCTTCTTTCTCCAGGATGCCGATGGCGTAAACTGTGGGTCCATTTTCAGCCTGCAGTCTTCGGACGGCCTGCTCAAGACTTTCCGAACTCTCGTTGTCTTCACCGTCGGTCACCACCAGTATGACTTTCTTTTCGAGCCTGGCCTCTTTTTTTAGGTGGTCAGCCGACGCCACCACGGCGTCATAAAGTGCAGTGCCACCTCGAGCCTCGATTTTTTCGAGACCTTCTTTCAGCTTGTTGATGTTGGAGGTGAAATCCTGATCAAGGTAGTACTCGTCATTAAAATTGACGATAAATACTTGGTCATTGGGATTCGAAGCCCGTACCAGATTCAGCGCGGCGGCGTTCACCTTCTGACGCTTCTCGCGCATCGATCCGGAGTTGTCGACCACGATCCCCATGGCCACAGGAATGTCCTCGTGCCGGAAGGAGCTGATGACCTGCGGACGTCCGTCCTCGAAGACGCTGAAATCGCCCTTGTCGAGATTGGTCACGATGTGCTGTTTGTCGTCAACGACGGTGGCATGCAGCACAACTTCCTCGACCTCCTTGCGGAAAACAAAGGTGCCGCTATCGGCGTCCGGATCCTGAACGGAATTCGGCGCGGAAGTTGTTGAGGGAGGCGTGTCGCCGGGAGGCGCCGGATTCGAGGACGCGGAGGCTGGTGAGCCTGCGCTCGGTGTTGCGGGTGTTTGGGCCGGTCCCTCCTGCGCTTGAAAGCTGGCGGAAAACAGCGCAGTAAAGAGGAACAAGATCAGAAGGCCAAGGTCATTCCGTCGGCGCATAATAACCCGTCTTAGCGTAAACCTTGAGCGGCGGCAATCCTTTTGGCGGTAAGAGTTTAACCTTTATTTTACGCCATTTGCCATCGCGCACAGGGTTCTTCGGACGATATCCGATCACGTATTGGTTGCGCAACTCAATACCAATTTTGGTGGAGACGTCCGCCAGGTCATTTGGGTTATCAATTGTAAACGCTCGTCCACCAGTCAGCTCCGTGACATCGCTCAGCAGCGCCGGTCCGAGCCGCTCTTCTTCGGTGGGGAAGTAATGATCGTAGACGCCAATGGCGTAGATCAGTATGTCAGCCTCTTTCACCATCGACTTGATCTCGCCTTCGGTGTAGCGGCTATGGTTGTCGCCTCCGTCGGAGATAATCAGCAACGCCTTTTTCGGATACTTGGCCTGGCGCATTTTGGTGACGCCGAGGTAAATCGCATCCAGCAAAGCCGTGCGCCCCTTGGGCATCGTGTACATGAGCCTGCCTTGAATGTCCTCCACCGAACTGGTGAAATCCGAGATTTCTTCCGGCTTATCCGAGAAGGCGATCATGAAGAACTCGTCCTGCGGGTTCGCAGTTTTGAAAAATTCGATGACGGCCTCGCGGGCACGTTCGATCTTGCTGCTCATGCTTCCGCTCATATCAAAGATCACGCCAATCGAAACCGGAGCGTCTTCGCTCGAAAAAGTCTTGATCTCCTGCTGGTCTTTGCCTTCGAAAAGATTGAAGTTTTCACGATCAAGACCAGTCACAAGCCGGTTCAAGGGATCGGTGATGGTGACCGGCACGAGGACCATGTTCACCTCAACTTTGAAAGGTTTGCTTTGGGGCTTGGAGGGATCGACTGGCTCTTTCGGCGCGGTGGGCTCTACGCGAGGCTGAATGTGGACGTCCTCAGCCAAATTCTGGGCTAGAAGCGGGAGGCCACTGCAGGCAGCAGCGACGAAAAAAACAGCGAAGCAGACGCGAGCCGAAAGCTGTTTGCTGCACAACATAAAACCCTACTGAATGCCGCTGACGAATGCGACTCGAAAGAAAAGACCGCCACAGTCACTATCTGCCGGATACTAGCACAAGAATTAAAAAGAGTTGTCAACTTTTCTAACGCGAGCCTTAGATTCTTATAATCGCGGGAAGGTGGCTTGTGAATATACGCATCTTTTTTCTCTTTTTACTCTCTAGGGCGCGCTCCTCAGGGGGATGCTCTTTCAGGTTCGCTCTTTCAGGCGCGCCCGTTCGGGCTCAGGTGAGCGGTTGAAGCAAAGCCTTCGAGGCGTCTTTAATCCCACTTTGGGTCAATCCGAACCGTCCTGCTACAATTCTGCCTTCCCGCTATGGCAGTGATTTCCCCATTTCGAGCCTGGCGCTACGACCCAGAGCGGGTCGAAGTCCGACAGGTGGTGACCCAACCCTACGACAAGATCACCCCCAAAATGCAGGAGCGCTACTATGAGGCCAGTCCTTATAATCTGGTACGGATTATCCTCGGTAAGCGAAGGCCCGAAGACGGAGACGGCGATAACGTATACAGCCGCGCGGCTTTAGCCTTTGGCAACTGGCGCCAAACCGGAGTTTTGCGGCGCGATGCCGAGCCTTCCATCTACCGCTATTCGCAGAGTTTCGCGATTCCGGGAAAGGGGCCCGAGACCCTGGCGGAGCGCCATGGTTTTATCGCGCTCGGCCGCATTGAACCCTATTCCGCAGGCGTCGTTTTCCGCCACGAACAGACGCTTGCCAAGCCGAAAGCCGACCGGCTGGATCTCCTGCGCGCAACAAAAGCCCATTTCGGGCAAATTTTTATGCTGTACGGCGGAGAAGGCAGAGTCGATGGCGATCTCCGATCAGCAACCGCCGACAGACCTCCCGATATCGAACTCACCGACGAATACAACGTCCTGCATCGCGTCTGGAAGGTATCCAATGCGTCGGTGATTGCCTCCGTGCAACAGCAGATGCGAGACAAAAAGTTGATCATCGCCGACGGCCACCATCGCTACGAGACGGCATTAACCTATCGCAACGAACGCGTGGCGGAAGCCGAAACGGGATCAGGTCTCCCCGTTGCCTACGACTCCGTGATGATGACCTTCGTAGACATGGATGGCCCTTCCTCGGATGGTCGAACAACCCCTTCTCCAGGTCTTCTGATTCTGCCGACCCACCGCGTGGTGTTCGGCCTGCGATCGTTTTCCCCGGCAGAACTTCAGGCCGAGGCCAAAAGGTACTTCAACGTTGAAGAGGTTGATGCCGATATCGACGCGGGGCGCGCCGCCGCAATTCTGCGACAAGCAGGACATGCAGGCACCGCGTTGCTGGCGATAACGGCCGACCGTGCATTTCTGCTACATTCCCCGAAAGCCATCGGCTCCAGTCTTTTCGGCAAGCTTTCCCTGCGCCAGCAAGCACTGGACGTTGTGCAATTGCACAAATGCCTGCTGGAAGGCGCTCTGAAAATCTCGGAGGAGGCCATTCGCGATCAGGAGAACGTCTCTTATTACCGGGAGGCATCCGACGCGCTGGCGCAGGTGCGGAGCGCAAAGGCCCAGGCAGCATTCCTGATGAACCCTGTGCCCATCGATCAGCTCCGCCATTTAGCGTTCGCTGGTGAAGTGTTACCCCAGAAGTCCACCGATTTCTACCCTAAATTGTTAAGTGGGCTGACGATCTATGCCTTGCAGTAGCAAACTGCAGTTCTCGGTTTCCGCGTATCGGTTCCTCGGAGCCAGGCTTCCACTGGCAGCTGAGAACCGGGAACTGAGGCCAGGTTCCAACAAGTGCTCTTGATCGCCACAAACCAGACCTCTACGAAGTGTCTAGCCATGCTGCTGGCCACTTTTGCGCTTCTTTCAGCGTCGTCCTCCGCCGATGAAAAACAACTCTCTGTCTACTCTTCCGTGGCGATCTATAGACTTCCGGTTCTGGAGCGTAACGGCCATGACTACGTTGGCCTGCTCGAACTTCTGGAACCGCTTGGCCGCGTGAGCAGCGAGACCAAAGGGCAAGTCTTAAAGCTTCGCTATAACGCGGTGGATGCCGAGTTTCTCGAGGGAAAGACGCGGGCCAGAATTCGGGGCCAGAACTTCGACTTCTCGAACCCCGTCCTTATTGAAAACTCGCGCGGATTGGTTCCGTTCAATTCACTGGGCGCGTTACTGCCGCGTTTTCTCGGAACCCAGGTGAATTTTCGCGAAGGCGCCCGGCGCTTGTTCATAGGCGACGTCGGCATACAGATCAGTTTCAAAATGGAGGCCAGCAATCCTCCGCGCCTGGCGCTGAGCTTCACCGCCCCGGTGAATCCGACTATCTCGACCGAACCTGACAAGCTGAGAATGATCTTTAAACGGGACCCTGTTGTGTCTCCCGGAAGCCAGTCTATTTCTTTTGACAATAAAGTCATCACACAGGCGAGCTACTCCGAAACGAACGGCGACGCAGAATTAGACGTGGCTGCAAACGGCGCGCTGATGGCCAGCTTCAGCAATGATCGCAAGACGATTGTGATTTCGGCTCCCCAGCAAACGCCGACAGGACCGCAGAATCCAGCCGCCATCGCGCCATTCCCAACAACTTCAAGTAATACATTAGAAACTGGCAGTAATATCAACAACAGTAGGATCGCTGCACATCGCATTCTTGCCGTGGTTGACCCTGCACATGGCGGTGACGAACGCGGCGCTGCACTCACGGACAGTCTCTCCGAGAAAGATGTCACGCTCGGATTTGCGCGTCTGCTGCGACATGAACTTGAAAATCGAGGGTTCGCAGTGAATTTGCTTCGCGACGCCGATACGACTTTATCTGCCGATCAGCGCGCCTCTACCGCGAACCTGGGACACGGTGGAGTTTATATCTGCCTGCATGCTGTCTCCGAGGGCAGCGGCGCACTTGTGTACACAGCGCTTATTCCGGCGGAAGAACCAAGCAAAGGAGTTTTTCACGCGTGGAATGCGGCCCAGGCGCCGGTTTTGCCTCTAAGCCGCACCGTCTCAACGGCGATCGTTGCTGAAATGCAGAAGAGAAAATTTCAGGTTCAAACCTCTTCTGCCTCGCTGCGACCGTTGAACAATGTGGTGATGCCTGCAGTCTCAGTGGAACTGGCTCCTGGCCCGAACGGCGTCTCCGATCTGACTTCTGCGAATTATCAGCAACGGGCAGCGGCAGCCATCGCGGACGCTATCGTTTCCGTTCGTGACCGGCTGGAGGTTCAGCCATGATTCCGAAGTCTCTTCTGGTCGGCGTCGCCATACTTTTGGTGCTCGTTGTAGCGATGGGAGTCTACTTGCGCCACATGCGCATACGCGCGACGGAAACCGAGCCCCCGACAGCGAGCGCTCTGCCTGTGACGCCTCCTGCGTCGGGCCCTACCGAAACCGTGACACTTTATGTTGCCGACGATGCGGCTGGCATCCTACGGGCGGAATCGGCAAAGATCCCTCTTCCTGGCGGACGCGAGCAGCGAGCCGAGAGCCTGCTGCGAGCGCTCCTGCGCATTTACCAGCAGCCTGGAGCGGCCCATCCGTTAGCAGCTGAATCGGACATCCGCAGCATCTACCTGATTGATCCTGGGGTGGCCGTTGTCGATCTGAATGCTGCTCTTGCCGATCATCATCGTTCCGGAATTCTTTGCGAGCAGCTTACAGTGAATTCGCTGATTCAGACCCTGGCTGCCAATGTACCGGGCATTCAGCGCGTGAATATTCTGGTCGAAGGAAAGTCGCGAGACACTCTCGCGGGACACGCAGACCTGACCGAAGCGTTCGACGTGACCACGGTTGAGCAGGCGGCCGAGCAGTAATGGGCCGCCAGGCGCTCGTTTCCGTTCGACGTAGGCTGCTCGACCACTCCCGAAAACATGCGGAACAGAATCAAACACATTCCCCCCAGGAATGCCGGGGCACTGAGGCGTTGAAGTGTTTCAATTAAAGCTTCGCGATCCATAGGACGCGCAGTTGAAAGTAACACCCCTGGATCTATCCTACCCGCGCCGGTACCTGACCGACGGCTCGAAGAGGTTTGCGGGCAGCGCAATACCGGCGGATCTCAGTTTTTCCTCGAACCTTGGACGGATGCCTGTGGCGGTGAAGGTCCCCAGCACGCGGCCTTCGGGCGAGAGTCCCTGCTTCTCGAAGAGGAACAGATCTTGCATGCTGACGATGTCGACTTCCATACCGGTGATCTCGGTGATGTGCGTCACGCGGCGGCTGCCGTCGCTGAAACGTGCCACCTGCAGCACCAGTGTGATTGCCGAGGAGATCTGTTTGCGGATGGCTTTTTCGTGCAAATTCACGTTGCCCATCATGGCCAAGGTCTCCAGGCGTGCAATAGCATCGCGCGGACTATTGGCGTGGAGCGTGGTCATCGAACCGTCATGGCCGGTGTTCATGGCTTGCAGCATGTCGAGTGCTTCGTCGCTACGGACCTCGCCCAGAATGATGCGATTGGGACGCATCCTCAGGCTGTTGATTACCAGTTGCCGCTGCATGATGGCACCTTTGCCTTCGGCGTCAGCGGGACGACATTCGAGGCGAACGACGTGGCGTTGCTTTAGCTGCAGTTCGGCGGAGTCCTCGATGGTGACTATGCGTTCCTTCTCGGAGATATAGTCGGAGAGCACATTCAGCAGCGTCGTCTTGCCCGCACCCGTGCCGCCCGAGATGATGATGTTGAGGCGAGCTTTGACGGCTCCGCGGAGCAACTCCAGCATAGGTTGCGTAAGCGTCTGGGTGGCCAAAAGATCCTGTTCGGTAATCGGGATGTGTCCGAAGCGGCGAATGGAAAGATGCGGACCGTCGATTGCGGCCGGAGGAATGATCACGTGCACGCGGGATCCGTCGGCCAGGCGAGCGTCGACCATGGGCGTAGATTCGTCGACATGACGGCCGATCGCGGATACGATCTGGTCGATGACACGCATCAGGTGGGCGTTGTCCTTGAAGATGACGGGAGATTCCTCGAGGACACCGCCGCGCTCGATGTAGATTTCATTGGCGCCGTTCACCAGGATGTCGCTGATGGTTGGATCCTGAAGCAGCGGTTCGAGCGGACCGAGACCGAAGACCTCATTCATGATCTCCAGCGAAAGGAGATCTTTTTCCGAAGGAGTCAGTTCTGTTGCGAGCTGCTTCGGCGCGCTCGAAGGAAGCGGCGTTTGCAAATTTGAAGCGAGTTGCTGAATCATCGCGTACACCTGACGACGCGTGCGGTCGTCAGGTGGTGTCGCCACTTTGTCAAAATCGATGTGATTTAGCAGCTCGCGATGGATTCCGATTTTCAGGTTCTGATAAGTGCGGAGGTCCGGGCCGACTCTTTTCTTCTCTTCTGTTGCGAGGGGCGGTCTCGTGACTGGCGGATTCGACATCGATTTAGATTTTCTTTCTAGATTTTCTTGAGTTGGTAATGACTAGTGTAACGCAGCACCGGCCAGTAAATCCCGAACTGCGCCGCCAGCCCGCTTTTAGAGGGCGTGGCAACTTTTCCTCTCAGCCCTCGTCGTGGTAGATGTGGAAGTATGAAATTCCATACCGAATACCTCACGCTGCATACGAAAACAAAGCGAGCCTACATTCATCTGACGCCACAGGTCGAGAGCGCTCTGAGGAGGTCCGGGATTAAGGATGGCATGATTCTTGTTTCTGCCATGCATATTACTGCGGGCGTGTATGTCAATGACAATGAGAGCGGGCTGATCAAAGACATCGACCAGTGGCTGGAGACCCTCGCTCCCTTCCGCCAGAACTATCAGCATCACCAGACCGGCGAAGACAACGGAGACGCCCATCTCAAATCGCTGGTCATCCATCACGAAGTCATCGTGCCGGTCACGAACGGGAGACTCGACTTCGGCCCCTGGCAGCAGATTTTCTACGCCGAGTTCGATGGCCAGCGCGACAAGAGGGTGATCATCAAAGTGATGGGCGAGTAGCCGGCATGAATCGCTTATGGACCGAAGCACGCGGCTTGAGGGGGGGCGATTTCAACAGCGACTAAAATTCATTGGAAAAAACTGGGGAAATCCGACGGATCGATTTCAGAAACCTCGGAGCAGAGCCGGAGGTTGTACAATTCCTCTGGCTCGTAGCGATTGTCTTTGAAGCCAAGCGAATCAGACCATCGACAGGAACCCGATAGCATGAGCGAGGAACTCAATGAGTTGCAGGAGAACGCCGAGCGGGCCCGAGAAAATCCCCATCTCGCGCCCGTGACCATTACTATGGCCGTGCTGGCCGTTCTGGTGGCAACCGTCTCGCTGCTCGGCCATCGCAGTCATACCGAAGAAATCATCCTGCAGAACAAGGTCACGGATCAGTGGGCATACTATCAGGCGAAGAATATTCGCCGCCACAATGACGAACTATTTGCCGATCTGACCAGCCTGGTGCCCACCAAGGATGCGGACGCGACCGCGAAACTGCAGGAAAAATACCGGGCCGAAGCGGACCGTTATAAAGATGAGCAAAAGGAACTCGACAAGGAAGCGCGGGCCACGGAAGAGGAGAACAACCTTGCCCGGCGCAAGGCCGATCGCTTTGATTTGGGCGAGGTTTTCCTGGAAATTGCGCTAGTGATAACCTCGATCACCCTGCTCTCCGGGCGCCGCATCTTCTGGCACCTGGGCGTAGTGATGGCGTGTGCGGGCATTTGCCTGGCGACCTCCGGATGGTTCTTGCGGTAGAGCGGCGGACCGCTGAGACACTGGTGTCAGGCGATAACCAACCGGCTGATCGTCGTCACAGCGGGAATGTCACTTCAATCAGGGCGCGAGCAGGAGCTAATTTTGCCGGCGCTCACGCCACACTCGCCAATCCTTTCCCATCGCCTCGGCCATCACTTCAGCCGCTTCCACCAGCCAGTTCCCTTTTCGTCCGCGCAAATCTTTAAGGATCGCTCTCCGCTTTTCCTCGGTCCCCAAATGTATATTCGCCGTCTCCCGGCCCATCGCCTCAAGCAACCGACATTCACTGCGACTGGTTCCGAGCGCGTCCAGTTCAATCCGTGAACAATGCGGCGAAAGCCGGCGCACAATCCAGTGCCCTCGCATCTGCACATACGGATCA